>Ga0325401_1002599_pt1 | contig 16163 bp, 5 predicted proteins | sample PopdelMetagenome_FD_205666 | JGI IMG/M metagenome (GOLD analysis project Ga0325401, IMG submission 205666) | Populus deltoides microbial communities from Bellville, Georgia, United States - Xylem-PdKOR-R2 | ecosystem: Host-associated > Plants > Phyllosphere > Stem > Wood/Secondary xylem | place...
ATGATCGGTTTGAGGGGAGGCTCGGTGGTCCTTTGTTCGAGGGGAGGATTGTTGGGTATACGACCAAAGTCCCACATTGGCTAGAAATGGGGAGGATCATAGGTATATAAGGATGGACAAATATCTCCATTGGTATGAGGCCTTTTGGGTATAGCCCAAGAGCAAATCCATGAGGGCTTAAGCCCAAAGTGGACAATATCATACCAATGTGGAGATAGGTGGTGTCCATAGTCCTTACAATATCTAGACCGAAACCCAGATCAATCTCTTCATAAAGGATTTAACATTGATGCAGAAATGGCATGAAATGTTTAACGAACCTCTCTGTTCTAATATCAAATGGATTTGCACTTGTAGTTAAAACCATAAAAAGCCATAAAATTATTGATTTTTCCTGCCATTTTCTTTGAGGAATATTCAGCGCTAGAAGGGTTAGAACTTAGAATATAATATTCTCAAACCTCGTTTCGAGTATAGGATAAAGCAAATGCATCAAAGGTGGAAGCATTCTCACAATGGCTTTAAGGCATTACAATTACAGTGTTTTACAAGTTAACAAAATTCTATTATAAACCTCGTTTGAAGTATAGCATAAAGCAAACAATCATGTCGGGTTGGTTATTTGGAGTTGCAACATCGCATGAAAAACCAGATTTAAGCGGACAAACCAAAGCTAAACTTATTTGATTTTGTGGTTTTGGGTTATTTTTTGGGTATTTGAAATTAATAAAATGATTCTTGGATGTTATAAGGGTGCTCGGGAGTTGTTTTTGGGTTTAAATGGCTGAAAAATTAAGTTTATGGCTCAAAGTGTATTTGTCTTAAATTTCTAGCCATCATTATGATAGCCACAATCTAGGCTTGCAAATGATTTGTTGTCTGTCCTGCCAAGTGACATGTTGCTTGATTTGTTTTTTTTTAAAAAAACAAATAACAAGTCATTCATGCCCAAGCCTGCGGTCCTAGGCTTGAAGGGCCCGCCAGAGCTCCTTGACTCTTTATTGCAGTTGCCCAAGCGTGCTAACCCATACGCCCGCAAGTCTAGGCTTTCGCCCATTTTTTTTTTTTAAAGGCTAGATATAAATTTAAGGAGAGAAAATTATTAAACCCAATTGAGTTCATGGTTCGAAACACAAGTTTGACAAGTTAAGCCACAACATCGAGGCTTTTTTTTTTTTATATATTGCTATTCTTTATTGGTTTCTTTTTATAATATATTTTTAAAAATTAATTTTTAAATTTATGATTTAATTAATATCCATTGTCTATGATTTTTTTTCTTATTTAACCTTTTTCTAGTAAAGACTATTTTTTAATGGTGTTGCGCATAATTAAGTTTTGAAAAGATTATTCTGATTAATTTATAATTTTTTTTATCTTTCGTATTGAACTTTATTTTAAAAAATTAAAAATATTTATTTTTAGATAATATTTCTAATATGTACATCATTGTGTGATATTTTTCACTTTTATTTTATTTAATCAATTTAATATGTGTGCTTGTTTTGAATATTATTTGATTTAATAAAAATATATTTTTAATATACAAATTTAATAAACACAACCCATAAATATATTATTTTATGATATTAAATGTCATAATCTATACCTAACCTTTAATTTTTCTAGTTTTATTTTTAAATATTATTAACTTACCAATTTATTTTATTTCATGCGGTCAAATAGCTAATTCTATTATAAACCTGTTTGAAGAATAGCATAAAGCAAACAAGATACGAGGACACCTCCTAATTTGTATGTCACTTGCACACTAGATGCTTTTCTTTTCTTAAATTTTAATTTCATTTATTTTATTTTCAAGATTTTAAAATTAACTCTATAAAGAATTAAAAAAAATCAATAAAATTATGGTGATTAATCTTAACAAAAAAAATATTAATTTTTAAAGAAACCAAACCTTATATAAGTTTAAAATTCAACCAATTAAATAACATAGTAAAAACAATAAAGATCTGAGCATGTCTATTTATATCCATTGATTATAAATATTGCATCAGCTAAGATTAAAATTCAAATTAGGCAACGCAATTTGCCATTAAATCCTGAAAAGATTTACAATGAAGAAAGCCCAAAATGCTCAATCTGCTAAACGAAAGGGATCTCAGCAGATATTGCTTATCCAACTTCACTAAGCCCTCTCTCCTCTAATCCTTCGGGCCAATTGGATATCCTTAGGCATAATAGTTACCCTCTTAGCATGAATAGCACACAAGTTGGTATCCTCAAACAACCCAACAAGATATGCCTCTGCCGCCTCCTGAAGGGCAGCCACTGCGCTGCTTTGGAACCTTAAATCCGTCTTGAAATCTTGGGCTATTTCCCTCACCAGCCTTTGAAATGGAAGTTTCCTTATCAACAGCTCAGTGCTCTTCTGGTACTTCCTGATTTCTCTCAACGCCACTGTTCCTGGCCTGAAACGGTGGGGCTTCTTCACTCCTCCGGTGGCTGGAGCTGACTTCCTGGCTGCCTTCGTGGCTAGTTGCTTCCTTGGGGCTTTCCCTCCAGTGGACTTTCTTGCTGTTTGCTTTGTGCGAGCCATTGAAATGAATGAAGTGGCAATTGGGATTTTGGGTTTCTGCTTGTTTCTCAAGAAAACAAGGGAAAGTTAGGGCTTTTGAGGCGTAGAGATACGAGGTTACAATTTTTATAGGGGAAAGTGAGCGGGAGAAGGAAAGGATGAAATAGATTTCAGACCGTTGATTTGTAAAGTTATGAACGGTGGAGATGGCGATCAGCGTGCGATGTGATGTGACCAATAGGATTCTTCTGACTGGCGGGCTCAGATTCTTAAACCTTTTGGCTCTTTTAAAATTTGGAGACCCTCCTCTTCTTATGGGGAAGATTTGTGGGCCGCGGATTTTGACGAAATCGACGGTTGTAAATGTCTGGAGAAGTGTTAGCGGGATCGCGATCCGCGTAAGTAGCCAGTGGAAATGCTTTATTTGCGCGGGAACGTGATGGATTTTGTGATTTTTTATTTTATAGTCTGTAAGATTGGGGACAACTTTATCAGAGCCAACCGGGTTGGCTGGTTGACTCAGTGACCTGCTAATTCATAATCAAACTTAAGCTAAGTTTATTTTTAAATTAGATTGGGAGTTGAGTCACTCAAACCCGAGTAATTTAATAATTCGCTTACTAATATAAATTAAATCCGAGTAATCTAACTAGATTGAGTGACTAATCAAAAAGTTTATCTTCTTGTTAACCTCATGAAAAAGAAGTTTGAGTTCTTTACATAATTCATTATACATCAAGCACTTTTAGATGGAGATCAGGACAGATTGTGAGTTCTTTACATAATTCATTATACATCAAGCACTTTTAGAAGGAAATCAGGACAGATTGTGATCAACTAAAAAGTTAATCATGTTGTTTCCGTAAAAAAAATCATCTCAACCTAAAATTATTTTAAATTATTAGTTAAGATCTCAAGATATGATTTATACAATTAAATCTTATTGCTGAGGTATTTTATCTTTTCCACTCATTGGTCATTAAGAAATTACTTAGAGGTGTATGCATCTTTTTCATTTTTTTATATAATAAAAATATTTTTTTAGCCCAGAGTCAATAAAATTTAAAATTGTTGATTAAGGATTTTCATGACTTTTCACAAGCTTTTTATATTAAAAAAATTTCTTTGCCGTGAGATTAAAAATTGTTAAGTTGCGAGACAAGGATTTTCCAAGTTTTTTCTACTATCCATGTTCAATGACATCATGTGTTTTAACCTTAAAAAAGATAAAAGAAAGAAAAAAGCTTTGTATTTGGGGTGTTTTCGTATTTTCACATGGGTATTTGTGTAATTAAAAGGATTATTGGGGACATTTTGATATTTTCATGTTTCCTTTGAATTTTTTAATCAGAAAAGCTTCTGACGTAAGCACACACACAAGCAAGTGGGTGACATCCGTAACATCCAGGTAGTGCATATTACATCACCTAACGGTCAAATCTAACCATCCATTGTCTCCCTAGATGCACAACCATGTCTTCATTTACATGATGTGATGCGTGTAGGTGTATGGTAGTCGTTTGTTTTTTTCTCTCTCTCCTCTAACAGATAAAGTACATTATTGTCCTTTTTTTTCCTTTTCAATTTCAGTCTTCATTTTTTTAATTTCTTATTTTATTATTATTCATTTTATAGAAGCTTTTGTTTTTTTTTTTAATTTAGTCCTTCAATTACAATGTCTGATATGTTTTGTTTTTAATTTTAGTCCCTATTCTTTTAATTTCTTATTTCATTCTTATTTCTTTTATAGTTTCAATCCTTATTCCTTCTATTTCTTAGTTTGTTCCTTTTCTTTTATAGATATATTTTTTAATTTAGTCTTTTAATTACAATTTATCATATGTTTTGTTTTTAATTTTGGTTCTCATTCTTTTAATTTTTAATTTTGGTATTATTCCTTTTATAGAATTTTTTTTTTCAATTTAGTTCTTCAATTATAATTTCTCATATGTTTTATTTTTCATTTTGGTCTTTATTTTTTTTTCTTTGCCTTTTTGTTGAATTGTTTTGGCTTTCAATTTCATCCTTTAATTAAAGTTTTTGTTGTTTTATTTTTTCCAGTTAAACCCTCATTCTTTTGATTTTTTCTTCTTTTATTAAAGCTATTTTCTAATTCAATTTAACCCTCCAATTAAAAAAATTTATTTTCCCTCTAATTAATGTTATTTTTTCTCCCTCATTTTTTAAGAACCTTTTATGTATTTGATTTTTTTTTTGGTTTCATCTTTTGACACTTAATTTTTCAGGAATTTGGTTTCATGTGATCTTATCATTCTGTATTAGTTTTTTTTTTTAATATTGGTTTTGTGATCATCTTTATTTTTTTTTATGATTTTATCCTGATCTCATGACTTATATCATTAGTTTTGCATGCCATTTTTTAATATAAGTTTTTTTAGAATTGTTTTGTTAGTGTTTGATTCTTAAAGATATTATTTCAATTCTCCTATAATTTTTTTCTGGTTTTATACAAGTGAACTTTATTTTTCAAAATAAAAATATTTATTTTTAGATAATATTATTGATGTGTTGGGTCTTGCATAATATTTTTTTAGAGCGTGAGTTTATTCAATCAGTTTTATTTATATTTAATTTTTAGATCATGATTTTTTTAGAATATAATTTTATCTTTTATTAATTTAAATAAAGAGTAAATACATATTTCAGTTACTTATACTTTGCCTCTCCATCATATTATTATTAACCTGTGGGGGCTTGATTTTGAAATCCGTCTGATGTGACTTTATTTTCCACCCTAATTGTCAGCTGTGAACCTAACTTTATGGTAATGTAAACAATAATCTCAAGGTTTGTGAGTAAGGAGGTGTGCTTAATTTCTTCCTTTATCAATAATCTAAGATGAAAGAAAGCAGCCGCTAAGACCTTAAACCCCATGTTAAGCATGCGCGTGGAGGGCATAGAATAAAACAGTTTCAGTTTCAAAGAGACAATCAGAACAAATTATACAGTCTTCATTGCTTGGAATTTCTACTGGAAAAAAACAGAAGCTAAACTACTTGAAGCATAGAGCAGACGGATTGCATGACAGTCAGAATGAGAAGAATAACAGCTCCTGAGACAGAGACTGCTGCCCATGGGGTATTGAAATACTTTTGCTTTAAATTTGCCTTCCACTTGTTCCATGGCTTCTTGCAGAATGCATTCAGATCTTTAATGCGACCTTTAAAGAGAAAATCATCGGCCGACACTAAATTTTCTTTCTGGAGATTGTAAAAGAGCTGTACCACTTCCTCTTTAGATGATAGCCGGTTTTCTATAATACGATTTTCAACAAGTATTTCCACATCCTTACTGGCACCGAGAAAGAGACCCATCAAGAAGACATAGTCACCAACATAACGACATTTCATGCCATGGCACTGCTCAAAGGCTTGCATATTCCTGATTATGATTTCTGTTCTGTCATCTAACTGTAATCGTGGGACTTCTAGTCTCCCTTTATTTCTATCGAATTTTATGTCAAGAAGATGTTTGCTTGAACTCAACACAAACTTGACCCCCGCTTGTTGGAGCTCCTTTACAATGGGTACGGTTATAACCTCAGGTTCCTCATACTGTTGCTGTTCAGTTGGCCGATGATAAATTGAAAGAAAGTCAACCAAATGTTTGACTTGGAGAAATCTACTTTCCCCAAAATGTCCCCTACTGCCCATGAATCCCATTCACGTGAAAAGAACCCGTGAGTAAGCTCAATCAGTGTAGGTTTTGGAGAATTGCTGAATATAGTGGATAGTCTATACAACTCCTCGAGGATGAAGAACGGGAGCTGATTTTCAAGAAAACAGATATCAACCCTTACATCAAACCACTTGTATGGAGGATAGAAAATGCTGTCTCTGCTTCTTCTGAAGTTACTGCAATTGTACTTCAGCAAGAACAAAATGACGAAGGCAGCATCCATTAATATCATTTTCATGAAGTATGAGCTACTAAACTCAATGGCTTCCGCATAGCAATTACGCAATCTTGTTTCATTCTCCTTAATAAATTCAATAAAACCCTCTACACTTACGTCGCTCCGGGCAATGAATTCTTGCAGGTAAATTCTTTTGTGGTCTTCCATGGCTTTTAGCTTCCCTTTACCATGGTGAATTGGGCCTATGGAGACTAATCGAGGTGTGTGGGCCTTCTCGTTCAACTCGCGTAATCGCTCAGGAACTTCATATATACAACATGTGTCGGAGAAAGCATATGAGATTTCCAGCTCTTTCTTCACAGATTTGGCTAATTTCTCAATATCTTTGGTGCTTGATGTTCCACCAGTTCCCATCCCGTGACTGAATTGAGATGATAGATAGTATTAGTACAAAACAACAGAGAAAACACATGCATTTACAAAACCCAAAAAAGAGATGAAACTTGCAACCTTAAGTTTGCCTTCACTAGCAACAAATCAACCAGTAATATATATATATATATATATATATATGGGATCACATAAGTGATATAGATTAAGTGATATGTTAAAATTTCTTTAATTAAAATTATTAGAAATGTGCCTTGTCTGTTCCACATAATTTGTATCAAATGATATCAATTAATTATTAAAAAAATAATTATTTTGTGTTTTTTCATACGAAATTTGCTTAATAAGTTGATACAGATTAAGTTTATATTTGTGAAAAAAATTCTAAGAGTTTGTCGTTAGAAAAAATGATATTTTATCATTACAAAAAAAAGTATGATAAAGAAATGTGCAAATAATGTTGATAATTCTTTTCTCTTGAGAAAATTATTTTTCACACAATATTATTTAGAACAAAAAAAAAACAAAAAGAACATATCAATCATAAAAAGCCTGTTGTATAGAAACTTACATACTTAAAAAAATAATTATTTTGTGTTTTTTCATACGAAATTTGCTTAATAAGTTGATACAGATTAAGTTTATATTTGTGAAAAAAATTCTAAGAGTTTGTCGTTAGAAAAAATGATATTTTATCATTACAAAAAAAAGTATGATAAAGAAATGTGCAAATAATGTTGATAATTCTTTTCTCTTAAGAAAATTATTTTTCACACAATATTATTCAGAAAAAAAAAACATAATATCAATCATAAAAAGCCTGTTGGATAGAAACTTACATACCTAAAAGCTCTTGACAACCGGTAGTTTTAGAAGTTTTGCTCTGCCTCTAGTGTACAAAAAGATGTACCAAGAATGGTAGACTCTCCCTCTTTAATATACATTCCAAAATTTTTTATTTCTCCAATGGCAAGCAAAGTATCCTCTTTGATAATAATTAGCTTTATTCTATAATATTTATGATATAGCGAGGTTGGTAGAGTATTGGGGCTATGAGCAGTTCCATGGGACTTGTTCTTAACAAAACATGAATGATTTAATAGATACTTTCATGGATTAAAAAGATAAGTCTAAACTCAAGAAGAGGTCCAACTGTGCTAGATGAGGATAATAACTTAATATGATGATAATTGGAGATTTAATCATTAAATTAAGTTTAAATTTTTACAGAAGATTCTACGAGACATTTTTCAATTAAAAACCACTTTGTCAATCATCACATCGTTGGATCTCCCATAATTTCAAACTGGTTTCAGCGATCCACAACATGAAGAGCAATAGACCAGGCTATGTAATCCGAGGGAGAGGAAAGCTAATTCTGGAGGAGATAACTGCACAATCTATATCGGTACCGATGACCAAATCATTCTCTTCATGAAGGATTTAACATTGATGCGGAAATGGCGAGAAATGTTTAACGAACCTCTCTCTGTTATATCAGAACCATACAAAGCCACACAAAGGATTTAACATTTTAATTGTTATTTAACCTCTCTCTATACATGTTAGTTGAAAATATATAAATGTTAAATTTCTATAAATATTAGGTTATATATAAGATTTTTCAATGGAGTCAATTGGTTTGTGGTTATTGTAAAGATTTACAGGTTTGAAAACCGTGGGTAGTCTCCAATATAGGGGAGGTGCTGCCAATTTTTTTAAAATAATCAAAGTTAATCATGTAATTTTTTAAAGATTTACAGGTTTGAAAACCGTCGACGGTTGCAGCTAGTTTTTCTAGCAGCGAGGATGACTTATCCTTAGGTGCTGAGCACGAAGAGGCACTTAAGCCAACTTGTGATGTTGCTTCTTTTAGCGCGGTTTCACAGCGCAGAGGTGGTGTGCCTTCACAGTGGGGTCAATTCACCCGCAAGTACTAGGCACAATGGAAGGATGACCTTTCAATGTCAGTTTGTTTAGGTTTTAGTTTTTTTTTTTTTTTACTTATAACATAATTTATGAACAACTAATTAATATTTATTAATTTTATTTAATTTCAGGATCACAAACATTGAGGCTGCCCGAACAATAACATCTGCATTTAAATCGTCGATGGAGATTTCATTATTTCAATGGAGTCAGGTTTCTAGACATCCTGAGTGGAGACCTAATATCGATGCATGGTTTTGATGATTTCAGGTAGGTGTTAACTTCTAATTTTCATCTTATTTTTAATAAATTATTTTTATAATTTTATATCTTGTACTATTTTTATTTTAAATGAATTATTTATACACAACACAAAATTGAGTGGGATAACGTGAACAATAATGTTGTGAGGAGGGTATAGAAGAATCACTCGGCAATTAGGTAACAACGAAAATAATATAATTTTTTGTTTTATAATTTTATGTTCTAAATTCTAATTTGTTACAATGGAGTAGGTTGCGTAATTTTTGATATGACACACAAAAAAAAGAAGCAAAAAGATATGCGAGAGATAACGGTTTAGAAAGTTGGAATGAGGTGGCGGTATGGTGGGAATTCAAACCGCCATTCATCTTGGGGGATAAATGGACGCAATATATTGAGCATGTGATGTCTGAACGGTTCGCATGATGCTCATAGTCTGGTGCCGACAACCAAAACCGGTAAATTCATGGTTCGGTGACCACGCACATCGACGGCTCCATCCCGTTCAGTGCACATGCGAAGCGGATGGTAAGATTAATTTAAATGAAATATATCGTTAATTAATTTGTTGTTGCTTATAAATATATTTAACTTGCAACCTTTTTTTTCTTTATAGGCTACGTCTCTTGGAGGTGAGCCAAGCCCAATGGAGTTGTTTGTAGAGATGCACGTGCGGAGTCAAGACCGTCAAAAGAGGATGCAACAGTTCGTAGACAACCGTGCTCACCACTTCATGGTATGTTCATTCAATCATTTTATTTCGTAAGTTATTATTTTCTTAAATTGAATATGATGATTTTTTTTTTAATTTTCAGGAGACCTATAATAGCCGGTTGAGGGAGAGATATGGGGACAATTCTTCGACCCATCCGGATTTTGATATGGATTTGTGGATGGAGATAGGATCGTCTGGTGGACCCGATAAAAATCAGGTCTACGGGCTCTCCACCATTACGGCTGAAAACTTGTGGGCGGTCGGTAGTGTCTCAACCGTTGGGAGATTTCTATCAGTATCGAGCACCCAGTCTAAGGAGTTCATGGTCTTGAAACAACAATATGAACGACTCTCGACAGATTATGATCAGCTCCGTCAAATGTTCATATGGACATTAGATCAAGGATGGGTGAAGATACATGTGCATCTCCTTTTTGGTCGTACGGTCCTAGGAACAACCAGCCTCCTCCTCCTCCTCATCCAGCTCCGCTGTTAATCTAGTTTAATTTTGTTTTTGAAACACATTAAATTTATAATGAATATTGGATGAATATTATTTAACATTATTTTTTATATTTTTAATGTTTAATACAATTTTATTTGGTTAATTAGTTTTGTTTTACTATTAATAAATAATTTTTTTAAAATATTTTTAAATAAATACCGACGACCTTACAAACGGAACCTAGCCGTCAGTATTTTACCGAGAGTTTCAAAAAAATTACCACACATGCCACAATCACTGACAAAAATATTCCGTCGGTGTTTACCGTTGATATCACCGACATATATATCCGTCGGTATTTTACAAAGAGTTATGAAATATTTACTGCCCATGCCACAATCACCGACAACCAGTTCGTCGGTGATTTACCGTTGGAAATACAGATGGAATAAGTCTATCGGTAAAGTTCTTGCGGGAATTTTTTTTTTAGGCACGCTTCCCTCTTTTGTAAGACCGTTGGCGTTTAGGTTTTTTTTTACCGACCGAAGTAGCAACGGAAATGGGATTTACTGACGATCAATATTCTGACAGACGGATTCTGTCGGTAAAACTATTTAATGGTGTAGTGAGAAGGGTAAGAATATATATATATTCTCAAACCTCGTTTCAAGTATATGATAAAGCAAATGCATCAAAGGTGGAAGCATTCTCTACAATGGCTTTAAGGCATTACAATTATAATGGTTGTACACGCTAACAATATTCTATTATAAACCTCGTTTGAAGTACAGCATAACTAGATCCTTGGTCCGTGTTGCACGGCAGGTCGGATCATTTTTTTTCACATGAATTTTGTCACAGTGAAATAGCCATGCCTCTTTTCTTTTTCTTTTTTTTATTGAAATTTTTGTTGATACTTTGCCATCGAGAAATACAGCGGGTAAACTACTAAACAATTGAGAAATTTAAGAAGATAACAATGACTAGATAGTAGACCTAAACAACTTGAATGATAGAGCACACAGTTTGTATCACAGTGAGCATGAGGAAAATAGCAGCAGCGATTACAGATATTATGGCCCATGGATTACGGAACTAATTTTGTTTCAAGCTTGCCTTCCATTTGTGCCTCCGCTTTCTACAGTATTTATTCAGATCTTCAACAATTTCAGAAAAGTAGAAATTGTCGAGGAAGATGAGATTTTCTTTGTCAAGATTGTGGATAACACTTAAAACAGCAATTAATGATTCAAGTTGGCAAATTCCAGCTTCAGGTGTGAAGCACTAGCATAATGCTTTACTTTAATATTATTATTATTATTAATGACTTTTTTTCTTTAAAAATGAGAAACAGAGGGAAAACAATTCAGCTGAATCCCAATTGCCCCATTCTTTCCATCTTCTACATTCAATTATTTTTTAAATGAATATAAGTAATTTCTTATCGATCACGAGACGATTATGGAGCCCTGATGACAAATTAACCCTTAAGCTGCCCATCAGTATAAGACTAGAGAAAATCAAAGGTATAACACGAGATAACCCCTAAAAGATGCTTCTGTGTGTTGATATGTGAAGTACTCTAATGAAAAATGGAGCTGACAAATTCTTGTGCATGAAATTCAGATGACAGGCCTGAGTATGCTTCAATTCAAGTAATACAACTGGTGTCTGGGACATCAAAAATGTGTCAGCTGATTCTCTGTCAGAATGGTCACCTCCAATACCTGCTGCTTACAATGATCATCTGGTTACCTTTTCACAAAAATCTAGAAACCCAACCTTCTTCTTGATCAACTCAAACCATATAATTACTGTGGGAAATTAACCATTCTCGATCTGGCAACAATTCTGCTCTTCATTCAACATCCCTGACCGTTTCCTGTCCCTTCTCCGTGATTTTACTCTTTTGACAAATTGATTGCAGTTTGATTCATACAATAACCATGTTGAAGAAAAAAACTAGACATGAAAGAAACTAGCATTTATTAAAACAAGGATGTTAACTAAACATCAAGCATGTCTTGCATAGAACAATGACATGCAAACCTGCTTAAGACAGACCTGAAGAAAATGACTGCAGGTGACTTATGAGCAGAATTGTTTGAACAAGAACTAAATAGCATATAAAAATAGATTTGAATTTTAAGGTTATTTAGTGTCAGAGAAAGTGACATTCAAAGATGACAATCCAGCAGTATCAGGACTGTTGAGCTGATCAAGTTGCTTCTTACCACAACGAAGCAAATATTCAATGTAAATGAAATTCTGGCGATCTACTTGTTTGGAGTTCCGGCGGAACTCAGCTGAAACAACTGATTCAATCCGCCGTCGATCTTCAGGGGACTTTGAACGAGCAGCAATATCAGTTGGTTATGAAAGTATTGGCATTTCATCAAACACCAAATCGCATTCAGATCAGCAGCATGAAAAAAAAGGTAGAATCGAAAAAACAATGCAGAAGCAATCTTAGACCAGATCAATGAACTGGGACCTTGACATTTTTACTAAGGAACTAGGAAATCACCAATGAACATGTATTTCTAAGAAAATGATGGCCTCTGGCTTTTGATTAACGATTCAGAAAATTCATAGAGAGATTTTTTTCCATGAACTTTTTGTTGGGTCACTCAAGCAATCAAACACACACAAATTTACGTGGTTCGGCAACTTGCCTACTCCACGGAGCTACTGGTTTGTATTAATCAAGCTTGGAAACAATACAAACAACAAAACAAGGAGGAGGAGAAAATTCTTCTCTACTCAACTCAACTCTCCCTAGCTCTCTCTCTCTCTGTTTCTCTCTTGTTCTCAATACTTCGTCTCTCTGTCAGCATCTCTATTTATAATCAAGACACTCTCCTTTAGTCAAATATGGCAGCCACCATTTTCAATGGTTAGGCAACCTACCATGCCTAACCTTGCAGCCATGTTTGACAGCAGCCATGCTTGACATGGCTGCCACCACCACCATCTTGTGTCCACACTTAACAATCTCCCACTTGGACACAAATGGTGCTAGATCTGTCTTTTAATTTCTGAGACCAACTGAAGCTTTACACAGCTTCAGTTTATCAAGAGTAACTCCTTTGGTTAACATGTCAGCTGGATTCTTGCTTCCGCAGATCTTTTCTAGCATCAATTGCTCCTCGTCTAGCAATTGTCGGATGAAGTGATATTTGATCTGAATATGCTTCGTCCTTGAGTGAAATGCTGGATTCTTGGCAAGGAAGATTGCACTCTGACTATCGCTATACAAAGTACCCTTTTCATTCATCTTGCCCAATTCTTTCAGAAAACTCTGCAACCATACGATCTCTTTTGCAGATTCTGAGACTGCAACATATTCAGCTTCTGTTGTTGAAAGAGCGACGATCTTTTGCAAGGTAGAACTCCAGGAAATAGTAGTACCTCCTAAAGTATATACATATCCTGTAGTGCTCTTTCGGCTATCAACATCTCCTGCTAGATCAGCGTCTACAAAACCTTCAAGTTTCAAACCACCAGCTGTGAAGGTGAGACATGTCTCTGATGAACCTTTTAAGTACCTTATGATCCATTTCACCGCCTCCCAATGTTGCTTTCCAGGATTGCTCATATATCGGCTTACAACTCCCACTGCATGGGCAATATCTGGTCCGGTACAGACCATAGCATACATCAAAGAGCCGATAGCTGAGGCGTATGGAAGCTTATCCATGTATCCACATTCTAGCTCAGTTTTTGGTGACTGGTCTTTGCTGAGCTTGAAATGATTCCCCAGAGGTGTACTTACTGGTTTAACATTATCCATACTAAACCTGCTGAGAACCTTTTTCACATACTCTGTTTGTGAAAGCTTTAGTATGCCTTTGTCTTTATCTCTGATGATTCTCATGCCAAGTATTTGTTTAGCAGCTCCCAGATCCTTCATTTCAAACTGTTTTGACAATTGTTGTTTCAGCTTGTCAATCTCCTCAATGCTGGATCCTGCAATCAACATATCATCCACATATAATAGTAGAATGATGTAGGAGTTGTCAAAATGTTTGACATAGCAACAATGATCAGCCTGGCATCTTGTGTATCCCGAATTACACATGAAGTTGTCAAACTTCTTGTACCACTGTCTTGGAGCTTGCTTCAAGCCGTATAAGCTTTTCTTTAGCTTGCAGACTTGTTTCTCCTTTCCTTGTATTTCAAACCCCTCTGGCTGTTGCATGTAAATGTTTTCCTCCAATTCACCATGAAGAAATGCTGTTTTTACATCTAATTGTTCAAGATGTAAATTCTCTGCTGCTACTATCCCCAGAACAACTCTGATTGTTGTGAGCTTCACAACTGGAGAAATTATCTCAGAGTAGTCAATCCCTTTCTTTTGTTGAAACCCTTTTACAACAAGTCTTGCCTTGAACCGTTTGCTTCCGTCATGCTCAGTCTTTACTCTGTAGACCCACTTGTTTTGCAAAGCCTTCTTTCCTTCAGGTAGTGTGGTCAGCTCCCAGGTCTTGTTCTTCAGCAACGAACTTATCTCATCCTTCATGGCTAACTCCCACTTGCTTGAGTTTCCATCTTGTAAGGATTCTTCATAACTTAGCGGCTCACCACCATCTGTCAACAAAATATAATTCAGTAGAAGTGTGAACCGTTGTGGGGGCTTTACAGTCCTTGAAGACCTGCAAACATAAACAGTTGGTTCACTTGGCTCTGCATCTTCTTGAGTAATGGTGGGTACAGATATGCTTGAATCTTCTTGTAAAGACTCTTGAGTTTTGTTCTGCTCGGTAACATCGGGAAGCCCTTCTAATCTTATGAATTCAGATTTTTGTGGACTTGTATCTGAATCAGTCATAGCTGTTTCTGCACTTGATTTGTCTTTGTACAACACTTTCTCATTGAAGATCACGTTCCTGCTTCTGATAATCTTTCTGTTCTGATCATCCCAGAACCGAAATCCAAATTCTTCATTTCCATAACCAATGAAGAAACATTTCTTGGATTTGGCGTCTAGCTTGTTGCGAGCATCAGAATCTATATGCACATAGGAAACACACCCAAAGACCTTTAAATGAGAGAGTTGTACCTCTTTTCCTCTCCATACTTCCTCGGGCAATCTGAACTCTAAAGGAACTGATGGTCCACGGTTGATCAAGTAAACTGCAGTATGAACTGCATCGGCCCAAAATGTTTGAGGTAACCCAGAATGCAACCTCATGCTTCTAGCTCGTTCATTGATGGTCCTGTTCATCCGTTCAGCAATGTCATTCTGTTGCGGTGTGCCTGGAATGGTCTTTTCCATTCTGATGCCATTAACAGCACAATACTCTTTGAAACCTCCATCAATGTATTCTCCTCCATTATCGGATCTTAAACATTTCAACTTCAGACCTGATTCAGTTTCAACCATAGCCTTCCACTTCTTGAATGTTTCAAACACATCAGATTTATTTTTCAGAAAGTAGACCCATACCTTTCTGCTGTAATCATCAATGAAGGTGACGTAATACCGAGAACCTCCAAGAGATGCTACTGGAGACGGTCCCCATAAATCTGTGTGTACCAGTTCTAGCTTTCTTGGTCTTAAGGTCCTGCCAACCTTTAAGAAACTGAACTTCTTCTGTTTTTCAAGAACACAGCTTTCACAAATGTCTAGATCAACATTTTTTAGCTCTGGCAGCTTTCCCTTCGATTGAAGTATCTTCATCCCCTTTTGACTCATATGGCCGAGTCTACAGTGCCATAGATGTGCTTGATTTTCTGCTTCAGTAGAGGCAATAATGTCTGCAGATTTTGTTGTCATATATAGGGTGCCGATTTTCTTTCCACGAGCCAAAACCATTGCTCCCTTTGATACCTTCCACATTCCTCCAGAAAAAAGGATTGAATGACCACTATCATTAAGTTGTCCGACCGAGATCAGCTTCTTCTTTAGATCAGGAACATGCCTTACATTTTGCAAGTTCCATATAGATCCATTCATTGTCTTGATTTGTACATCTCCTATACCCACAATATCCAATGGTTG
>Ga0325401_1002600_pt1 | contig 16158 bp, 15 predicted proteins | sample PopdelMetagenome_FD_205666 | JGI IMG/M metagenome (GOLD analysis project Ga0325401, IMG submission 205666) | Populus deltoides microbial communities from Bellville, Georgia, United States - Xylem-PdKOR-R2 | ecosystem: Host-associated > Plants > Phyllosphere > Stem > Wood/Secondary xylem | place...
ATTCTCAAATACATGTAAGAAAATGGAAACAATTTGTTAGAAAGACTAACTAATTAATGACAAGAAATAAATTAGCTAGAACTAATTAATTTGCATTATCGAATAAGCGATGTTCCTCCAGCTTCCCATCTTCCCTGAGATAAAAGGCGCCCTCATCTTTCAGGCTCCAACTGCAGATATCGGTGCATCCTAACTTCGTAGCAAATGCCCAGAAGACTCCATGATATCTATCGTTAAGCTGGGCATAACACCATACGAGTGGGAACATAATATCAACGACTTCGAATGCTATGCTTTCCTTAGGTCTTAATGCGTGCAATCCCTGGTCAAGTTTTGGGCTGTTACACATGTATGGGATGTCATGGCTGGCATCATTTGTGATATTGACTGTAACTCTTGGAAAAAACCAATCCTCCAATCGTTTTTTGAATGAAGGCTTCTTAGATGAGGACGACGACGAAGACGACGACGGAACGAGGAATATTGATAAAAGAAGAACCAGAAAGATCATGTTATTACATTTGGAAGGAGTTGTCATGGCGGCAAAACTAGCTATATATAATTAATGATGGCCCTGAGATGGGTTCTTACTGATCAAGGCAATTAGCAAGAAAAAGGGTGGTTAACATTTAGGGTTCCTCGCTAGGTCTTAATTTATATACGCAAATGTTAAAGAAGACAGATCGTATATGCATGTACGTAGATAGTTAAATCAGGCTGTTGCTTTTGTTTGTTTTAACAAAAAAACAATTTAAGGTATTAGTTAGTTAAGAAATCTGTGTGACTCTGAATGATTCAGTCATATCTGTTTGTTGACATTTTGTCGGTTATCTTATCTTTTGCGGGCTGTACATGCATGGTTGTTTAAGATACATGTACTTCTAAGTTCTAACATTGACAGAGAGCTATCTTGTTTTTCTTGTTCAACAACTTTTAACTAATTTCTGGGAATTACAAACATATATGTTTCTTCCAACAATTTTTCTTCTATTTCTTTAAAAATAATTAATGTTAGTATATATTTCTTCTATCCAATCAATTGATTACATATAGCATTAACTTTGTTCATGTAAATATATTTAATTTTAATAAAAGTTTTATTTATCTTTACTATTTATTAAATATTTAATTAATAAATATGATATTTAATTAATAAATCTAGAGTAAAGATAAAGTTATTATAATTATGAGCCTATTGCATTAAAATATTGTTTTTAAATGTTTATTGTCAATACTCTATTAAGACTTAGACATTAATTAGAGTCACTTAGACTAGTACATATTATTTTTTTTTTTCCTTATGAAAGGAAACAATTGTTCTCATAAGCTGAGGTATAAGAAAAACTTAGAACTAATATATGTAAGTGCTTCTCAGATGACATATAAATCAAATTGACTCGCATGATAATTTTATATGAAGAAATCACTCGTGTCTATAGAAAAACTCATGTGATAATTGTGTAAGCTTGAGATAACTAAGTTATCTTATATAGGAAACATTATGTTTTGATCTTGTTGCATGTTTTCCTAATCAATGGTAATAAACGTGTAAATATTGGGTGTAACATGAAGTACATAAATGTATTTGAGTAATCAAGAGAAGATTCATCATCCTAGGTGAATTAGATAAAATGTTACATCCGTTCTCAAATAATATTCATTGTAAATCCTTACGTAAAGTGGAATGAGATTTGAAACGATCTTCAAATCTTATTCAAAGAATCAATGATTATGGTGTTGAGAACAATCATGATTTGACAAAGTAAACACGCTTCATACTATAATGTCTAAATCATAACATTGTTGTGAAGGAATAATAATTATACTGAAAAATTAGTCATTGAAAGGTTAAATCAAACTACTTATGACTTTTATAATATTTGGGGGATCATGACATGTTGCTATATATTATACTTGATCTTCAAATATAAATCAATCATTTGTTGAATTGATAATAAATTGATTTGTTGAATACTATTTTATCTAGTATTGTAATTTATATTTGGGTCAACTTATTAGAAAACATAATGAGTCACACACATAAGAACTATTGGTCATAAATTAAACCGTGATTGTTAAAATAAGTTTTAAAAATTAAGAACTAGAATATAATTTGTACAAGGAATTACAATTCTAGACTTAGAAAATTCAAGTAGGGACTTGATTAAATAAATTTCTAAAATTATCATGAAATAATATATGTGATATTATATAGGGGAAATTTGATTTTTTTTTCTATTTATAGGTTTTACAAGTTTTTCTATAAATAAAATTTTATGTATTTTATTTTTTATACAACATAAAATAGTACATAAACTATGTAGGTTACAAAACACTTCAAAAACACAAAAATAAAAAAGTTAGTACTCAAAGGCATAACAATCCCTCTCTCCTAAAAGGTTTTAAAAGATTTCTCATTGGTGGTTCATGTGGATTACCATTAGAGGTCAAATACTTGGACAACTTGTGGTTTGTAAAAACTCAACCTTGAAGCAATTATTTAAAGCCAGAAAGAACCTCTAATCTTCAGGTAATATTCGTATAAACATTAAACAATCTTTGATCTATCTAGCGGGATTCTTAGGACTCTTGAAAAAGTTTTAAATTTATAGTTTTCGCTACGTATGTGTTTTGGGTAGTTTGACAATACGTTACCAAATGTGTTTAGCATTTTACTCCATTACTTAACCTCCTCATCCTTTTCCAAAGTTATATTTTTTTAATATAAGCTTAATTATATTATTTATCTGTATGCTTGTCTCTCTATCTATTTCTATAAAAATATTTAAATAAAAGCAATATTGTTAATGACAAATGAACCTTTTTATTATTTTTTTTGTCACCAATGGATATTAGCTATCCAACCGTTTTTTTTAGTAAGTGTAATTTAGTTGATGACTTTAAGGTGGATTAATGGTTTTATTATATAATAATTAAAATAAGTTCTTAAGTACAAGTGATTAACATGAAGTAGTCCATGATTACTATTAGTCCCTTGGTATTCCACTAACTTAATATTATTATTTTTGGATATTTTGGTTTATCTTAGCCTTATGATGATGGAAGGATAGAGGAATATTGATTACAATACCTTGAATTAGTGTTTGAAAATTCCTTAAATTGGATTTAATTCATTACCTAGAGATTTTATGTGGCAGGCTTTCATGTCGAGTACGAAGCTCCACTTAGGAGGCGGTGTGTTTATTATGTATCTTTCTATTTAATTTTCCTCTTTTCTTTTATTATGCTTTTAACATGATCTCTTTCTCTTTCAAGCGTAGTAAAAAATAAAAAGAAATTATTACAAAATCATGTTGGAATGAATTTTTGGTTGATTATGTTTACTCATGATTTCATGGGAAAAGCCAATAAAAATCCATGTATCCAAATTTGGCATACAAACAACACTTTTATGAGGTAATGTCATCTCTTTTTTATATGCTCTTTGTCTTCCAAGAAAAAATAAATTATAAAGAAAGTTCATTTTGTGTTGAAATTAATGTGATCTACATAACAAATTAGAGAACATTCATGTATATATTGTTCATAATAAAACACTTAGCTTTTTAATATAAAGATTAATTGTTGTTAAAATATGTTGTATTATATTAGACTAGGAGACAAGGATGTCTAATTTATCATAACAAGAGCATACAGAACATAAAAAAATTGTTCAAGGTAAGCCTAAAGCACATACAATTTTAAATCTATAAACATGCAAAAAATATATATATCCAAACAAACATGCTTTCAACATAAATATAATAAAAATAATACTAGCATGCATATTAAATATATATTTAAACTTGTAATATATATATATATATATAGAAGATCAAAGTTATAATATGCATACTAATAATGGAAACAACAACACTTAAATTAAAACAAAAAAATGATTCTTACTTGTTGAAGCACTTTAAAATTATAATACTTTTGTTGTTGTCAATAATGAATCTTTTGTCCTTAAAGTTTTATTACTCCTCATTTATATTATTAAGATGTTTGAAATATACATCTCAAGATTCCAACACTATCATCTTAGTTTGGATGTATTTCTAAATAAGGTTTTTAAACTAAAATAAAAGAACATAAATTTCTCTCAACAAAGTATGAACCTAAGCTATAGATTTGGAAGAAAAAACCAAAGCATAAAAGAGAATGAAAACACTAAAAATAATGTGAGAAAATGTGTGAAATAAATATGAAAAATTCAAGTTGGAAACTCTTCATTCACCTCTCTTTTTTTATAGTGAATTTTAGAATCTAAAAGGTTGAAGAATTAATCCCCATCAATATCAACCTTTAATTAAACACCATAAATCAATAATTAAATCTAGTAAAACCATGAGTTTTTTAAGATCAATTTCTCATTCACTCATAATTTATTTAAATCATGTTAATTAAATAAATTTTCAATAATCCCCTATATGAATTTGAAAACGAATTGAATATTTATTGAGAGATATTGATTATGTAGATTACTACAATAGAATATGTAGCTTTTGGTCTTAAATTTTTCTTAGTGAGATACTATCGAATTTACTCAGCTATATAGTAAACATGATATGTTAAACTATTCAATCTTTCATGTAAACCAAGATAATAGTACTCATATAGTTTTATACCTAGAGATTTTCTTTAGTTCTCACTGTTGTATTCATTTTGTCCCTGAACAACTATTTGATTCATGAGTGTTTTACAAATTACAACCTTTATTAAAATTCTCAAAGAAACAACCATATTTCTCACTCTTATATATGATTTTTCATTTAAAGTATTATGTAATACACTACTTGGTGTACCAAGATATGAAAATCATTAAGAGTTCAACTTACCATTTATCACGTTGCAATTAACACTTATTTCATCATAGAAATAAGTAAGAAATAATAATTTTCTAGTGCTACCGAGAATGTTATATGACTTAGTTTTTTATTTGAATCTAGGTCTTGAGATCTTCAATTAACTAGATATGGTTACCACTATTACACTTTTTCATCTTTTAAAGGCTTTAAACTTATTCCCCTCGATGAATTATACACAAGCTCTCTCGATAAACATCTGGTTAGTGAATCTGCAATATTTTCCTTCGACTTTACATAGTCAATGAAAATAATTTCATTTGAGAGTAAGTGTTTAAATATATTATGTCTACGATGTATATGTCTAAACTTACCATTATACATACTACTTTGTGCCCTTCCACTTATTGACTAATTATCATAATGGACATAATAGTTGGCACTAGTTTTGACCAATATGGAATATTCTATAAGAAATTTTTAATCCATTCGGCTTCCTCTATAGCTTTATCAAGAGTAATAAACTCTGATTTTATCATTAATCCAGTGATATATATTTTTTTGGAGGATTTCCATGACAGAACTACTCCATTAAGTGTGAATACTTATCCACCTGTGGATTTTGAATTCTTAGTATTAGATATCTAATTAGTGCCATTATACCTTTAGTACCGCTGAGTAACTAGTGTAGTGCAGCCCATAGTCCACGATGTGCCTTAAATATTTAAGTACCCTTTGTATTGCCTTTAAATGATCCATACTTGGATAACTTGTAGATTTACTATGTTTACTAATTGAGAAAGCAATATTAGGCCTTGAATAGTTTATAACGTATATTAATCTTCAAATTATTGATGAATATTCTAATTGGTTTATTCTCTTACCTATATTTTTGAATATACTTATATCAATTGGTGTTTTGACAGTGCTATTGTCACCTTTAGAAAATTTGTCAAAAATTTTCTCAACATAATAAGATTCAGACAATACTAATCCATCAAATATCCTAGAAATTTATATTTATAGTATGACATCTGCAACACCTAAGTCTTTTATGTCAAACTTCTTAGTTAACATTTTCTTAATAGACTTGATTATGTGATCATTGCTACTTAAAATTAACATATAATCTACAAATAGATATACAAGGACATAACTTTTAGGTATGTTTTTCCCATAAACTAAATCATCAACTTCATTGATTTTGAAAACATAACATTTTCAAATCTTTCATGCCATTATTTAGGTGCTTATTTCAAACCATATAATGATTTGACAAGCTTACAAACTTTCTTTTCTCGTCTATTGATAACAAACCTTTCAAGTTGTTCCATGTAAATCTTATCATCAATGCCACCGTTTAAGAAAGTTGTTTCTCTATCCATTCAATGTATTTAAAACTCATTAATAGCTACAATGACTATTGATGATCGTATGGAAGTTATTCTTAACACAAGTGAATATATGTCAAAATAGCCTACACCTTCTTGTTATATAAAACCTTTAAAAATAATTTTAATTTTATATTTATCAATGGTGCTATCAGCTTTCATCTTTCTTTTGAAGATCTATTGATGACTTAATGGTTTACTTATAGGAGGAAGATCCACTGGTTCTCATGTATGATTATTCATAATAGATTTAATTTCGCTATTGACTGCCTCCTTCTAATAGGAAGCTTCCGGACAAGATATTTTCTTAGAGTAGGTTCAAGGTTCTTTTTCTAACAAGTATATTAAAAAATCAAGACCAAATATTTTAGTTATTTTTGCCTTTTTACTCCTTCCAAGTTCAACATCATCATCTTCTGATTGATAATGATCATTTGAACTAGCCTCAGTCGTTCTCTTAAGTGAATAATTTTATCATATTTCATTACATGAAAACATATCTTTAAAAAATATAGCATTTCTTGATTCTATAATTGTATTAGAATGAATATCCTTAATATTTTATTTGTATATAAGAAATCAATATGTATTATTATTGTCTGCATATTTGAGAAATACATAATCCATAATTTTAATTCATATCTTAACCTTTTTAAGATTAGGTATTGCTACCTTTATAAGACACCCTCACATTTTAAGACATTTGTAGGAAGATTTTTTACCTTTCCATAATTTATAAGGTTTTCTTCCTAACTTTTTATGGTGTACATTGTTAAGTATATAATTAAAAGTTAACATTTCTTCCCCTCACAAGTTCTGAGGTGCTCTAAAACTTATTAACATGGTATTCATTATTTATTTTAATGTTCATTTTTTCATTCCACAACACTATTTTGTTATGGTGAATAAGGATTTGTAGTTTGATGAATAACATCATTTTGGGAGAAGAACTCACCAAATAGTGCTTTGTATTCTCCACCTCTATCACTTTTTATTATTTCATCTTTTTGTTAAGTTGATTTTCAACTTTGTTCTTGTAATGTTTAAACATTTTAAAAGCTTCATATTTGCTCATAAGCAAATAAGTATAACAATATCTCGTGCAATCATATATGAAAATAATATAATGCTTTTTTCCACATCTTGTTTACACAAACTTTAAATCACCAATATCTTAGTGAATTAACTTTATAGGTTCACTGCTTATTTTAATTGTTTGAAAAGAAAATTTTATAAATTTTGATTCTATATAAATCTCACACTTATAATTTTTCTAAAAGATCATTCTCGGTAATAATTCATAGTCTTATTAACATTTTCATAGAATTATAATTTACATGACCTAACCTATTATGCCACACATCATAAAACTCAAGCAAATAAAAAGAAGAGAAAATCTTATTATTAGTTTCATCATTGATTATAATTTACATGACATAACCTATTATGTCTTTACATTCATTTTAATGAGGTCATCATAAAGATGCTTTTTTCACTCTTAAAAACCTTCTTAAAACCATTTTTGCTCAACAATGAGCATGACATTAAATTCTTCTTAATATTAGCAGTATGCAGTATATTGCTGAGGGTGAGAAGCTTTTTAGAGATCATATTTAGTACGATATTTTTAACACTTAATACCTTGGAGGTTGATAAGGCTCTCATGTTTAAGTTTTCTTTATCTATTTTTTTTTTGAGTGGTACATCCTTTTTTCTCAATATATACATATCTTATTGCACCACTATCAACCCATCACTACTCAGAACTTTTAATTAGGTTGACTTTGAAAACAACAAACATGTTTATTTATGAAACTTTATCAGTGAGATAATCAACCTCATTGATATTGGCTTCAACAATCATTCCCTTTTTAAGCTACTTTGATGAGTTTTATTTTGGTCATTGTAATGTTTTCATTTATCACCATTTTATTTTACGAACTATAATGTACATGAAAATAATATCGTGTAAATAATATTTTCTCTAAGTAAGTTCTCATAAAACATTACAAAAGTCATAAATGGTTTTGTTTTAAACTCAATCTCCTTAAATGTAACTTTTTAGATTGTATTTATTCACCATATTGACTTTCTGTGTATGTGAATAATAATGTATATATGATTGATGTTGCATACATGACCAAAACCAATCAAATAGCTATAACACCATTCTTAAGGAATATAAATTTATTACTCTCAAAGACCATCTTGAGATTTAAAAATTTACAGACTATGAACCTTTTCATAACGACAACTTCAAACTTGAACATTTTGGCCAAAGCTTTCCAAAATGTTTTTGCACTCTTGACTGAACTATATACATCATATTGTTTACTCTATTCAAAATGTAGTTATTACACATGAAATTACTATGATTCCATACGTCCAAAGCTACTATAATAATAAAATTGGATTTATTATTTGACAACTTTAGCATTTTGTTTCTACAAGAACTTAACTAAGTTCAAGGTGGACATATAAATCAATATTTTATGTTTCAATATTTAAATTATAATCCATTAAACCTTTTAACTTTCTCACTACCGAATTAATACTTGCAGCAATATTGGTTAGAAAAACCAATTCTTGAGTTAAAAACATGATATAATCTATAGACAATAATATTAATTAATAAATAAAACTTGTGATAAGGCAAATTAAGAAAAAAAAATATTTAAACTATGCAAGATAAAATTGACATTTTAAAAGCTTAAATTCTCTTTAACATGCATCATATCATTATGAAATATTTGAGCATGTCAAGCATTTTGATTCTATATACTTTTTGGTATGTTATGATTTTTTTCTTTTATTTATTTTTTAAAGGTTGCTATAAATCTTTTTTTTAAATAGTTTATCTTCTAAAACAATTTAACTTGGGCTCAATAGAGTTTTTATTATTTTAAGCACAATATTATAACTATTTTCCCTTTGATTTTTTTTAAATAGCCTTCTTCAGGGTCTATTAGTACTTTTAGCTTGATGTTTTTGGTAATTATCAAGTGGTATTAATGGTACATTCATATTTGTTTTATTAATATATAAAATAATATAAAAGAAAAATGATCGGAGCGTGCATCGCATACGCTAGTGTGTAAGTCACCTAGCTATATTCAAGTGATGTATGCGGTAGTACTAAAAATGGCCTTCCGAGGTGTTTTATGATTCGTTTCTCTCCACCTCGATTAGCACCCTGCCACTGAAAAAAATCACAACAATCCTTCAATTTATATTTTCTTGAGATTTAACCCCTTTTATTTTATTGCACTTCTTTTATTTCAATTAATTATTTCAAATTGGGATTTTTTTTTAATTTCATCCCCTTCAATTTTTTTCATCTTTTAAATTTGGTCCCTATTCTTTTGATTGTTATATTTTTAAGTGATTTCTCAAATTGGATTTTTTTTCAATTTCATCATTCATCATTTTTCTATACAGTCCTTATTATTTTGATTATTGTTTTTTTTATTTGATAAATTCTTTGAATATATTTTATTTCTGATTTAATCCTTCAACATTAAATTGGTTAGGAATCTAACTTCTTTATTGAACTTAAGTATAGGATTTTACTTCTTGTGAATTTAGATATTAACTCAAGTTTAGAAGATTAACTCAAGTTTAGAACATTTTTCATATTATTAAATTAGGGTGGTCTTTTTTTCATAATATTAAAATAATAGAGCTTATCAAACCAATTGACTCAATGATCCAAGACTAGAATTTTTTTTTCTGATTTTCTTTTTTTACATAAAATTTGTTGGGAGTTGAGCTTCTTTATTGAACATGAGTTTAAGATTTCAAGGGCTTTGAATTTGAGGGACTAACCTAGGTTTAAAAGATTTGTTCGGGTTTGTTTGATTTTTCATATTATTAAATTAAATGAGCTTATGAAACTCAATCACCCGAGTCTCAAATTTTTTTCTTTACTCCTTTAGAAACACTTATGTAGCCTTAATTTATTTTTCTAAGTTCGGTTAAAATTCTCTCGGTCCTCTTTGTTGTACCGACCACCAATCTAGGTTTACTTGAGTCGTTTTTATAAATCTTTTTTTTTAGATTTAATTTTTTTTACCTTCAATATTTGGTTCATCACAATTGACCTTCATGATTAGACTTGGTTTAAATTCCATATGGTTATCATGTGCTCATATCTTGAATTGCGAGTTTCACATATTAACCATGGTTAACCCAGATCAATCTAATGTGTTGTTATCTTAATATATTTTTTTAAATAATAATTCATCCAATATATCGATATTTTAGTATTTTAAAAGATTTTTTTATCCAGTATGCATCAAGTTTTTGACTTCCTAACATCTTTATTTTTTTTTAAGACTGAAAAGAAATTATATGACCTACAGCGTAGCATGGGTAAAAAAACTAGTTAAATCTACATGTGAGAATATTATAAATTAAAAACAAATCATAACATATATTTCGAAGATACTAAAAACTTCTTTCATAAATAATAATAATAATAATAATAATTTATTTAAATTATGTTAATTAAAAAAATTATCAACACTAATTCTCTATATTATTGCGAGAATCTATTTCACTGGTTAATTGATGCTTATAATGGTAATTAAGGTAACTATTTATTATGGTATAAGATTTTTTTGGTTCTATCGCATTTATTTAAGAACTATTTGGGTGCTATGTATAATATCTAGTTAATGTTGATTTTGTTGGTATTGTGGCTTGGGTTGTAGAGAGATGGCATGCTATTTCTTTAGGGATGACTTTCCTTTGATGAATCATTTTATTTTATTTTTATTTTTAGGTGTTATTTGGGTTTTCATTTTATTTTATTTTTATTTTTAGGTGTTATTTGGGTTTGGTGGTCTACCAAGAAATGAAATCAATTATATATGATTGTATTGTACTTGCTTGCCTAGAAATTACTTTAAATTTCAATGGAGGTTGCTTCTTCATAGAAGATGCTTATAGTTCTTTAATTGCATAAAGTTGCAAGTTTACAGGAAAAGAGCAAGGCTAACTTTTTATGTAATTCTCAGCTGTACAGGGCTATGAATCTGCTTTAAAGAGTTGTAGTGGTAAGAAGAATATATGTTTGGCACGGAGGCATTCATTAGAGTTTATTTTTGGTTGGATAATTGAATGATTGATTTTTTTTTCATACCTAAATCTTCTTTGGATAAAAAAATAATAATTAACTTAACTATATTTGGCTTGGTTATGGCAGTAATGAATTTCTTTGAAGTTTCTATATGATTGATTTTTATTTATACTAGTATAGAATGATCTTGGGAACTATACAAAGAAAATTTTGATCTTTGTTTTTCTTTGGAATAGTTTGGTCCATTCAGAATATTCATAATAATTTGATCTTCAATAAGATGAAAATAAAATAGAACAATAAATATTATTTATTTTTTCATAGAATTGAAACATAAACAAAATATTGTGATGAGAGTTTTTGCTATACTGTGATAGATTTAGTAAGATCACTAAATGATATTCTTATGCAAACCAATAAAGTAAGAGTGTGTTGTGAATCATCATGGATTCCTCCTCCTCAAGGTATGCTTAAGTGGAATGTAGAAGTATTTGCAAATGACAAATCTAGATCTTGTATTAAGAGATCACGAAGGAAAAATCATTTGTATCCTTTTCTTGTTCTAGATGTTTTGGATTGAATCCAATGAAGTTGAGGTCTTGACAATTCAAAGACTTTTTTGTTCTACATGTATTAAGGATTAAGGTTTTTAATAACAAACATCCAGACTCATGCAACTGTAGATTGTAACAGTTGCTTCTGCCCGCATATCTTTTCTTTTGGTTTGTACAGGCATGCCCTTTCTTTTCTTTTCTTTTCTGCATTGTTAATTAAATGAGTGGGCCAGTACGCATTAAATGAGGTAGTGGCATCATTGTTTTCTTTTGGTTTCTGCATTGTTAATTAAATTAGTGGGCCAGTGCACATTAAATGAGGCAGTGGCATCATTGATATGTTATTTGCTGTCACATTTGTCTCTTTATAATATTGTGTGGGCTGTCTGGTTTGCCTGAGAAACTACTATCATGTTGGTTAGAGATAAGATTTTCCATTCTTTACATGTGATTCATTGTGCAATAATTGTCCTCTGTTTTTCGTGTGACTAGAAATTAAAAATGCCCTGTTCTTTTTTAGTTTATAGCCAAATACCTTTTCTTTTGGTTTTTCTGATTCCAGTCTGTGTATTTCTTTGCCCACCAGTTGCTGGACTCTCTTTTTATTTTTCTTCATTGCCTCTCCTGCTGGTTGTTGCACCATTAGTTTAGTGTTTTTTTTCCCTCTTTCCATTACCTCTTTTACTATCTTTGTTTATTTTGTTTTCTGATGCATCCATAATTAATCTGTGTGGCTCCTCTATTTTAAGCAGATTTGTTGAGCTTTTCTAGCCTTCTTTTTGGTTGGGTTGCTGGGTTGCTGTTTTGTTCACGTTAAAGCTTGGTTGCTTTACGATGCTGCCATGTGTATGTATTTATGGTCTGCAAGATTAATGGTTGTCTCTTTTTTGCTTTGTTGGACTATGAGACCAGCTTCTTCTTTTTTTCCATTTGCTTTTTAACCAACCAGTAAAGGCGTTGGTTGCCAGGAGTTTGTATTGAAAATTGTTTCTGGTGTGTTTTCTTCCTTTTTGATGGTTGTTGAATTTGTGCTTTAGATTCCCATCTTTATTTATTTGGCCAATTCATGTTGCAATTTACATTTATTCTTTTCATGGCTTGCCCTTTTGATTCCGGTCATTCATTTATTTGTGTTTACACTGTCATCAAATATATAACATTTAGTCAACAATTTTCAAAACTGAAAAAAAATAAAGGAACGTGCTTTTTTCTTACAGCAACAGATAACATTTAGTCAATAATTTACAATTTTTTATTTACAAATACACAAAAATCATTAGATGTCAACCTTGAATAAGTTTCTTAGACCAAACCCTCTTCAAAATTGTTTCATATTAAAAGAATTATTTAGCTAATGGAGAACCAAACAAATATACCTTATTGTTTTCACATCTCCTGCCATGTACATGGATGCAACTAGCTGATAAATAGGTATTAACATGACAGAAACAGAATCATGCATATGGCGGGGGTATAATGACATGGAGGAGCAACTTATAACAAGGGGAAAAAAAACCTGTCAAAGTTGTTATTGATAAAAAAAAGTATCAGGGAAAAGACGAGTGCTAATTTTGTTGAGACATGATTATAATGGTGACAAGAAGAGGAGGAAACACCATATGGAGATCGTGCTGCAACTGCTTTCATGGATGGACCCACTCATTTTGCTTCTTCTTCTTCTTCTTCTTCTTAATTGAATAAACAATTGGTGTTGTTGAGGGTCTTGGAATTTTGACAATTTAATATATAAGGAGATAACAGTGGTAGGAGGCCTCTAGTAGTAACAGGAGTCAGTTGTGAAATTGAATGTGAAAGAGGAAGATAAATATGAGGTTATTAGCTGGACAAGCAGGCAGGATATCGAATGTAAACCACAACAATCCTCTCATGTCTCAGCCTTTCCCTCCCTAATAACTTAGACATGAACTCAACCTTATAAGTGACTAAAATGTAGGATAAGAAAAGGTTTAAATTATTGTATTTGTGTTTTTTATATTTTATTTGAATGTTGACAGAGTTTGAAGCTTTGACAATCCCAATGCAATTCACCAACAGAAGATTTTCCACCAAGCAACTTTGAAATCTTAGCCTTTTAGGTTGACCATTTTAATTATTGAGCTATCTCAAATGCTATTTTCGGTCAGTCACGTTATACACCATTGTTTTCGCTGCTTGGTGTTTTTTTCAGTGTGCTGTGCAATTTAACTGCTGGGATTCTATGGCTAAAATCGTTTTCTTCTAATCAGTTGCTGGATTAGCATATTAGCAAATTAGCATATTAGGCCAGCCTTAGTAGATTAATTAACTTCGTTTTATCCAGGAAAGTCAATATTTTAGGTTCTGTTAAAAATTTCTTTATTGGCCACACAAGTTTCATTTCAATTGATGTTTAGCTACACATATTTCCTCTTATAAAAAAACAATTTAGAAGTCAATGAGCATTTTAGGCCAACCTTTTAAAGTTGGTAGATTAATTAGCTTGGTATTTGCTACTGTAAGCGTATAAGTAAGAAATTCAATTTTTTTTTGTTTGGTTTCTTTTTTAAATAAGTCTGATAAGCTTTGGTTTGTTTCCTTTTGAACAAAAGAAAAAAAAATGGTTGCAAGTTCACCCAGGTAAATAGATATTTTAAGTTCTATTAAAAAATATTGCATTAGCGAAACAAGTGCTATTTGAATTGCGATTTGGTGGTTGAAAAATAGAATGAAGAGAAGGATTGTTGCGTTTGAAACTTGAAATTTAACAAACAAGAATGCAAGTTGGTGGCTACTTTTTTATGCACATCCTTAACTAAAATAGCGGTCTGAGAGTTTTAAATGCTTTTTTTAGAGTGAATATTGTTGCCATTACTACGTGTTGTTAAGCCCAGACTGATGATAATTGTACGTGTGTTTAATTCACTTCGACAAGAAAAACAATCTTTTAATGGCTTGTTGAATTGCTAGCGCTGAGGATTTTTTTTATTAATAAGGGGTCATTATCATTCTTAGGTTGTGTGTTTGTTTGGGCTACATAAAGAGGTAAAAAAGAAACAAGTGAGCGCTTTTAATTGGGTTATGAAAACAAAGTGTGAGGTTTACATTGTTAATCACTGTAGGTAGAGTCACCGATTGCTTTTTAATGCTTTTATCATATCAGTGTAGCAATTATATTCTTTTAATCACCTCTAGGAAATTTATGTTGTGGTTGTTTTAAGTTGTTATACATTAAACTTGCCTCTATTAGTTAGATTTTTCAAAAACTTTTTCTTTGCACTTTTAGGATTTTTTATTCTTCAGCTTCATTATGATGTTTGTATATATATACTGGTTGCCGTGTAATGTTGAGAAAGTATATATTGACATTTTTTGTTTTTTTCTTATTTAATTTTTTGGTTGTGTTTTTTTACTATAATTGTTGATGTGTTGGTATTTGTTCATAATATATTCATGTTATTTAGCTATTTTATTGTTGTCTAACTTTTTTAAAAGTTGCTTTGAGATATAAAATAAACATTCTAGGTAGAGAAATAGATTAATTTTTTTATTATTATCTACGTTGCTCATTTGTTTTGTTTGGAATTTGATCTTTGTTTTTTGTTTCTTTGTTCAATTGTCAAGGACTATGCAAGATGATTTTTTCCTATCGAGATTTTGTTCATCAAGATAATTTATCATACTCCTACAATGTTTTTTAGAGAATAACAAAAAAAAAGAAAATAAATATTTGATACGCTGGATTTTGTTGATGCATTATTGTGTTGTAACTTTAATCTTTCTCACGAGGTTGTTTGGCTAATTCATTGTTGCGCTTAGTTAACCCGATAAACTTATGACTTCAATCATGAAATGAGAACAACCCATTAAAATGCAAATCCAATGTTTAAGAACCCGTGAGTTTGGTCATGAAACTGAGATAATCTTAAAAAAAAAAATTAAAAAACTTTTTTAACTAGGGTTCAAATGTTCAAACCAGCAACTTTAATCTTAAGGCCAAGATGTCTCCATAAAAATCATGTCAAAACAAATTACAAAACTCAATACCCAATTAACGAAGTGTTGACTGCTGGAATTAGAAAAAAACACAAACAAAATCAAGTCAATTCAGGTCTACATTTTGAACACTATTCTCAAATCGTTGGATCAAGATAATATAATGCAAAGTAAAAATAAATTAATCATGAAATCTAATTTTAAATCAAGCTAATATAAATAATGCAACTAGAAAAAAATTTATTAAGAAAAAAAAAAGAGTTAACTAAGTTAACCCGCCGGATATATAATTTATGTTATAAAAGTATGATAACTAAATAAAAAACAAATCCAATATTAAAAAATTAAATAAAAAA
>Ga0325401_1002602_pt1 | contig 16147 bp, 19 predicted proteins | sample PopdelMetagenome_FD_205666 | JGI IMG/M metagenome (GOLD analysis project Ga0325401, IMG submission 205666) | Populus deltoides microbial communities from Bellville, Georgia, United States - Xylem-PdKOR-R2 | ecosystem: Host-associated > Plants > Phyllosphere > Stem > Wood/Secondary xylem | place...
ATAGTTTTTTCACTTGTTCTCCTTGTCTTAAATTATGGGAATCAGATTTGTAACTCTCATGAAGGGCCATATATGGATAGAAAGTGAAGGCCTTGACAAAGGTACAGTGACAACTTTCATTGTCAAACTTGGACTCTGCAACAATCCAGATGATCCATCTGTACACCAAGCTGCATCAAGAGGGCGAGCAAATCATGGAAGTGGAGATCTCATTGGACACAAGCCTCTGTTCAGAGATGTTGATGGGGTTGCTTCTTCCAATCCACGTTATCAAAGAAGTCTGTAGATACCTATAGAAGCGGATAGGTATTAAGAAACAAAGCTGATTGGCAAATGTAAATGTTCCTTGTGATATGGTTTGGGGGCTAATGGCAAATGAAGGTATTGATGAATAACTTGGGAGGCCTGAATGTGATATATCAGGCTAATATGCAACCAACGAAAAGGGCGCTGGTTATATATTAATACATCCTACAAATCACTCCATAGTTAGTTGTATTTGGCTGTGATTTATGACAATAAAAAAGTTTTTGATATCATATGTCATTGATTCATGGTTTATGCAGTAGTTTGCTGGAGGAAATGACCCGCCCGCCCATGTGCTGGCATCGCATTTTCTCATAGCTTTCGTAGATTTGTTCTGTGTTGTGTTTTTCTGCTTCTCGATTCTCCGTGGGATTTCAATTGTTGGTCCTCAAAGGATGGCATTCACGAAAAATAGTGAAAAAGGTGGCTCTGTGGTGGATAGCATTTGTGAAGGAGAAAGTCTACCATGCCACTTGGAGTTGCAAGGATAGGAGTTCAGTTTGGCCTGCTCATTTCGTCGGATGGAGGACACCCATAGTCACTTCTCCTTTACTGGTGATGTGGCCTCAGACAAATTGAGCTTATGATACATTAGCTGGGCAGATGAGCTTTAATCTGCTCGTCACTGGTTAGCACAGCTAGAATATAACCTTAGATATGTAATAAATTAAAATCATATGAAAATGACCCCCGAAAAAAGAAATGTTATACTTTATCCCTTCAAGAAAACCAGAGTCTGGATTCATCTCTGCCTCCTTTTTTTCCCTTGTCATCAAAAGATTCTGCTCCATATTCTATTTATTCAATCATACAAGAACAATTATGTCTCTCATAACTTAAAATATGCAGAGATGAGGCTTAATCTTTATTGATACAAAATAGTCTAATAATATCTTTTACTGCAAAAAAAAAAAAAAAAAAAATCAACAATGATGAGATAGAGTGCCATTCTTTAACAAATATAAAAGGGTCATATTGGTAAATCTCAGTTATAATCGAGGGCTTTGGGAAAACTACTGTGGGTATAGACATATGTTGTGGATTCAAATGGTGCCTTACAATTCCTTTCTTTTGTGTTTTTTTTTTATCTTTGATCAATTTTTTTCTTCAATCACTAATTTTATTTTGACATTAAATCCAAATCTTGTTTTTTTTTATTGATTTGAATTATATTATGCATCTAAAAATCATATTGCATATCTTTTTACTAAATATGCATGTCCCATTAAAATCAGAAACAAAACCCGTGTCTGAAAACTAGCAAATAGTACTCTTATTGAATCTAAATATTCTCTTTTGAGAAACCTAAAAGTTTCTTATAAAAACCAAATAATAGAAACTGCTCCTTACAAACCCCTAAACAAAGATGTTACCACCAATACAAAATACATTATACAATAAAATAACTATACCAACACAAACCTCAACACGATAGAAAAACATATCCAAAAGACTTATTTTCTCCTGTTGAAACTAAAAAACTTGTTGAAAAAAACTCAGTTTTCAATCATACCAAGTCACTAAAGCCAGCCAACTCAAATTCAAAATAAAAAAAATATTTTCTTAAAGTTATCAATGACAATCTCAACCACTTTGAAGCTTCCTTTTTCACCTTAATTGCTCATGATGCATCCAAAATCAGTAACCACCCTTAAACCTCTACAAGCCATGAAACACCATATAACATGACAAAAACCAAACTTTTGTTGAAGAAGAAGCCTTTCAGGAAGAAATTCTTGAAATATAAAAACTTTATTAGAGGAACCCTACATTTAGAACAACTCTTCCTGCATCAGACATAAGAATCCAAAATGAGCCAGACATTACTAACCAATATAAGTTCAATGTCTCTTCCCTGTATGAATGAAACATTGATGGTATGCCAAAATATAAGGATAACATCCTTAGTACCTCACAACAAAACAAATGATCATGGCTGCCAATGCTTACAAAACCCAGACTAGAACCTCAAATAAAGCCATATATGAACTTTTAATTGCAGGATTTTTTAGTCAATTAAATAAAGCTTTGGAATGGATTAGGTATCCAATTCAAATAAGAAATATTTATTGCAAAAGTTACAGTCTACATTTGTATTTTTAAAATTTGATATGAAATCAGGTTTTGACAAATACAGATTCATCCAAAAGATCATTATAAAAGAATATTTACAATTCTTTTTGGTCAATGTGAATGAAATGTAATGCCATTTGGATTGAAAAATGCTCCATCAAAATTTCAAAGAATCATGAATATATTTTTAATCCATATTCAAAATCTTGCATAGTTTACATTGATGATGTTCTTGTTTTTCAAACTCCTTAGAATAACATTTTATACATTTACAAACATTCTTTTATCTTGTAAAGAGGATTAGTTGTTCAAAAACTAAGATTTCTCTTTTTCCTAACTCGTATTCATTTTCTTGGTCATTATATTTTTCAAGGCACAATCACACATATAAAGAGATCCCTCACCTTTGCCAGTAAATTTCCTAACAAAATCCTTGACAAAAACCTGTTGCAAAGATTTTCAGGGAGTCTTAACTATGTCTTAGACCTTTATCCAAACATTTTCCATCTTGCAAAACCATTACATGATAGGTTAAAAAAAAATCATGTGCCATGGTATGATGAACATTTTAGCATTGTTAAAAAGATTAAAAAAAACAGGTACAAGAAATATCTTGCTTACACATAACCAATCCCCTAGCTCTCAAAACAATTTAAATAAATGCTTCAGAGTTAGGTTATGGTGGTATCCTTAAGCAACTCTAAAATCCCTAGGAATCCTTAAACAATTTAAACAACATTTATGGTTTTCTATTTGAATAATTGGTTGATCGATTTTGGGTTTTCCAGACCTTGGTTAATTGGTCACCATGTAGTTGCTTTGACTGTCTATTATTTAGACTTTTGAGATTTCTTTAGCTTTTACTTTGTTTTGTGTTGCCTAAGGTCATTTAGAGTTGGGTAACGAACCTTTATACCTCTTGGGGGTATGCCCCTAGTATTATGTACAATTTTCTCTTTAATACAAATATACTTATTAAAAACAAAGTCCAAAAATTTCAAATAACATATTCTTCAATTTACATCTGTATATTAGAATGATTGTCAAAAGAATTATTCAACCATCAAAAAATAAATTCTTTTGATTTTCATGTGCATTATAAAATTTCAAAGTGATTTGCTAAATTAGAAGTTTCTTTTTTGTATTGATTGCATATCAGCTAAATAGGTTTTACAAAAAAGATGTTCAAAATATTGTATCAGAACAAAATTTTGTCTGATGACAAGCTATACTTAATATATTTTTTTTAAATTTTGATTTAGAATCTATAAAAGAAGATACTATTTATACACCTGATTTTCTCTAAAACAGGTCCTGATACCACCAAAATCCAGAAACAAGGGAAAAGCCCTACAACAAAAACCAAAATCTCCAAAACCTCCAAACCCTTCAAAACTCCTTTCTTTAGCAATTTCTTATGCAAAACCAATAAAATCATGGAATGATATGGTTACCGAAAAAGAAGAAGAACTAAATCATTCTTCTCAGGTACAAACTTGGGTAGATTCCTTTTCCAATTCTCCGAAACTACTTTTGGCTTTACAAACTATAAGCTAGAAATCCATACAGGAAGGTAAATCTTCTCAACCAATTTCCTAAACTAAATCAGATTCTTCCTCTAAAAAACCCTTACTTCAATCTTTGCAAATCTCTTAGATTGATTTATCTCAAAACAAAAAAAATTCAAAAGAAAAATATGAATATATTATAAAACAAAATTCCCAAAATGTTTGTCTATTGAAGATGGATTTTCTCATTCTGATCCTTCAATAATAGCTTTAAAGATTTTTCCTCCAGGATGGAATATTAAACCATGAGATTTTACAAAACCCCAACCTTATTATATGGCAATCCTTGAAGTAACAGGATTAGCCAGATTTAAACACTTTAAACTTTAGCAAAACCATCCTAACCTCGCATATTATACATGTATTATCCAAAAAATGATTTACCCTTCTGATTGGAAACAAACTCTTCACAAAGAAATTCCTTTTCCAGTTAGTTTCCAAGCCAAATTACATAACTATTGCCGCTCCTATACCTATTAGGATTACTAATAGACAGTGGCGGAGCCATGGAGGAACAAAAGGGGGCAATTGCCCCCTTAATTTTTTTTAAATATTTTTTATATCAAAATATTAATATATTAGTTTAGTGAATTATTGCTACACGGAAAGAAAGTTTTTATTGTTTATTATTGTTGACTCATATGTTGTACTATATATATATATAGTACAACTCATTACCCTAATTTTTTTCCATTTTCCCTTTTCTTTCTTTATCTTCCCTTGACTAACAAAGAGGTTTTTATGTTCTTTTCATGAGCTGCCATTCCCTGCCTCTTCCATATGCAAATTTCTCATCAAGTATAGTTAAGCAATTAATCTTTTTTGCCTTTTGCTTTATACTTTAGGTAAATTTTCTTTATTTTTATTTATTTATTTCATTGTCTCATTTTAGTTTTATTCTTTTATAATTAGTTATTAAAAATATTAAGGTTTATGATAATTTAGGGGTTTTGATATGATTATGTTCAAAATAAATGTTTAAATCTGCTAATTTAATCAATTAAATGTTTCTTTTTTTATTATAAAGGAATAAATTAATATTCATGCAAAACACTATTCTTGGCATCTCTTGCATTGACATAGTAGTTTATTGAAATTTAATATTTTCACATGATTTGTTTGTAAGTAAAATATCAAGTAGAAAACATGTTTTTCAAGCATTGTTCCTCTTACACATGCACTAGGCATTATTCCTTAATTAAATGTCTAGAAATGATTAAGTATAATTTAATCAACATACTTATTATATGCATATAGATATGAATTGAAATAGGTTTTGATTTTGATGAATTGATGTGTATTGTGCTATTAATTTCATATGGAAGATTTAGAATTATTGTGTAACTCAACTGACTTTTGTTTAATAGTGAATTATTGTGAAGTTGTGTTAATTATTATGTAGACACTAATGATGATAAAAAAAATCCAACAGGTTCATATTAAATCAACATGTCACTAGACAAGTATTTCAAGCGTAAATCCCTTAAGGATGAAGAGTCAATCAAAACTTCAAGTCATGTAACTCAATCAAGTTCAAAGAAAAGTCATATTGAAATCAACGCCGACACTCTCCTTGCTGACTTTGGCTTAAGAAGATCAATTTATGAATACCATGTAAATGATAGGGATGCAATCCGAAGAGCTTATCTACAAAAAGATCCTTGTCAACCTTCACACTGTCATTTTCCTCAAAAACAATTTGGGAATATATCAACACTACGACGCTTTAATCCGGCTTGGTTTGGTATATACCTAACATGGTTAGAGTACAACATAGCTAAAGATGTTGCCTTTTGCTTGTATTGCTACCTCTTCATGTCAAAAGGGGGTGTTGATTCGTTTATGGGTGATGAGTTTTCAAATTGAAAAAAAGGGGAAAGATTTGATCTTCATATTAGAAAGTCTAATAGTAGTCACAATGCAGCTCGAATAAAATATGAGAATTTGATGAATGAAAAACAAAGTATCATGACTTTGTTATCTGATCAGACAGTAAAGAGTCAAAGTGATTATCGAACTCGATTGAATGCTTAATAGAGTGTGCTCATTTTTTGTTGCACCAAGGACTTCCATTTCGTGGCCATGATGAATGTGAATGTTCAAGCAATCAAGGAAATTATCTAGAGCTCTTGTATTTCCTTTCAGAAATAATGAAGTTATTAAAATAGTTACTTTGAGTGAAGCTCCTAAACATAACAAATTGACTTTTCCAGATATTCAAAAAGACATTACTCAAGCTGCTGCAGAAGAGATTACAAATGTGATTATCAAAGGTCTAGGTGACTCATTATTTTTAATTTTAATTGATGAGTCACATGACATATCAATCAAGGAACAAATGACAGTTGTTCTATGATATGTAGACAACAATGGACATATAATTGAACGTTTTCTTGGCATTCAACATGTGTCAGATACAACTGCTAGTTCACTCAAGGGAGCTATTAAAGCTTTTTGATATGTAGACAACAATGGACATATAATTGAACATTTTCTTGGCATTCAACATGTGTCAGATACAACTGCTAGTTCACTCAAGGGAGCTATTGAAGCTTTTTTTTCCTCTAAACATGGGCTAAGCATATCAAGATTGCGTGGTCAGGGATATGATGGAGCTAGTAACATGCGAGGTGAATTCAATTGCTTGAAAGCACTTATTCTAAAAAACAATCCAAGTGCATATTATGTACACTATTTTGCTCACAGACTTCAATTGACTCTTGTGGCTGTTACAAAGAAGCATAATGAAGTTTGAGATGTCTTCAATTTTATTTCTAGCATTATAAACATAGTTGGAGCATCATGTAAAAGGATGAAGGTGATTAGAGAAAAACAATATGCTATAATTATTGAAGGACTTGAAAATGGAGAAATTTCTAGTAGACGAGGCCTGAATCAAGAAACTTCTCTTAGAAGGTATGGTGATACCTGTTGGGGCTCCCATTATGTTACAATTATTCGTCTACTTGCAATGTTTTCATCAGTTCTTGATGTACTTGAGATTATAAGGGAGGACGGGATGAACTCAGAACAGAGAACGTAAGCAATCGTTTTAACAGGTATTATGGAATCATTTAATTTTGTGTTCATGCTTCATTGTTTGAGAAGGATACTAGCAGTTACTAATGAGTTCTCACAAGCATTACAAAGAAAAGATCAAGACATAGAAAATGTTATGAGTTTATTGAAAACATCAAAGGAACGATTCAAAATGATGAGAGAGAATGATTGGGAATCTTTACTGGAAGAAGTGTCATCCTTTTGCATCAAACATGATATTGATATTCTAAATATGGATGATGAGTACAAGCTTCGTGAGCGTTTAAGACGAAAATCTCAAGGGATTACAAACCTACACCATTTCCATTATGAATTGTTTAACAATATCATTGACATGCAACTTATTGAGTTGGATGATTGTTTTACTGAGACGAGTGCAGAGTTACTTCTTTATGTGGCATGTTTAAACCCAAGTGACTCTTTCTCTACTTTCAACAAAGAAAAACTTATTCACCTTGCTCTTTTTTATCCCAGTGAATTCTCTATAATGGACCTTATGGTACTTGGTGACCAACTTGATACGTATATTATTGATCTACGTTATGATGATGAGTTCTCTGGTATTGAAGGTATTGCTAGTCTTGCAGAAAAAATGGTAAAAACAAAGAATTTGATATTTCAATTAGTATATATGCTTATGAAATTATCATTACTTTTACCAGTTGCAACAGCTACAGTGGAGATAATTTTTTCTGCTATGCATATTGTCAAGAGTAGATTGCAGAATAGGATGGGAGATAAATAGATGAAGATTGCAGAATAGGATGGGAGATAAATAGATGAATGATAGTTTGGTTGTATACATTGAGAAAGATATCTTCGATAAGATTGATAATAAAGCTGTTACGAAACAGTTTCAAAATATGAAAATTTGAAGAGAACAATTATAATGTAAGTTTTTTTCATTTTAAAAGTATTTTAAAATTAATTTTACTTGATATGAATTAGTATACATGTTTTGAATTGATTTCTAATGCATATCTATATAATAAAGTATTTGTTAATAATTTGCCCTCTCATTTAAAATATTTTAGCTCTGCCACTGCTAATAGACACAATTTAATACTTTCCTATAAATAGATAGCTCTCTCTTTGTTTTAAGGCAGAGAAATTTCTTTAGACAACACTTTAGCAGAGAAAACCAATCTATAAAGAAAACAAATCCTCATTTGTATTACCTATATCCAAATCAATATCTCCTGTATCTACCTCAATACAAATTTAAATAAGATTTGTTCAAATTTCAAGCTTTGTTATTTGTTATAGTTATATTTTTTATATTCTTGTATATATTCCATATTCATGCATTTATAAGTATGCTCTGTGTTTGTTAGAAGATCGTGTTACTGTTAGACTTGCCTCTACTTTCACAACAAAAATTTTATATTATCTACCATTGTTTTAGTTATAAATTATCCTCTACTTTCACATTATATATATGAACAATACAACCTCAAAATGGCATGCCGAAGTGCTCTGAAACCAAAACATACCATTCTAATTCAAAAAAACAGAACGCTAACCGAAACATAATTGACAACCTTGCTTGATATAACTCGTTGTAGGTTTGTTTCCTTTTGTTTTAATTCCTTTTGTTTTAACTTTTTTAAAGGGAAGATATGCTTTTAAAAATTAAGCTTTTAAGAATTGATTTTCATTTGCCATAAAAAGTTCTTCATTACCGTCTTCGTGTAACAAGATGAAAAGGAGAGATTAATGGTTGTACATAAAGGCATATTCCCCTTCAAAGGCCCGCTTCAAAGCAAGATTGGTCGAGGGTAGGGGCAAAAGATTAAAGATGATGTTTTTAAGGTCTTCATAAATAGCACTCATATGAAAAAGGGAAGGAAAAATGTATCCTCATATGAGCATTCTCTTTAAATTATAGATGTTAGCAATCACAAATGATTTAACAATCATGAATTGAATTAGCCTCAGTGAAAGTTCTTTCTCTCTTAACTATTTTTTTTATACCTAAAAATAGAAAAGCTATTAGCTTTGGAGAACATTGAATCTATCTTTAAATAAAATAGCAAACAAGATAAAATCATAATCAATCAATACCATGCAAAGTCCTTACTTACCAAACCAGATTCAAAGTGAGAAAGACCTAGCAAACAAGAAGCAAAGCATGGACTTGATTCTTCTATTGATCTTATCCTCTGTCTCTTTAGTTGCAAACAAGTGTTCTTTCACATGCAGTTCTCTTATTCGTTGTTCTTAGCTTTTGAGGGAGAAAATGACTTAAGGATTATGTGTTGAAGGGAAAAGCCTTGCTTTTTGTTTTTCAAAGGGAAAGCATCGAGCTCTTTCTAAACGGGGATTCTTTGGTTCTAATTTGAGTATAAACGCCAGCCCTATGCCCGTATATCATTAATGTCGTGTACTAAAATGATGGGGATAGGATATCCAGCCTTCCATTTTTTAAAAAAACCAAACCCTCAGTTGGTTAAATTAATATACTCTTCTTTTAAATAACCTAAGGTACGTATCACGTGTTAAATCCTTATTTGGTTTCTTGAAGGGAGGACTAACAAGTTATGGTTTTCAAATAGGGTACCACATTTACACCGGCTGAGGGAGCCAACCTAAGATCATATGATATGTTATAAAATAACTTGTATGTTAGGTAGATAAATAAATAGAACTTTATCCCACATTAAAAATGTAAGAGGTTTTGTTGTATCTTATAATATGAGGGACACCAAATCAATAGATTTAGATATTGAAGGGAAAACCTATATATATATATATATATATATATATATATTGTAACAACCCTCATATACTCAAGATGTGATCATACAAGATAAATAGTAATATACTATAAAAGTAGTTTAATTTTTTTATTTAAAATGAACACAACCTTGGGCGACTTATGTCCACCTAAAACCTTATTTATAGTATTTTCATTTCAAATAACACAAATACATCTTTCATTACATTGCCATATTATGAAAAATAATCTTAACAGAGTAAACATCAAAATAAAAAATAATATTATTGAGAATGATAGTTCATAATAAAAGGAGTAACATTAAACCATAATAATTCTATGATATGTTGTGTACAATCCTTCAAGATTATCAAATAACATAAACATGGAAATCCTACAGCTAGGCGAAAATATTTAGGAAATGCTACAACTAAACATCATATCAAGTTATCTAGTTTCGTAGCGCATATGATGAACTTGTCAAAAATTAAAACATACTAAACGATAAGAATAATAGTTTATATTTCATAACACAATATTAAACATTCAATCAACAATGACATTTTCTTACATATACACATGCTACTTATAAAACCTTTAGTTTCTCAACGTAGTTTTACCTTTATTTACCATACATATATCTCTACCAATCATTGGTAATAACATGGCAACCTAACATGTTAATTCTAATTTTTAAATTATGAGTTTTTCACATAACTCTAGGATTCTTTATAAAACACGTAGTCCCCAATCTTTTAACCAATCCCTTACATAAGGCATAAGCCTATAATGGTGCTTCTTACAAAACACCAACGACTAGCCTCGAACATAAATGTCTCCACTCCGTGATCCTTTTTAACCATCCTTTAGAGGTTCGATAACATACTTAACAAGTAGTCTTTGACCACCAACATCTATGCCCAAGATGTATACCCATCATCTTTCTGGTCTCTGCTCATGCAATTGACTAGTATTAAACATTACCCCCACACTTGTTGTCGATATCTTAACTTAATGATTGAGTCCCTATTCTTTGTGGCTGACTCGTAATATCAATTTAAAGCCCCACATATGTGGTTGGCTCCCATGTTCACATACATATTTATCATGTCCTTCAAATACCATAAATTTAGCCCCACTCATGTGACAAACTCCCATGCTTAAATATAACTTTAACATGTCCTTCAAGGCCCAATAAAACTAGTCTCACTCATGTGCTAGGCTTCCAAGATCACATTTCATTCATAACCATTTCCAACACAAGTTCACCAATTGTTCTCCATTGAAGGGTTGGTTTTTCACACAACAAGACAATCATATGACAAATTTTTAAATTCATCATTCCAAGCCCCACTCATATGGCCAACTTCGATACATATATACAATTTTAAAGTATACACCTTAGCAAGACTTCACTAGTCTTTTAATAATCATTTACTTTATATAAACATCTCTTATCAGAGTACAACTTAGCGATTAAAACTCGAGTTAAAGGCTAAAAATTTTAAAAGTTAAGGTGACGGGCACCTACCTATTCCTTTCATTGGTCAAGCCCCACTCATATGGCCAACTTCGATACATATATACAATTTTAAAGTATACACCTTAGCAAGACTTCACTAGTCTTTTAACAATCATTTACTTTATATAAAAATCTCTTATCAGAGTACAACTTAGCGATTAAAACTCGAGTTAAAGGCTAAAAATTTTAAAAGTTAAGGTGACGGGCACCTACCTATTCCTTTCATTGGTCTTGTCCTGCTTGCCTAAGGTCCTATAACCGATACCTTTCCTGCATCACACCAAGCTTTACATCACTATCACTCCTTAAAATATTGAGAATGAGCTTTTTAATATTCTTTTAAAAATTTAGGTACATGTTACTCATGAATACATATACACTTATATCATCTTACATAGTTTTCCATTCCATATAAGAAATGTTATCATACAAGCTAATTTCATGCATACACACATATTTTGTTTTCTTTTCCATATAATAAATGTTAAAAAGCGTGCCTTTAACTTGTACAGACATATTAATCTAAAAAGGTTTTGTTTTCCTTATAATAATCAGTTTGATATTGATACAAATCAATTCGAAAACAATCTTCTTCCATCCGTATTTTTCTCTACAAACTCCCTGTTTACGTTTATCTTAAACAATATAGAAATTCTTAAGAAACTTATAAAAGTTGTTGTCTACAAGTTTCAAGGCTTTATTGTATTCTAAAGATATATTGCTTTAACCCTGTAATAAATATAGTGGGCGCAATTAATACCTTAAAAATAATGATCTTCATACCTCAAAGTATGTTTGCTATACCCACTAACTTAGCAAATTTAAGGTATTAATATGCAATAGAGTCTAAGATTATGGTGAATCAAGAGTTTATGAAGCTAAATCATTTTAATGAAAAAAATTTTGTTCATTGAAAAGATAAGATGATATTCCTATTGACTAATTTAAAGATCTCATACATCAATGATCTGAATCTGCTTCAAATTCTTGCATCTAGAAGTCACTATAATACAAATACAATAAAGAAAAACATGACGTGATCAAATTTCTTATCATGAAATATTTTGAATTCTCAATGATTGATAATGTTTCTGTTATTGATCAAGTCCATGAGTTATAAGTTCTGATTTCTAAACTTAAAGACCTGAAAGTGAAAGTTCCTGAAACATTAAAAGTAGGAGGAATAATTGCAAAACTTTCTCCTAGTTGGAATGATTACAAGAAGAAGTTATTGCATACCACAAAAGAATTTTCTCCTAAACATATTAGAAAACACTTACGGATTGAAGAGGAAACCATAATTCATATAAAGAAATTCACCATTGAATCTGTAACAAAAGTGAATTATATTTAAGGAAATCAAAATGTTTAAAATATGAATGGTGGATAAAAGAAAGAATTTTATGAGGCAGTAAAGAACTTTAAAAATCCAGGCAAGCAAAGTAATTCAAATAAAGGAAAGACCTATTACAATTGTGGTATTAGAGGGCACAACAAAGGTGAGTTCAAGTTTTGAAAAAAACAAAAGCAAGAAGATTCTAGTAATGTCCAAAATTCCAATAATGCAAATATTATTGAACATGAAACTAAGTTGGTTGCAATGGTTTCAAAGCTAAATATTGGAATGATTACTGAACTTTATATGGTTGCAAGTACTATGTCTAATGACTGATGGTATGATTCTGGTTCAATCATCCATATATACAAGAATAAAAATCATTTCAAATATTATGAAGTTGTAAAAGATGGATAATAAGTTATAATGAGAAATTATAATTCTACAAAGGTGATGAGAAAAGGAAGTGTTGAACTAAATTCCACTTCTAGAAAGAAATTGTTGTTGGTTAATGTCTTACATGTACTAGATATATGAAAAAATTCTTGTATTTGTAAATTTGCTTTGTAAAAAGGGTTTTGAGGCTGTTTTAGAGTCAGATAAGATTGTTATGTAAAAAAATGGACTATTTATGGGTAAAGGCTACTCATGTGATGAAATGTTCAAACTCAGTATTAATAATAAAGTTAAGGTTTCTGTTTATATGACTGAGTTATCTTTATCTTTATGGCATGATTGTTTGATACATGTTAGATTTAGATTATAAAAATATATGACCGATCATAATTTAATTACTTATAAAATTGAGATAAAAGAACATGTGAAATCTGTATTCAAACAAAGATGACTAGAAAGGCTTTTCTTAAAATTGAATGAAATACAAATTTATTAGAACTTGTGTATTCTGATATATATGAATTGAATGATATCTTAACTAGAGGAGGAAATATGTATTTTATGAATTTTATTGATGATTATTCAAAGGATAATTATGTTTATTTAATGAAATATAAAGATTAAGCTCTTCAAATGAAAACCAAAAGGGGAAGAAAATTAAAATTCTAAGAAGTGATAGAGGTGGTGAGTGTTTTTCCATGTAATTTTCTTCATTTTATATAGAAAAGGGAATCATACATCAAATTAGTGCTCCATATATGCCTTAACAAAATGGTTGGGTAGAACGAAAGAATAGAAAACTTGTTGATATGCTTAACTCTATGTTCGTGAATGCCAAGTTACCTACTAGTTTGTAGGGGGGAGCTTTACTCACTACTCGTCATATACATAATAAAATTACTTCTAGAATATGAAAGAAAACAAAACCAAACTTAAATTATCTTAGAGTTTAGGGTTGTCATGCATTTTATAAAGTCCCGAATCCAAAAGGATAAAATTAAGACCTAGAGCTTTAAAGGGTAATTTTGTTGGCTACGCTGCAAATTCAAAGGTATATAAAATATTATATTCAAGTACTAACGTAATTGTGGAATCTAGAGAAATAGAGTTTATTGAAAATAAATTTCAAACTAATTCCAATTCAATTAGTGAACGAATCAATAATTCTAAAATTAAAATATAGTCAACAAATAATGTAGGTTTTGATTCAAGTTCAAGAAATAAAAGAATTCAAGTGGTCATCCTATTAAACTTAGGAGAAGCCAACGTGCTAAAAAACAAAAGACTTTACATCCGGATTATATATCTTCACAATCTATTAATTTTCCTAGTTGAAAGCAATAAGACTGATGTGCTTAATAAGATACCAATCCTATTAATAATCGAAGATATCCTAAAACATACAAAGAGACAATGATATCATAAGATGTTGCTTTTTGGAAAGAGAAAATTAATGAAGAGATGGATTTATTATTATATAACAATACTTAAACTATTTTTGATTTGCCTCAGACTCCAATGCAATTAGATGTAAATGGATTTTAAAAACTAAAATAAAATATAATAGTGATGGATGAATTCAAACTTTTAGAGAAAGGTTAGTAGCCAAGAGCTTTAGATAAAAGGAAGGAATAAACTATTTTGATACATATGCTCTAATGGCTTGTATAACATCTATAAAAGTATTTTCGACTTTATCATCAATCTATAATTTGTATGTACACCAAATGGATGTTAAAACAACTCTTTTTAATGGTGAATTGGATGAGAAGATGTATATAGAACAATTAGAGGGTTTTGTTTTACCAGGAAATGAATATAAAATTTGTAAATTGATTAAATATCTATATGGATTGAAACAGACACCTAAGCAATGGCATGAAAAATTTGATTTTATAATTTTAGAATAAGGTTTTAAATGTAATAGTGCTGATAAAAGTATTTATTCTAAATTTGCAAATGATTTTGGTGTGATAACATGTCTTTATGTTAATGATATGCTCATTATTAGTACTAACATGAATGGTGTCAATGATACAAAGAAATATCTAACCTCAAAGTTCAAAATAAAAGACTTAAATGAGATAGATACAATTTCAGGTATTAAAGTAAAAAATACAGTGAAGGTTTTGCTTTTTATCAATCTCATTATATTGAGAAAATCTTGAATAAATTTAATCATTTGAATGTCAAAATAGCAAATACTTTGTTTGATGTTTCCTTAAGTTGACAGAAAATACAGGTAGGTCAATTACTCAAATTAAATATGTTAGTGTAATTGGTAGCTTAATGTATGTCATGCATTGTAATAGATCATATGTTGCTTTCACAGTGTGCAAATTGTCTAGATACACAAGTAATACTAGAATGGATCATAGAAAAACAATTAAAAGAGTACGTGGTTACTTGAAAAGGACTATGAATTTTGGATTATTTTATAATATTTTTTCAATTGTACTTGAAGGTTATGTCGATGCTTGTTGGATAACTAGTGCAAGCATTAATAAGTTAACCCCTAGATGAGTATTTATTTTAGGAGGTGGTGTTATTTCATGGGCCTTAAAGAAACAAACATGTATAACTCATTCTATAATGGAACACGAGTTTATAGCTCTAGGAGTCGCGGTAACGAGACAAAATGATTAAGAAATATGTTATTGGACATTATATTAGGGCAACAACCGATGCCATCTATCTCCTTACACTATGATAATTAAGCAGCCATGTCTAAGGCATTTAGTAAAATTTTCTATGGAAAATCTAGATATATCAGCTTGAGACATGAATATATAAGGCAATTAATATATAATGAGATAATTACCATTTTATATGTTAGATCTTGCAATAATCTAGTAGATCCTTTCACTAAAGGTCTTTCAAGAGATTTAGTTAAAAGTACTTCTGCTAGTATAGGTTTAAGACCATTTAATTAAACTTACTAATAATAGGAACCCAACTTTTACTAGTACTTTTGCTAGTTAGGAATTTCATGGGTAATAACAAATTATTAGTTAGAGAGGTGTATACTAATTTGTGTATAAAATTGAGATTTACAAAACTAGTATTTGAATTAAACGGGAGAATGAGTAATCAACACTTTTAATGAAATCTCAATGTGAGAATGAAATTTCACCTATATAAACATAGAAAGTAGTGCCGTTTCAAAAAAA
>Ga0325401_1002603_pt1 | contig 16144 bp, 6 predicted proteins | sample PopdelMetagenome_FD_205666 | JGI IMG/M metagenome (GOLD analysis project Ga0325401, IMG submission 205666) | Populus deltoides microbial communities from Bellville, Georgia, United States - Xylem-PdKOR-R2 | ecosystem: Host-associated > Plants > Phyllosphere > Stem > Wood/Secondary xylem | place...
CCAAAGCTTAACCATGAATGATTTATTAAGCAAAACACGTGTTCCCATGCTACCTTCTGCTTTTACAATCATGTGTTTTTAAAGCCTGCAAGTGTCTTTTTGTTTCTTCCTCTGATTTTTTATTAAAATTTTTATATTTCAAAAATATTTTTATTTATAATTAATAATGTTTTAATTATTAATATCAAAAATAATTTTTAAAAAATTAAATATATTTTTAAAAACAACTACAGCTATACTTTTAAACAATGCTCCAATGACCTATGCTGCAGCTTGTTAAATTATCGATGACACGTCTCGTAAATTTCTTCTTTCTTGTTTTTTCTAGTTTTATATATAATAAACTTTACTACAAGGATGACACGTGTTATATATATATATATATATATATATATATATATATATATATATAGCTTCAGTATACATGTTATTATTATGGTTGTTGTTTAATAATGATTTTGTTGGTAATATTGATATTTATTTTATGATTCATTATAAAAAAAAATTGATGAAAAAATTGATGGTATTAACTAGTAGCATCATGTAAATTATTTAATGATATATATTTTGAAAAAAAAGAGACAATCTTATTTTTAAAGATATAGCATTTCTTAATTTTTAAAAATCCCAGATAAATAATGTAATAATGACCAAAACAGAAAATGGTGTAGATAATTAAATTTTATTCTAAAGTCCTTCACTCCTAGATTGATCTATACCATGCCATTCATTAAAATAATCTAAAATCATTGAAATAATATAATTTTTTAAAAAATATCTTTTTGAAAAAAACAAACCGACACATGTTCGAGATGTGCCAGCTGGCTTGCACCTGCATGGTTAGTGTGGTATTGAATTTTATTTTATTTTTACAGCACCATGACACACATGGGTTAGGGGTCGTGCTAGACTTTAAAGAAGACTTCGCTTTCACAAAACACGACTTTTATTGATTTTACGACCTGAATGATTACATCATGGGAAAAGCTACGTGGTGGATGGTAACTTCTTCTTCTTCTTCTTCTGCTCACCTTTCAAAATCGCCAACCATAAGATAAATAATTTCCCCATAACTATTCTAGTTCCTAATGTTATTTATACAATCATGGCTAAAAAAGCACATTGCTAGCTGCTTAAAAAAAAAAATCAATAAATACAATTTGTTTTTGTAATAACCAAGTGATTATGAGTTGTTAAATATATTCACATAATATATAGTAAAAAATCATCTTAATTTCTCATAATCTAGCTAATTGTTCTCTGGCATGATAAAAGAAGAAGGAGAAGAAATTATTATCTCATGGAAGATAAAAATATCACTCAAGTAGGGGTAATTATTTTCGGTTCAGTTTGGTTTTTATAAAAAAAATAACCAAATCGATTTTTTTAAAAACCGAAACCAATTCAAACCGACCTGGTTTGGTTTGGTCCGGTTTGGTTTTTTGGAGAAAAACCAGTTCAAACCGGTTTGGCTCGGTTTTTTCAGTTTGACTCGGTTTTTTCTGGTTTTGCTTGGTTTTTTGGTTTGACTCGGTTTTTTCAGTTTAACTTGGTCTTTTCCGGATTTTTTTTGTTCGGGTTCGATTTTTGTAGTTTTTTCTGTTTCAGGCTTATAAAATCGAACCGGTCAATTTTTAAAATTTTAATCGGGTTTTTTTAACAATTTGATTTTTTTAATTATTTTTTTTTATTTTTCTTAATTTAATTAGTTTTTTAGTTTTTCTACTCATCTCTGCACTCCGGATGTGAAGAAGTTATTTTTACACTTGTTGCACGTCCTACTTTAGTTTAATTAAATAACACAACAAGCCCTGGAGTGTATATTGTTATTTTTTTTAATTAAATATCCTATTTTGTTTTAATTAAGTAAGCACCAGAAGGTGCTATGATATATTTTATCTTATTGACTCGATGCCGAACGCCGTGGTTAGTACACAAACAACGGAAAACGCAAGAAAAAACACGTGTAACCATGTGGTTAATGAATGATTTACACCATAGAAGACGCTATCATGATCACCATGATTTCTCAAATCGAAGCGTGCCACGTGGCGATGCATGTGACGGTGGGGGTGAGGAACGTCCTTTCACATTTCAGCGTGGACCCAAGTGGGGCCGGGTTTGATTTGATTTGGTGTTGTTTCCAGGTCGCAATCGTTCTGTAGACAGCTGGCGATAGCGATTGCTTTGGTGAAAAGTGAACCGCGGAATCTCCCAAAGCGAGAAGGGGAGGGGCCCAAAAATTCATGGGGCAACTTGTCGGTCGAAGATTTTTTCCTGGGTTGTCGGTCGTAATGTACGGCAGTTAAAATAAAAATAAATGTGTCTGTATATATTTAAATTTATTCATAAAAATCAATTGAGTAATTTAATTAACGATCTACTAACTCATTCATAATTTATCATTGACTTTAGGACGGATCTAAACCATGCAGTAAAAATATTGGATTGACGATGATGAAGATGGGTTTAACCCATGACAAGACTTTGAAGGGCGCAAGAAGGAACATAGCTATTCATTCCTCTCTGTCTTGTTTTAGCTTTTTACTGCCAAGTTTTTGTTCAACTCAAAAATGACATGGATGAAAAGACGTGATCTTACCGACCAACTATTTATAAGAAAATTAGAAATATTATCCACTCAGTATGTGAGTAAGATTTTGTTGAAATTTAATTTTTAATATAATTTTAAAAAATTATAATAAATAAAAAATTAATTTAAAAAAATCTTGTTTTAGTGAAACTTTAAAGTCTTTAAAAGAACTCAATTAAAATTGGATAAGAAAGACACCCAAGCTTATAGAAAAAAAATATCATATTTAAAATGAGTTTTGAATTTAAACCCACACCCGCGCGTTGGCTTGGCTCAGGCTTGGCCTAAGCATGAGTTTGAGTTTATTTTAAAATAATGTTTTTAGTTATAAAATATTATTTTTTCCCGATTCAAATTTAGACTTGGATTTGGTCTATAAAGAATTATTTATTTTAACATATTGCTTTGTTCAGTTCATAACTAACAAGATTTTAACACATGGAAGGAAAAATCTGATAAGATTTTTCATAACTCTTTCAACAATACACAAACATGTTTTTTTCAAAAGTCACATGATTTAAATCCAAAAATATTCATGTTTAATATTGGTTTTATGGTAAATAATCGAAGCTATTAGTAGGGGAAATCCATCAACTTTTGGTTCTTAAAATTCTCCAAAAAAGAGGTTGAAGAATAGTGTTTGGGGTTGATTAATTATATATTTATTGGTCAAAATTGCAAGTGTATAAATCGTAACAAGTAATAAAATGAATGATTTAAGTATCATCCCATGACGATTTGAAAAAATCATCAACAAATACCAAAATTTATTAAATCACAATCTATCTAACATATATATATATATATATATATATATATATATTATCACAAGTTTCTAGTTGATATACTTGATTTTAAAACATAACATATAAATTTCTGATGTGAATGAAAAGGCAAGTCTAATAATAACAAGATTCTTTAACAAGAACATACTTAAGTTTGCAAAAGATAAAAGTTCAGAAATTTAAATAAGAGATATATTGAAAGGAACCTTACTTAAGTTTATATTGAAACTAATACATAAGATAATGTTGTAGAGGTTTGGATCCAAGAAATATGGATCTTTTTACAGGATATAAGATAGTAATACAAAAGGATTCAAGAAAATTTGAATATGTTACAAGGGGATAAGTATTTGATGCCTTCTACTAAAAAAGTATTTTGTGAAGTTTTGCCTTCAAAGCCTAAGAGAAGTCCTTTTATATAAAACAAAATAAGATTATTTTCTTTGAAAATTTTGTAAACCAATAATTTGATTTTTGAAAAGTTAAAAAACTTGTATGCCAATTACCACTAAAAATTGTTTGTCATTTATGCAGGTGGGGGATCAATTTTTGAAAAGTTGAAGTGGTAGCTAACTATTTTAATCATTTGTGTCGACAAGAAGAGATGAGCCTGATGGTTTGGGTCTAGTGGTTTAGAGGATCTTGATTAAGAAATAAAATATGCCAAAATATTTTGGGCCTCTTAAAATACTTTTTTTATTATTGAGGCATTGACTGCCTAAGATGTTTGTATAGGGGACGATACCATAACAATCATCTTCATTGTCATCTGCTAGGCCAATTATAGAACCTGAGGATGATGAAGATAAAGATGAATCATTGTCTTTGGTGCTTTGTAGGAGTTATTTCGTGATTTGGAAATACTTTTCCTTAGATTGTGCTAAGCCAAAAATAGCATAACCATGAGATCTTCATGCTAGGAATTTGAACTAAGAATTTAAGTCTCTAATTAGAGCATTTTGGTGTTGTTGTAACCATTTTATAACAATAAGTTTGGAATTTTTATCTTCTACTGGAAAGGAGTTCCACCATTTTACCTTATTTCTTAGGATTAGGATGAGATATTCATGTCAGGTATTGTAGTTGAAATATCAAGAAGAGACCCAAGAGACAAAATTTGGAACATAAAAGGAGAATTTATGAGAATTTCCCGGTTTGAAGTAGAGAAAACCTTGTGCATTTGCTTCGTAGCCAGTTAATTGGCATTTGTTGCTTTATTACATTCATATGGATGATTATTATTATTATTATTATTATTGTGGTTATGGTTTATTAACATGACCATTTGTATGAGTTTTTTTTAATTAATTATATGTGCTAATAAATGATAATAAATTTGTTGATTCCAACCAAAGATTGAGTAGGGAAACATAGATAAAATTGTGAGAGCCCCATATAAGATAAAATTGTGAGAGCCCCATATAAAGTCAACTAACATTAAACATCAAATTCAATCTCAATTCAACTTAATATGAAAGAATTAAATTAGGAGTAAAAAAAAATTAAGTCAAACCGCTTATGATTTTCCTAATATTTGAGGTATTATAACAGGTTACTAGACATTGTACTTGATCTTCAAATATAAATAAATCAATTGTTGAATTAATAATAAATTAATTTATTTAATCCTATTTTATTTAAGATTGTGATTTATATTTGGACCAATTTATTAGGGAACCTAATAGATATATACATAAGAAGCATTAGTCAGAAATTAAAATAGAATGATTAATGAAGTATGGTTTGATTATAAATAAGTTTTATAAATGAAGGATTAAAATGTAATTTTTATAAGGAATTACAATTATAGACCTAGGGAAATCAAGTAGAGACTTGGTTGAATAAATTTTTAAAATTATTCTAAAATAATATATGTAAAATTGTTCAGGAGGCAAATTGATATTTTATCATTTATAGGGTTTTCAAGTTTTCCTATAAATAGAATTTTATGTCTTATTTTTTATACTCTTGAACAAAGAGCAAAACTATGTAAGTTACAAAACACCTAGAAAACACACAAAAAAAAAAAGAGTAATTACTCAAAGGCATATAAATCCACCTCTCATAAAAGAGTTCAAAAGATTTTTCATTGGTGGTTTGTGTGGATTACCATTGGAGGTTGGACACGTAGATGACTTGTGGCTTATAACAACCCATCCTTGAAGCAATTACTTAAAGCCATAAAAAACATCTTATCTTCACGTAATCTTCGTATCAACCTTAAACAACCCTAGATCTATCAAATGAAATCTTAGGACTCCTAAACAATTATTAAATTTATTATTTTTGCTGCATGTATATGTTTCGAGAAATCCAACCGTGGTAATGAAGCCATTGTTAAACAATTAGGGTTGTTGATTGCATGTTTTAATTGTTATTGACATTAATTGTGAATTAATTTATGTTCAAAGTAATTTTCCCAAAAAATATTTTCTCTCTCCTGAATCTTTTCAACAAAAAAAAGTTTTTTGGTTATTGTTTTGATTAAATTTGGCTGGATTTTTCAAGATTTGGTCGGAATACTCATTGAAAAAAAAGAAATTGTTATGGGTGTTACCGCGCATAGCGCTTATGGGCAGTGTTGGGCAGTATAGCGGCAACCATTGTTGTTGTTCCTGGGGTTGCTTCGGCAATGGACAATGTTCTCACTACTAAGAACAACTCAAAGGAGAAAGAAGAGATAAAGGAGAAAATTATAATTCTACCTCTAGAGCCTTCTTTATGGTTCTTGGGTATAACTACAATTCTACCACTACACTTTATACTTAATTACATTAGAGTGTTAGTGTGCTAAATTTCAAATTTATTTTTATATCTTTGACCTAATTACAGTAGAGTTTTTAGAATGTAATTTATGAATTTGCACCTGTAACTTATATTTTATTATAATATATTTAGGAAGAATTACAATTTTGCATCTCCATATATAAATTATTGATTTTATATTTTAAAGTTGAAATCCAAATTAAATTTATTGTATAATTATTTTTCTAATTGGATTATAATTGAATTAAAGTGTTTAATTCATGAATTTAACTTTTGTGATATCGATTATGATTTAATTAAAATATTTAATTATATAATGCTTAGAAAAATGTTTTTTTCTAAAATAAAGATAGTTTTTTAATCCGGAAAATTTTATTTAATTGTTCCTAAAATAATTTAGGAAGTTAAAAAAAATTTTAATATGATTATTTTTCTTATTAAATTTTGAGAAATAGTTTTTCAAGAAATTTGTATTGAATGAAATTTATTATGTTTGGGAAATTATCAAGTTGGATTTGATTTAATATTTTTAAGTATAAGAATATTATTTTAAAATTTCACATAAAGCTAATATTAGAAATGAAGCATGCAATATATTTATTTATGCACATTAATTTGTTATTATGCATGATGGATGGTTATGGACATTTAAAGATAAAAGTGATCGTATATTTTAATCGTTGAATGATTGTAATATGAAATAGGGCTTGTGTAACCTGCCTTTTCTCCATTTTTCTTCTTGGTTGTACAAGTTTTTTCTCATCTAATTCCTCTTGAATGTAATTCGAGGTTTCTTATACAATTATATAAATTTTATGTAATTTAGAAAGGTAGGAATTTAGATAGGATAATCTATTTTTTAATCCATGACGAAGAAAGAACGACGAAAAAGGCTACAACCATGATGCTCGTAAAAGACTTATGAATATTTGCAATGGCTACCAATGATTAGACGATCTAATTCCTTTTCGATGGTTCAAGGGAGTTAGTTTATATATGTCCATCATCATCCAAATAAAATAACATGCTAGGAGTGTATGTTTATATATAATTGTTATCACTAATTCCATAGAATGAGACTAAATTAAAATAATAAATACCTTATAAATACATTAAGTACATGATGAGAACATGATATATTGCTTTTTAATTTTATATGCATGAAACCAAAATTTTATTCATGGATAACTTGTTGTGCTGTTCAAAATTACTGTTAATCGAATATGTTTAATGTTATAAAATTGGGTCCTACTTAACTAATTTATATGATTTAGAGGAGATACTTATGATCATATAAGATTAAATGTAATAGTTAGGTGAAATATATATGATATGTTTCTACACAGAGTTGTCACCTAACTAATCTAGGAATCATATAAAAATATGATTGATAAGTTATTTTATCTACCTAATTTAATTTATTTTGATTTTTTGAGTTACTTCAGCTAGGTCATATAAATTAAATAGGATCCTAACCCATTAAGAGATCTAAACGAGATTTCATGAATTAATAGTGAGAGCTATTAGTTTGCAGGAAGATAATGCTAGACCAAATTATGATTAAAGACCTTATCTAAATTTGGTTATAAATATTTATGCATGAAACCAATACTCCTTATCTTTACATGAATAGGTTGATAGATTACCATGAGTAAAAATATATATATCCCTACTTAATATATTTGATACTAACCAATTGACCAAATCAAACCTTTTGAATTGGTATCGAAACATGTGAACTGTTCTCAAATAAAAAAAAGTTATATGTTCTTAAAAATCTGATTCCTCCTATCATTAATGAGGACACTGATAACGAAGAAAGGAGCTGAATATCAATGTCATATTGATGACGATGAACAAGTTAAATGTGTGATGTTAGCCTGTATGTCACTTGAAATTCAAGAGAATATGGATGACCATATAATAATTATGCATCTCATAGATTTATTTGATGTCGCTAGTAGGTCTAAGAGGTATAAGACCTTTAAGAAATTATTTCATTGTAAGATGACAGAGGGTTCCTCGTTGTACACCTTTGTGTTGAGGATGATTGACTATTTTAAGAAATTGGGCCAATTAGGATTTGTCATGGTCAAACGCTAACTTGGTCTTGCAATTCAAGTATAAAATCCTATTTAGGGAATAAAAAATGACAAAGGAACTTGTCATCATTGTGGAAAGGAAGGCTACTATAAAAGGAACTGTAAAGATTATTTTACAACCATGAAGGCTAAGAAGCTTATTGAAGCTTTTATTTCAGGTGTGTTTAATTTATTAAATAAAAGCAAAATAAACCTATGTGTAAGCAACAATAATGATTTTTATTATGGATCTTATACTTATACAAATGGTTTGTATATATTTGATCTTAAAACACCCAGGTTTAATATAAATTTCCAAAAGAACAAATTAGATAATCAATACTCATATTATTTATGACATTGTAGACTAGGTCATATTAATAAAACAAGAATGACTAAATTATATAAAGAAAGATATTTGATCATTTTGATTATGAACCATATGAAATTTGTAAAGCTTGTATATTAGGTAAGATGACTAAAACATTATTTACTGAAAGAGTGAAAGATCTTATAAATTATTAGGTTTAATACATGTAGATGTATTTGGACTAATAACAATTTATGCTATAATTAGATATACATGTTTCATCATTGATGACCATATAATACATGCAGATGTATTTGGACCAATAACAATTCATGCCATAGTTAGATATACATGTTTCATCATTGATAACCATATTGGATATGATTATGTGTATTTGATAAAAGTTTGAATCATTTAAAAAGTCTAAAGAATTTAAAAATAAAATTAAAAAACAAACTGGAAAGAGTATTAATATACTTCGATCGGATCAGGATTGTGAATACTTCAACTAAGATTTTCAAGATTATCTAAAAGAGAATGGTAAGAGATATGGAATGGTAGGAGACCAATCCTATCATACTTAAAAATTTAAGATGTGATGTTTATATGAAGCATATTGTATCTAAAAAGTTAAAAGTTAAAAGTTAGATAAATATAATTTTGTAGGTATAAAAAAAAACTATTTGATATTATTTATATCACCCTATTGAGCAAAAATGTTTGTCTCAAAACATACTAAATTTCTAAAAAAAGATTATGTTCTTAAAAAGAGAAGTGGGAGGAAAATAGAACTTGATGAAGTTCAAAAACCACAAACTTACATCCAAATTGAACTTGAGCATGAAACTATAACATTGGATGTTTAGCCTGAAACTCAAGAAACATAAGAACTCTGTAAATCTGATAGGGCACATCATCCACCAATAAGATATGGACTTCTCATGGAAGCTAAAAATAAGGAGTTACTCATACTTGATGAGCCTACCAATTACATGAAATCAATATTTGACATTGATTCTAAGAAATAACTTGAGATCATAAAATCTAAATGGATTCCATATACATCAACCAGGCATGTACTTTAGTTGATCCACCTATATGGATAAAACCTTTTGGATGTAAAGGGGTCTTTAAGAGAAAGGCTAACCTGGAAGGCAATGTATAAACATACAAGAATAACTAGTTACCAAAGGTTGTAAACAAAGATAAATAGGTTTACTTTGATAAAACCTTATTGTCAGTAACTATGTTAAAATCCATAAGGAATTTACTTGTTATAACTATATACCATGATTATGAAATTTGGTAAATGAATGTTAAAAATATATTCCTGAATGAGAATCTTTAAGAAGATGTGTATGTGACATAACTTGAAAGTTTTGAATCTAAAAAAATTACCAATAAATATGCAAGCTATAAAAATCTATTTATGAACATAAACAAGTTTTGAGGTGTTGAAATATCCATTTTGATGAGATAATATTTTTTTTTATTTTATCAAAAATATAAATGAGACTTGCGTTGATAAAAAGGTTAGTGGGAGTGCAGTCATTTTTTTTAAGATTTTACATATACAATATATTATTAATAGGAAATAACATTTACTCTAGTTAATAAATATCTAGTTGACCAAGAATTTCACCATGAAAGATATGATATAAATAACCTATATATTAGGAATAAAGATCTATATAGATAGATCTAAAAGCTTATTTGGATTGTCCTAATCTATGTACATAGACAAGATACTAAAAATAATTAGCATGGAAGAATCCAAATAGAATACTTACTTATTTTGCATATGATATGTCTCTCCAATGATATGTGCCCTAAAACATAAATTAATAGAGATAAGATGAAAATGATTCCATGTACTTTGAATATAGAATTCATAATATATACGATGTTATGTACAAAACCATATGTATCTTATGCTTTGATCATAACAAATAGATACCAATCTAATCCGATGATGGTCACTAAAAGATAAAAATATTCTTAAGTACTTGAGAAGAACTAAGAATACTTTTTTGGTTAATGGAAGAGATGAAATAAAAATTTATGGTTATTTGGATGTTAGTTTTTAATCACATATTGAAAATAAAAAACCCGATCTAGTTATATTTTACTCTAAATAATAGTAATGTAAGTTGAAAGAGTTCCAAATAAGAGACTAAAATAGATTCTACAACTAAAGTTGAGCACACCTCTATATCCGAGGAGATAAAAGAGGTTGGTTGGATCAAGAAGTTCATTATTAAACTAGGTATGGTTCCTAGCATTATTGATCCAATAGCCTTGTAATATGATAACAATGACAAGAAAAGGAACCAAGGTCTCACTAATTATAAAAAAATATACTTAGACAATTCCATTTGATTAGAGAATCATAGAAAAACAAGATGTAAAGATAGAGCGAGTCTCTATTGAAGAGCATCTTGTAGATCCTCTTATTATGTCATTATCCTAGCAAAAATATTATCGTCAAGTAGAGCGATATAATGTTTGATACATGAGTGATTGACTTTAGAGCAAGTGGAAAAATATTTGTGTATAGGCCTTATAGCAAATCAGTTGATTACATATAACATTAACTTTATTCATGTAAATATATTTAATTTATTAATAAAGGCTTCTTTATCTTTAATATTCATCAAATAATTGATTAATAAATCTAATATTTGATTAATATATCTAGAGTAAAATTAAAGTCATTCGAACAAAAATTCTTTGCAAAAAAGATTATAAAATTATTGTAATTATGAGATTTTTATTACATCAAAACATTGTTCCTAAAATATTCATAGTTAATGCTCTATTAACACCTGATATTAATTAGAGTTGTTGAGATTGATACATATTATGTTCTTTCCTATATGAAATGAAGTAGTTATTCTCATAAGTTGAGGTATGAGGGATACCTAGAACTAATATATAGGTCCTTATTAAATGAAATGTACACCGAACTGACACGAATAAGAATCACATATAAAGAGATTACTTGTGTTTATGGAAAGGCTTACGTGACATTTGTGTAAGTAATCCTTAGAATTTAGATCACCAAGTTATCTTATATAAGAAGTGTTATGTTTTGATCCTGCTACACGTTGTTCTAATCAAGGGTAACAAATAGACAAATATTGAGTATAATATAAACTATATGAAGGTATTTAAATAATCAAGAGGATTTATGTAAACCCCAGCTAAGATAATTAAAGTAATTAAAGTAGAAGACCTTGAAATTTTTTAAAAATAGAGGTGGATTTGAATAAAGATGAAAAATTAAATTAAAATTTACTGGAGACTAAGAAAGGAACTAGTCGACCGATTAATCATGAATAAATAAGGAAAAAATAAAAAATTTTAGTTCTTCCTCTATAAACAACCAATTAGAATTGAGAAGGGAGATAAAAAAGAAGAAAAGATAATTTAGGGAAATTCTTTGAGAAAAACTAAAGAATTAGACAAGATAGTGAAGGGGTTGAGAAACTAAACAATCTTAAAACAAGAATTAAGATAAAGAGGAAAACTCATAACGAAAGGGAATAAATAAGGGAAGAATGATAAACTTTTATTGGTTAGCTTTTGAAGTTTAAATTATTAACAAGTAAGGTGTTTAGAACCCATTCATATCAATTTGAACAAAATTTAATTGATTATGATTAAAATCCAAGAAAAATCAATTAGGTTTCTTAGTAAAGATTTATGGAGAGTGTCAAAATTAATCAAATTAAAACAATTGAGGTAGATGGGGTTTTATTTGATGATAAAACATTGTAATGAGATGAAATAATCATGGTGGAATGAGATAAAAGGGGTTGGCCAATTGGTAGAAAATGGAAGAAGTGTTTGGATCTATTTAATGTCTTATAATTATGTAGAATTAAAATGGATTATTATTTAGATGATGTTGTGCATGAAATGATGCCATAGTTGTTGTGATGGTACTTTTGGTGTAATATGGATTAAGCTTCACATATGGATTTGTTCATGTTAATTTGGTTATGATGTAATATTTATTGTGAAATAATTAAACTTAGAATATGGAATTGTATGTTTATGTTGAATGACAAAATAGAAACATATTATTTAAAAAAATCATGCAAACATATTATCCTACACTGCTGGCCTCTCTTGTATTTACAATGATAATGTTTCCTATTGAAACAAGAGAGGCCAACGGTTTAGGATAGCAACAAAGAATAACACCACAAGCTCAAGTCCTAGATAAGAGTTTGACACCTTAATCCTTATGACGAATCAAGTCATTACATTTTTATTAAATATGTTAAGTTCTTTTTAATTTTTGATATGTGAGGAACTAGCCATCATGTAATGGAGCTAATGCTCGGTAATGGGCCGAGGAACTAGCCATCCTATAATGGATTTATTTCCCGGTAATAGGATGAGAAACTAGTTTGTTTATGATGGAACTAGTGTTGGTTATGGACGGTGGAACTAGCTAACTTGTGATAGAACTAGTGTCTAGTAATGGGTTGTGGAACTAGTTGTTCTGTGATAGCACTAGTGTCGATTATGGGTTGTAAAATCGATTGTCAAATGATGGAAATGAATGCCTGCCTAGTAAAAAAGACTGAAATTAGTTAACTGGTTATTGTGATATTATGCTTGAAATTGATTAGTTATAATAATACGAGAATGATTTGAAGAGTGTGACTTAGAAAGATGATCTAATAAGATCATATAAATGATTAAACAAATAAATTAAGTTTATAATTTATCATGAGAATTACTTAATTGTTTATATTTTAATTACTCAATTTGACTCATACTTAATATTAATTTAATTCCAGGTACTTCGTTTCCTCGTCTAGAATGAGTAGATGATTATGGTGTTCTTTTTTGATAATTAATGATGAAATTTTGAGCAACTAATACTTATGCATTGTAAAATTTGATATGTAATTAATATCAAGATTTTAATAATTTATCACTTCTGATAAGATTTTCTTAGTACATCTTATAATATTATGTTCCTTATTTTTTGCATTTGGGATTTTAATATATAATTCATACTTATGATGTTTTCTTATGAATTTGTGTAATATCTTGCTTTTGTATATTAATTGTGAAGTTGAATCATAGGTTATGATGGTATGAGATGAGTCTAGAATGATTAGACCATAATTACAATGTAAAAATATAGCATGATGAGAGTTATTGATAACTTGGTAAAAGTTTAAAAGAAGAATTACAAAAATATTTGACTTTGTTTAAATGGTCGATCATTTGATGAATTGAACAGTTAAATTCGCTACTATTTTAATCGGTCGATGGAATCGGTCAACCGATTGATCAACCAGTAAGGGAAATATTAAAATTATAGAGTGAATTGGTTGAGAAAATTATGGATAAAATTATACTAGTCAACTATTACTATAAACTGTAGAGGGAAATGTTAGATTGTTGGAATAAACCAGTTGATTAAAAAATTGATCTGGTCTACCGTTATTACCATCAGAAAAAAATTACCACGTTTCTAACATTATCAAAGAAGGAAATTATTTGTAAATTGTATAGAAAGTTGGGGTCGTTATAATTTATATCCTAGGTGAATTAGAAAAAATATTTTATCTGTTCTAAAATAATATTGATTGTAAATCCTGGTGTAAAGTGGAATGAAATTTGAAAAGAGTTTTTAATTTTATTCAAAGAATCAATGACTATGGAGTTGAGAACAAACATAATTTGACATTGTAGACACTCTTCATGCTATAATATCTAAATTGAAACATTGTTGATGAAGGAATAATAATTACATTAAGAAACTGATCACTAAAAGGTTAAGTCAAACTACTCATGACTTTATATTTTAATATTTGGGGGATCATGATAGGTTGTTAGATATTGTACTTGATCTTCAAATATAAATTAATCAATTGCTGAATTGATAATAAATTAATTTATTTGATTTATTTAATCCAATTTTATTTAAGATTACTATTTATATTTGACCAATTTATTAGAGAACCTAGTGGGTCACACATATAAGAACAATTAGTCAGAAATTTAAATGGAATGATTAATCAAGTGTGACTTGATTGTAAATAAGTTTTAGAAATTGAAGACTATAATGTAATTTGTGCAGTGAATTACAATTCTAAACTTAGAAAAATCAAGTAGAGATTTGATTAAATAAATTTATAAAATTATCCTGAAATAATATATGTGAGATTATTCAGGGGAGAAATCAATATTTTGTTATTTATATAGTTTTTATATATTTTTTAAATAGAATGTTATGTCTCTTATTTTTTTTATTATTGAAAAAAAAGAAGCTATTTAAGTTATAGAATACCTGAAAAACAAAAGAAAAAAGCTAGCACTCAAAGATATAACAATCTCTCTCTCTTAAAAGAGTTTAAGATATTTTTTATTAATGATTTTGTAGATTATTGTTAGAAACCGAATATTTAGATGAATTGTGGTTTGCAAAGCATTAACCTTCAAGTAGTTATTAAAAAAAAATAAAAACATATAATTTTTAAATAATTTTTATATAAATTCTAAATAACCCTAAATTTATCAAACAAAAACTTAAAACTCCTAAAAAATTATTAAATTTATTGTTTTTATTACGCGTGCATGGGTTTTGAAAAACCTAATAATCTCAAGTACAAGTTGAATTTCAGAAGTGTGCTTCTTTTAAGTTCTATTCACAGCCTTCGGTTTCGTCTATTAAAAAGCAAAGAATCAGAATCAATTCAGAAATCGATTTATGTTCATCAAAACATTGCTCAAGTCTACGAGCTAGCTTCCTCATTGCTGCAATGTGTGTGTCTATATATATATATTGCGATAGCTGTTATTATTATGGTTTAAAAAAATTGGTTTATAAAAAGTATTTTTAGTTGTGGTTGCTTTGAAAAAATAGGTGTTTGGTTAAAACTGTGGTTGAAATTGAGATTGAAGAAAAAGTAGTTTAATGTGTTTAGTTAAGAATGTTTTTGAAATTGAGGTTATAAATAATTTAAAAAAATATAAATTAATATTGATGGTTTTTAATTTAAATATTGTGGATTTAACTATTGCGGTAACATTATGAAATAAATCATACTTTATATAAAAAAATTTATTGTTCTATTAAACTATCTACAATTTCATTACGTACAAAATTTATCTGACAATAACTACAGTTTTCATAATTTTTTAGCGTGTAATAAAATTAGATAAAATATTATCATGTATAAAATTCACTATTTTTAACATGAACAGTGCAATTTTGCACTGTTCATGTTAATTGCAATGTTCATTGAACAATGTAATTACGTGAACAGTACAAAAAAAGCAAGCAATTCTTGCTTTGCAAATACTGCGTTTCCAACGCAGAAAAAAGATGGGATCCAGTAAACAGTATACCATAATTTTTTTATAACCAAACAGCTGCAACTGCGTTTTAAAAAAAACGCAGCCGCAGCCGCAGAGCCAAACGGGCTCATATATATATATATATATATATAAATAAAGGCTTTATGTTATGGAATTTATAATTTGGCCAGACAACTGAAATAGTATCTAGAACCAAACAATAACAAGACAAACATGATAGTAAATAGAATCCCAAAAGAAGAGAAATACGATCAGTAGG
>Ga0325401_1002606_pt1 | contig 16135 bp, 14 predicted proteins | sample PopdelMetagenome_FD_205666 | JGI IMG/M metagenome (GOLD analysis project Ga0325401, IMG submission 205666) | Populus deltoides microbial communities from Bellville, Georgia, United States - Xylem-PdKOR-R2 | ecosystem: Host-associated > Plants > Phyllosphere > Stem > Wood/Secondary xylem | place...
GGCGTAACTACTAACCCCTCCTTGATGGCCAAAGAAGGCATTAAAGGAATGGACAACATAATGGCCCACTACCGGCAGATTTGCGAATTGGTCGAGGGTGACGTATCAGCCGAAGTAATTGGCACTGAGTACGAAGATATTATCCGCGAAGGGGAGATGTTCGCGGAATTGCACCCCAATATTGTGGTGAAAGTGCCCATGACTCGCGATGGGGTGAAAGCTATTAAGTACTTCGCGGAAAAAGGAATCAAGACTAACTGTACTCTCATTTTCTCGGCCGGGCAAGCATTGCTCGCCGCCAAAGCGGGCGCTACCTATGTGTCGCCCTTTGTAGGACGCCTCGATGACATTGGAGCTGATGGCCTACAACTGATTCAGCAGATTGTTGATATCTTCAGCAACTACGGCTACTCGACGCAAGTCCTAGCTGCTTCGGTGCGCCACGTGCCGCACCTGATTCAATGCGCCGAAATTGGGGCCGACATAGTAACCTGCCCGCTCAACGTGATTACTGGTCTGCTGCACCACCCGCTCACGGACAAAGGTCTAGCTCAATTCCTTGCTGATCATAAAAAAGTAAATGGCTAACTGATCGGATGGCTAGGTGGTTGATTAGCTGACAAGCTACTCACCGCCTAGTCGTTCAATCATTCAGTCAGCTATTTAATCATTTTCCATGTACATCATCAAGGTAAAAGGCAAAGCCAAAATTCCGGATTATATCCAACTGCGCGACGAGGCCTTCGTGCTTATTGCCTACTTCCGTGCCGACCGCCCCCTGAAAGATTTACACCGCTACGGATTAGAAGGCAAGGAGGCGGAGTTGGCCAATGTGATTAGCGGGCTGGAGTTTGGGAAGCTGCAAAAGCTGGAAGTATAGACTATAATTGCATTCTGCCGTCTGTTGATTCTATATGCAACCCGCTGCCCCCGTTATTGAGCTACACGACGTATACGTCATGCAGGACGTGAATACTGTGCTGCAAAAAGTAGGTTTTGTCTTGGATAAAGGTGAGTTTGCTTACCTAGTTGGGCGTACCGGTTCGGGCAAAAGCTCTTTGCTCAAAACGCTCTACGCCGATTTGCCCTTGGGCAGCGGCGCTGCTACCGTGGTGGGGTACGCCTTACCTAAACTTGATACCAGCACGGTGCCATACTTGCGGCGCAGACTCGGGATCATCTTCCAAGATTTCCAGTTGCTCTTTGATCGTAGTGTAGCTGAGAATCTGACGTTTGTACTCAGGGCAACAGGGTGGAAAGGTCGTGCCAAGATCCAACAGCGTATTTCAGAAGTACTCATGCGGGTAGGACTAGCCGGCTCAGCTTCCAAGATGCCGCATCAGCTCTCGGGCGGTGAGCAGCAACGCGTCGTGATTGCCCGCGCCCTGCTGAACGAACCCCTGCTGCTGTTAGCCGACGAGCCCACCGGCAACCTAGACCCCGACGTGGCTGATAGTATTATGCGCCTCTTTGTTGAAATTAATAACGCGGGCACTGCCGTGCTGATGGCTACGCATAACTATCAGATTATAAAGCAGTATCCGAAGCGGGTGTTGCAATGCAAAGAGGGCCAGCTGCTTGATTCGACACGTACCGCAATAGAATTAAGCTGATATACAAACAGACAAAGCTGGACTTTGCTTAGCTTTCGCCCCACAAAAGTAGATGGGTCTGGCCCTCACGTACCGTTTAACTGTTAATATTCCCCTCAACATGCCAGGCTTATCCATCCTGATTCCGGTGTACAACCGCGACGTAAGGAAGCTAGTGGAGACGTTACAGGCGCAGGCGTCGGAGTGGGATGGCCCCGTAGAAATTATTTGCCTGGATGATGAGTCGCAAGCGGATATTCGGGAGCTGAACCGGTCGTTGGCCAACCAAGAAGGGGTGCGCTACGAAGAGCTGCCGCGCAACCTAGGACGAGCAGCTATCCGCAACCGCTTGGCCGCCACCGCACAATATCCGTGGTTGCTTCTGCTAGATAACAATGTACAGCTACCGGAAATCGGGTTTTTGGCGCGCTACGCTACTGCACGCGACCAAGCACCAGTACTGGTAGGTGGTAGTACGTACGAGCCCTTTGCACCGACGCAGTTGCCGCTCATTTTACGTTGGTGCTACGGCCGCAAGCGGGAAGCTAAACCCGCTTTCATTCGACAAAAGCACCCTTACGCTAACTTCAATCTAAAAAATGTACTGTTGCGCGCCGAGGTGTTGCAACAACACAATCTGGATGAGCGCCTTATCGGCTATGGCCATGAAGACACCCGCTTCGGGTGGGATCTGGAGGCGGCCAACATTCCGGTAGTACACCTGGATAATCCTGTGCTGCACAGTATGTTGGAATCAGCGGAAGTATTTCTGCAAAAAACGCAGGAGGGCGTACGCAACCTAGCTTGGCTTTATCAACACGAAGGCCTAGGCGCAAAAAAGACTAAGCTGTTGCGCACGGCTCTTCTACTACGACGCCTAATGCTCGATAAAGCGGCGTTGGCCGCACTGCGCATGCGCGAGTCGAAGATGCGACAAAACTTGCTTTCACCTACACCTAGGCTAGGCCGGTTGGATAAGCTAAAGCTCTACTGGTTGCTGACGGAGCTGGCCCAGCAAAACGGCAAATCAAAAAAGCCCTAGAAGCGGCTCTCAGCGAGCACAAACTTCTAGGGCTTGGTTAGTTAGCTACGATCTACTACTATAGATTGTAGCGCGACGTGGTGGCTATTCTTCTTTGTCGCCTTTCACTTTATCGCGTACGTCCTTGTATGCGCCTTTCACGGCGCCGCCTACTTTCTTACCGACTTTGGCGGCCCCCTGGCCCACATCTTTGCCTACTTCTTTGGCATCTTGGGCTACATTCTTAGCGGCCCCACCTACGTCTTTGCCTACGTTCTTGGCTGATTGTTTTACCTCAACTCCGCCTCCTTTGGCCTTGGCTTCGGCTTTATCGCCGGTCACTAGGTCGCCTACTTGTGAGCCACGTGCTTCGGCTTTATCAAACGATTTGAAGGCAGCGTATTTTAGTTTCTCCTTCGTGATTTCGGCCTTATCGGAACCGCTTACGTTCGCTTTGACCTGGTCGTACTTGGCATCCAGCGCGCGCCATTCTGCGTTGATGTTGCGCCAATCGTCGATATCGTAGCGGTCTTCGTTTTGCTTGACCCGTTGCACAAAAGACTCGTAAGTGGTGCGGGCGTTAGCTGCCGTCAGGGAGGCGGCCGGGCTGCTGAGCTTGTAATACTTGCCTAGCTTGGCGGGGGCGCTGCTCATTGCGGCAGTGCCGTCTGTTGAAGCTGGCGTAAGGGCAGTAGCATCGGCGCCAGAGCGGCTATTCCAGGCTTGCTCACGAGCGTCGTAGGCGGTGGTGTAGCGGGCCCGAAGTTGCTCAATCTCAGCGCGGCGCGCATCATCGTACTTATCAGCGTCACGGTCGATGGCCGCTACGGCTGAATCGTAATCAGCTTTAAGCTTGGTTGTCTGCTGATCGTATTCTTCTTGCGTTTCGTTGGCCACATCTTTAGCGCTAGATTCCGTGTTGGCCACGAATGATTTGAAGTTATTGTATGCCTCGTCACTTTCTTGGGCAGCTTCCTTTTTATCGGCCTGCGAGCAGCTAGTTTGAGAAAGAGAAACACCACCGACTGCTAATAGGAGCGTCAGGGCGTTAATGGTTAGAAATTTTTTTAACATGGTCGTCGTGAGTGAAAACGTGCAGGAATAGGAGGATAGTAGGCTAAGCCTTTGATTTCCTTAACGCAAGCAATTAGTGTGTGGTTACGATTCACGCTGCTGTAACTAGGATAAGCCGCGCCTTCTATCTTTGGCTCTTATCAGCTAGCACTCACTTTTGTGGCTAAACTTACTCTTCCGCCAACGCCCATTCGAATGTTGGACCTTGCGGCGCAGCACGCTGCTATTCAGCCCGAACTCGACCACGCCTTGCAGACTGTTTTGGCCGAAGCAGCTTTTATCCAAGGGCCTGCAGTGCAGCAGTTTGCAGCGGAGCTAGGAACGTACCTGGGCGGAGCGCACGTAATTCCCTGTGGCAATGGGACCGATGCGCTACAGCTTGCCCTGATGAGCTTAAACCTAGCGCCCGGCAGTGAAGTAATAGTGCCCGCCTTCACCTACATTGCCACGGCGGAGGCCGTAGCCATCCTGGGTTTGCGTCCCGTTGTAGCCGACGTGCATCCTGGCACATTTGGCCTCGACCCCGCAGCGGTGGAAGCTGCCATTACGCCACGCACTAAAGCCATCCTGGCCGTGCACCTGTTCGGGCAATGCGCTGATTTAGAAGCATTAGATGTAATAGCCCGGCGGCATAACCTAGCCCTGATCGAAGATAATGCACAGGCCATTGGGGCTACCTACCGGAGCGCGGATGGGGTAGAGCGCTACGCGGGTACCGTGGGGCACGCAGGTACTACGTCGTTTTTCCCCTCCAAAAATCTAGGGGCCCTCGGCGACGGAGGAGCTTTACTTACCAGCAACGAGGCTACGGCCACTTACCTAAGCCAACTCGCCAACCACGGGCAAACTCGCAAGTATTACCATGAGCACGTGGGTCTTAACTCGCGCCTCGATACTCTGCAAGCAGCTATGCTGCGCGTAAAACTGCGCTATTTACCCGAATGGACGCGCCAACGGCAGCAGATAGCCGCTTTTTACGACGACGCATTTTGCGACGTATCGGGGCTGCGTGTTCCAGTGCGCGACCCGCGTAGCACGCACGTGTTTCACCAGTACACTATTACCCTCGCCGAAGCGTCTCGGCGCGATTTGCTTCAGCAGTATTTACACGACCACGGGGTACCTAGCGTGGTGTATTACCCTGTGCCTACGCATTTGCAGCCTGCTTATCAATACCTAGGTTATGCCGTGGGACAGTTCCCGGTGGCTGAGCAACTGTGTCACACGGTTTTATCCTTACCCATACATCCTAGCTTGACGTCGGCGCAACTTGCTTACATTGCGGAAACCGTTCGCGCCTTTTTCTTAGGCGCTTAATCTTTCCGCATGAGCCAGCAGCCGCCTTTTCTTCCTTTGGCCAAACTAAAACCGCTGCAAGAAGCCGTAGCGGCCGCTAAACAGGGGCTTGAACAACTGGCTGCGCAGCCTGCCGGACCGGTGCGCTTCGTTGTGTGTGGAGCGGGCCATATTGGGCGGCGGCATGCGACGCTGGTTTCCCGCCAAGCGGGTGCGCAACTCGTCGCCTTAGTCGATACACGCACGGAGTTGCAAGCCATACTGGAGGCCGAGTACGGGGTGCCGTTCTTTTCTTCCCTCGACGACTACCTAGCTCACGGGCCGGCTGCTGATGTGCTCACCGTAGCCACCCCCAACTACTTGCATGCTACCCAGGCCATTGCCGGGCTACAACGCGGCTTGCACGTGGTGGTAGAAAAGCCCATTGCTTTGCACGCAGCGGATGCCAAAGCCATTGTAGAAGCTGCCGCCCAAGCCGGACGCTGCGCGTTTGGGGTGATGCAAAACCGCTACTCGCCGCCCGCGGCCTGGCTTAAGCAGGTGTATGACGAGGGGCGGCTAGGGCAGATTTACTTGGTGCAAATCAACTGCTTCTGGAACCGCGACGCCCGCTACTACCAACCCAGTGGCTGGAAAGGCACTCTCGCGCAGGACGGGGGCACCCTCTTTACGCAGTTCAGCCACTTTGTCGATCTGCTCTACTGGGTGTTCGGCGACATTACCAACATCACGGCTCGTTTTCGCGACTTTAACCACCAGGGTGTCACCGAGTTTGAAGATAGCGGCTTGGTTGCCTTCGATCTGGTGCGGGGGGGCAGCGGCACGTTGCAGTACAGCACCGCCGTGTGGGACCGAAACCTAGAAAGCAGCCTTACTGTGGTAGCGGAACACGGCAGCCTGCGCATTGGGGGGCAGTACATGGATAAGGTAGAATACTGCCATCTGCGCGACTATAGTTTGCCCGAGCTAGCTCCTACCAACCCCGCCAACAACTACGGCTCTTACCAGGGCAGCGCCGCTAACCACGTGCAGGTAATTGAAAACGTGATTGATACCGTGCAAGATAAATGCGCCGCCACTACCAATGCGTTGGAAGGATGGAAGGTAGTAGAGATTATTGAGCGGATTTATAGCTTGAAGGACAAGTAACCTAGGTAGCTAAATGACGCCCTACGAACAGCAAGCCGCCGACGAACTGCGCGCGTGGCAGCAGAAGATGCAGCAGCGCCCGTCCATCTTGAACCGCGTAGCGCGGCGGGTGCAGGCCCGCCTCAATGCCTTACTGCCAGAAAAGATACACGTAGCCATTACCACAGCCATCAAGCAGATGGTGCGCGGCGTGCTGTTTGGCTCTACCCACACCACGCGTCGACCTAGGACCGATGGCACGCTGGAAGAACGCGAAGTCACGGTGCGCGCTCAAGTGCGTGATTACCGCACGATGGCCGCGGCCGAAGGAGCCGTGACTGGAGCCGGGGGCTTTCTGTTTGGGCTAGCTGATTTCCCGTTGCTGCTAGGGCTCAAGCTCAAACTGCTCTTCGATATTGCTTCCGTCTACGGCTACGATGTGAAGGATTACACCGAGCGCCTTTACCTGCTGCACGTTTTTCAGCTAGCCTTCAGCAGTCAGCACACCCGCAACGAGGTGTACCGGCAGCTGGCCGATTGGGAAGCCTACCACCACACCTTGCCCACCGACGTGCACGAATTCGACTGGCGCACGTTCCAGCAAGAGTATCGCGACTACATCGACCTAGCCAAGCTTGCCCAACTAGTACCAGTAATAGGCGCGGCTGTAGGAGCCGTCGCGAATTACAAGCTGATAGAACAATTGGGAAATACCGCCATGAACTGTTATCGGCTGCGGTACCAGCAAGCGGCAAATACATTAGTGCCTGCAAATCAGTAAGCGCTGGCCCTGGGCAACCGCGAAGATCACCTAGCTAGCAAAACAAAAAGCGCTTCAAACCCAACAACTCGCGTACTTTGTGGTTGCTGGCTATTCCGCGCCATCCGTCTGCAACCTGGCGCGCTGACGAACGAATTAGTTGCTGCCCATCATTTATGCTGAAAAAATCACTCGCGCTGCTCCAACAGGAAGCAGCCGAAACAGGAAAGAACACCTTAAAGCGCAGCCTCGGCGGCTTCAATCTAATTGCCATTGGTATTGGCGTTATCATCGGGGCGGGGCTGTTTTCGCTCACGGGTATTGCTGCCGCTAATCATGCCGGCCCGGCCGTCACGCTGTCGTTTGTGGTGGCCGCCGTGGGGTGCGCTTTCTCGGCTTTGTGTTACGCCGAGTTTGCCTCGATGGTACCCGTCGCGGGGTCGGCCTATACCTATGCCTACGCAACCCTAGGAGAGCTGTTTGCTTGGATTATCGGGTGGGACTTAGTGCTGGAATACTCCGTGGGGGCGGCAACCGTTGCCATTAGCTGGTCGCAGTATCTAGTGCGCTTTTTGAGCAAATACGACCTGCACATTCCCCCGCAGTTAGTTGCCTCTCCCTTCGAAACCATCACGCTAGCAAGCGGGGCTGAGGTAACCGGTTTTGTGAACCTGCCAGCCATTCTGATTGTGTTGGCCATCACGGCTATCATCATTCGCGGCACGCAGGGCTCGGCTATATTCAATGCTATCGTGGTGGCTCTGAAGGTGTTGGTGGTGCTCGTTTTTATCGCCCTAGGTTGGAAGTACATCGACCCGGCCAACTACCATCCTTACATTCCGAATAATACGGGCACGTTTGGCGAGTTTGGCTGGAGCGGTATTTTACGCGGGGCAGGCGTGGTCTTTTTCGTCTTTATCGGCTTCGATATTGTGGCTACCATGGCCCAGGAAACCAAGAACCCGCAGCGCAACATGCCTATCGGTATTATTGGGTCGCTGCTGGTGTGCACGGTGCTGTTTGTGCTGTTCGGCTACGTCATGACGGGACTTGCCAACTACACGGAGTTTAAGAACAGCGCCGCGCCGGTGGCTATTGCTATCGAAAAGACACCGTACGGCTGGCTTAGCTCGGCCATTATCCTCGCCATTCTTATTGGCTACACCTCCGTAATTCTGGTGGATTTGCTAGGGCAGAGCCGGGTGTTTTTTACCATGTCGCGCGATGGACTGTTACCCGGCGTATTCTCGCAGGTGCACCCCCGCTTCAACACACCACACAAGTCAAATTTGCTGCTGGGTGTGTTTATCAGCCTGTTTGCCGGCTTAGTGCCGATTAGCGTAGTGGGCGAAATGACGAGTATCGGTACGCTGCTGGCTTTCGTGATGGTGTGCATCGGCATCCTCATTTTGCGCAAGCGCGAGCCTGATACGCCGCGGCCGTTCCGCACGCCCTGGGTGCCGGTGGTGCCCATCCTCGGTATTCTCACGTGTTTGGTTATGATGGTGTCCTTGCCCGTCGACACCTGGATCCGGTTGTTTGTGTGGCTGGCTATCGGACTGGCCATTTACTTCGCCTATGGCAAAAAGCACAGCAAGCTAGCGCAAGGGCAAGTGACCGATGCTGCGATAGAGCCACAAGGCACAGGGTTGCAATAAGCGAGCAGAATATGCGGGCTACAGATGCTCGCCATATTTATAGGTTAGCTGCTTACCCAAACTTGAAAATTTGTAGTCCCCACCTTTAAGTCAAGGCCTTAGCAAGATTAAAGATTGTTGCGAATGCCGTGAAAACAAAATCTGCTTCCTCAAAGGGCGAGATTTGTAATATCGTCCTTTGAGGAAGCAGATTTTGTTTTCTAATGAATCGTCAGCATCAAACTCGACTCTTGTATAGCTAGTGTATCGCCAGCAAGAATATGTGGTATAGCGGCCTCATTAAATTCATTAAATAAATAGCCAGAGTTCTCATAGTGAGCTGTTCCTCGGTCAGTCCGTTTAAAACGGTAGTGCAATACAGAAAGCCGTACTGCCCCACGGTCGGCATAGCCTACACGCACCTCTCTTGTTATATACTCGAAGGTTCCACCACTTCCTAAGATCGGGAATAAAGGGGAGACATGCTTGAGCATCAGCCAAAGAGGACTCGCGCTATACTCGGCAGTAACTCGTAATGTTAGTGGTGAATAGAATAAGTATTGTGAGTTATTTCTGACTACAGAAAATGGACTTGTACCGCTTAAGTTGAATGATACAGTATCCGGCTTTATAAATTTTATTATATCGTCTGATGAAGCTGCGAGTTCATTAAAAGGTGTTCCTGATTTTTGAATAAAACGGTTCTTAACCGCTTCGTCTTCTATCTCTTTTCCGTTTGTAAAAACGCGTTGACGTAATTTAGGCGTGGGACTTTGTTCCTCTTTTTTACAAGCTGCTAAGCCTATAAAAACTATTGATAAAAAAGATAGTGTTTGAAAACGAATCATAAAAAAGAATGTAGACTATTTGGTGCAACAGTAATCTAATAGATCTTTTAATATATAACCAATAATTTATCTCTTGAAGCCCACCTTCTGAGCTAGGTTCTGCACCAAGTTATTCGCCTCCGGTACTGCTCGCGTTAGCAGTAGCAGCAAGCCGTACACGGCTGTCAGCACCGCCGAACGGAGCAGCATTGTAATAAGCAGCGAATGCACCAAGGGTACTAGCCACGCGGCTAGGGCGGCGGCGGCGGCAATACCTAGCACCATCGGAATCCGCCACGTGAACGGCTGGAGGCGGTAACTATGCCACACAAACCACGTGCGGGCCACATTAATGCTCACCTGTGCAATAACCGCCGCCACCGCCGCCCCGCCGATACCTAGCTTCGGAATCAGAAGCCAATTAAGAGCCACTGTTAGAACAGCGAGGGAAGAGTTGAAAATTAGGTCGTAGCGGTAGCGAGGGGAAGTCACCACAATCAAGCCGTTCACGCCCGTGATGCTGTCGAAAAGGCGGCTACCCAAGAGCAATAGCACCACGAAAGTGCCCTCAGCGTAGCGCGTTTTCATCAAAGAATAGATAAAATCAAGGTTTAGGCCGATGCCCAAAGCTAGGTAGCAGCCGATGGCCGTGTTGAGCAAAGTAGTACGCCGATAAAAGTCGGCCATGCGGGGCATGTCTTGCTGCTTCCAATAGTCGGCCAGCAGCGGAAAGGCGATTTTGTTGAGGGAGCGGGCCGGAATGGCCAGCGCCGTACTGATATTGGCCGCCACTTGATAAATGCCGGCCGCCGCCAGATTCACCTGCGCGCCCACCATCAGGGTATCGATGTACATGATGATGCTGCCCGACAAGCTACCGAGCAGCGTGAAGCCACCCACACTCAGTAGTTCACGCAAAGGCTTGATTCGTAGCGCGGCGCGCGTAGGCCGCAAATGCAGTTCCTTAATATAAGCTAGGTAAGCTGTAAGTAGTAGCGAAATAGTGCCATTGACGCCCACAAACCACAGCACATAGCCACTGAAGGATAGCACTCCGCGCGCGTACAGCAGCGCCCCACCCACAATGAGTAAGCGCTGCAGCACATCCTGAATAAACGACGAAACGGCCGTGTGATAGAGGCCCTTGAGGTACGCATCCTGTAGCGAATACAGCAGCATGAACAGCGCCAGCACCGCGCCCCAGGCGTAATAGGGCTGGAGCAAGGCTGCATCGTCGGCGTACCAGTGCAGCATGAGCGGCTCGCCCGCAAAGTACAGCACCGTTACGACCAAGAAGCCCAGTAGGGGCACACCTAGCAGCAAGGGCAGAAAGCCGTGGTGCCGGGTTTCTGGGTTGCGGAAATAAGGGAAAAACCGAATACCAACGCTGGCAAACCCGAAAGCGGCAATTTGGGCGTACAGCATGGCAATGGAGCTCAGCGTGCCCGTGAGACCTAGCTGCTGCGGCTCCAAGAAGTTCGGCAACATCAGGGCCGTATTTACGAAACCTAGCCCGAGGCCGATGTAGGAGATAATAGTGTTACGCAGCCCCTGCCGCTGAACGATGCCCAAGTAGGTGAAATGGTGAGTGGTAAAATGGTGAGTGACTTGGCGGGCGGCGTCGTCAGCCTATTATGCCGAATTTGCGAAGCATCTCGCCCGAGGAGAGGTCAGGATCAGGAGCGGGCGGCGAGTACTTCTACCACTTCCCAGCCCGTTACGAACGCCACGCCCCGGGCGCGAAGATACTCCATTAGCTCCCGAAACTGTTGAGGGCCGTTGCGCGTGTTAGCTGGGTCGAAGTTCTCGTTATGCCATAAGATCGTGCACACGCCCCCAAACCGCTCGATTTCTTGAAACATGGGCGTGAGGGCCGGTAGTATCTCTTGGGGAGCTAGCTGTAAGTAATTCGGATGATGGAGCGTGGCGTCCATTACGTTGAGCGGTATTTCGAGGAATTCGAATGCTTCGCCACGCTCAAAATTAAAGGGGTAAAACGGTAAGCAATAGGAATTTCGAAAGCCAAAATGCTCGGCAAATCCTAAGGTGGAATCGTAAACAAAACCAGCCTGAGATACGATCGTGGGTGTCAGGCGTGGCTCCCAGCGCAAATAGTGAAAGCGCAAACCTAGGTTTGTGGCATCATCACCAACTAAGTTGGCTTCATCCTTCAACCATAGATTATCCGCAGCGAGCAAACTGCCGTGCACGGCTATTTCCGCCCCGGCTTCTGCTAATGGCTTCATAAGCGGCCAAGCGGCTCGCATAGAATAATCAGCATTCGGTGTACCGTTGGCACTTTTGCGGCGCTCTGGCAAAAAGAAAAACGTGCTCTTTGCGCCGTAATGAGCAACGGTTTGGTGCACTTCGGCTAGGTTGTCCCAGGCGTCGCGCTGGGTGAAGTGTTGCCATATTTGCTGACCGAAGCTCAGCCATTCGCGGCGAAACAAAGCTGCTTTGACAGGAGCTTTCCAGGCGCTGAACAAATTGTCGATATCATGCGTGATGAAAGCCGCAAAAGGGGCATCATGCTCCCATCGAAGTGGCTGCATTGGTTGTCCTAGAGCATGCTCAACGGCTGTGCGGAGAACGTCGAAGTAATAGTTTACCACGGGCACCGCCACAAACCCATAGCGCTGTTGCACGCTGGCGCTGAAGGGAAAACGTCCGTGTCGGTCGCGCTCCTCGCTAAAGTATTCCTGCCAGCTGCTGAGCAGGTAAAACGCCGCCGAAATCAGATCTGTATTGATCATGGCCCGGCCATTGGATAGCAATTCAAGCAGCGGCTTGTCGGGAGCTAGGCCGAAGAAGAAAGGTAGCCGCTGGCCTTGCCACTCACGCCAGCTAGGCGCCGGCGGATAAGGCATTTGCTGCTCGAAGAAGTCACCGGCGCCATCCGCTACTGCTACTTGCGGTTGTTGTTCGGCATAGCCAATGGAAATCGTAGCAGCACCCGCATAGGCTTGCCGAAAATGGTGCAGCACATACGCTAGCCGCCTTTCAGCAGAAACAGCAGCGGAAACCTTGGGCAGAACAGAAGCCATGTTGGCGAATATAATAAGCACCAACCTAACTAGGCGCTTATCTAGACCAGCAGAAGACGTCTTATATGTTGGCTTGATGATGTTATGGTAGCACGCGAGCGAGCTTGCGCTGATCGAAACGGCGTTCTTTGACCGTGGGTCCTAGCGGAAATAGCTTCAAGCCCTGGCTGACAACCACTCGCGTAGCACACGCAGCGCACGCTCTTGGCTGTGGCCCTCGTCGGGCGTACCTAGGGTGGCGTTGTAGTAAGCGGCGCGTCGAAAGAGGTCGGCGGGCTTTTGCACCTGGTAGTGCCGAAGCAAAGCGGTTACTTCCTTCGGCGAATCAGCTCGCTGGATCAGCCCGTGCGCTACGTAGCCGTAGTAATCATCGGTGCCCGTGTGCGTATTGAAGCGGTAATAAATACTGGCTACGTTCAGCAAGGTCGCTTCTAGGTGCGTGGAGGTATCGGCGGCAATCAGCGCGTCTTGCTGCAGCAGAAATTCGAACACGTTCTGCGCGCGGGCATTAGAAAACTGTAACCTAGGATGCCGTTGAAGCAGAAATGAGAAGTCGCGCGGGTCGCCGGGGTGGGCGCGGAACGTGACGGTAAGCGCCGGAAACTCCTGGTGCAGGTATCCTGCCAGCTCTGCCAGCGCCGCCGAATCATCGAGGATGTTGGCGGCAATACCTAGGTGCTGCACCCCTGGGCTGAGGTTACGCTGCTTCAGAAAAGTATCGGCTTTGGGCATGCCCACAAGCTCGACGCGGCCAGCCACCGGGCCACACTGCCGGTATTTGTCTAGGGCGTCTTGCCCTTCCAGCAAGCTTAGGTCAAAGCTTAGCGGAGGGAAGTGGGTACTCACGCTGGCATGCTGTACGTAGGCGGTGGGCACGCCGCAGCTACGGGCCGCCAGCAACAACGCCCGGGCATCGTCGTTGTGGTCGTTGGCAAAGATGATGGCCCTGGGTCGGTACGCTCGGAGTGCCCGGCAATACACTTCATAGTAGCCAATGGCATTGAAAATCAAGTCAAAAAAACGCCAGGCTCGGTGACCTTCTCGGCCGAGTAAGCCGGCTAAGATCAATGGAAATTGCCAGTAGTAGAGCAGCTTACGCCGTAAGGAAAGCCGGTTGACCTGCTTGTTGTAGCGCCCAATCTGCTTGCTTTGTCCAGCTACAACGACGCTACCCGGCAAGCCTTCTTGCACAAAGTGCAGCGCCTCGTAGTTGTTCTGGCTTACCACATACAGCCACACCGCGTCACCTAGGTTATCTGTATTGCGAATCGGCTGAAACACGTTGCCGACCAGCCGCAAGCCCGCGTAGCCTAACACCTTCAGCAGCCGCCGAACTGGGCTAGCTGGTGAAATAGCAGCGAGCGTGCGTGGCGGCAGCGACGCAAACAGATTCGAGAACCGTAGTTGTAGAATGTCGCGGGTGCGGCTTACCAAATCAGCCAAATACGACATGAGGCCTACAGCATCTCCCAGGTGAGCGGCGTCCCGGCGCGCAAATCTTGGCGGGCGGGCTTACCAAGCAGCGGCTCGTAATACCGCGGCGGCAACCCTAGGCCAGGCCGTACCACCCGGATATTCTCTGCCGTGAAAGGCTCCCCGGCCCGAATATCCTGGGCTACATAAATGGAGCGCTTATATAGGCGGCTCTTTTCTTCGGCCCGCTGCACACCGTATTGAATCTGGCCAAGCGCTTGCCAAGCCCGCTCCGTTTCCGTTACGAGGGCGGCAACTTCTTCGGGTTCAAGCGAGAAGGCTGAATCGACACCGCCATCGGCGCGGCGTAGTGTCACGTGCTTTTCAATCACGCAGGCACCTAGGGCCACAGCGGCCACGGCGGCACCTACGCCCATGGTATGGTCGGAGAGGCCGACCGGCGAATCGGGGAAAAGTTGCGCAAAGTGCGGAATGGTGCGCAGGTTGGTGTTCTGGGGCGTGGCGGGGTAGGTGCTGGTGCACTTGAGCAGCACTAGGTCTTTGCAGCCCGCCTCGCGCAGCACGGACACGGCTTCGGCTACTTCGGCTAGGGTGCTGGCGCCGGTGCTCATAATTACGGGTTTGCCGGTGGCGGCCACCCGGCGCAGCAGCGGCCAGTCGGTGTTTTCGAAAGAGGCAATCTTGTAAGCGGGCACATCGAGCGTCTCCAGAAAATCGACGGCCGACTCATCAAAAGGCGAGCTGAATGCTAGCATGCCGTGGCTCTTGGCGCGCTCAAACAGCGGCTGGTGCCAATCCCAGGGCGTATAAGCCTCCTGGTAAAGCTCGTGCAGCTCGCGGCCATACCAGAGCGAGTTCGGGTCGTCGATGCGGAAAGCACCGGGCAGCGTCATGGTATCGGCGGTATAGGTCTGGAGCTTGATGGCGTGGGCGCCGGCCGCCGCCACGGCATCCACGATGGCGAGGCCGCGCTCCAGGTCTTGGTTATGGTTGCCGCTGAGCTCAGCAATGATAAATGGCGGCTGGTTGGGGCCAATAAGGCGGGAGCCGATGGAAAAGGTAGACATACTGCAAAGAAAGGAAGAGCCAACAAACCGCAGGGCTCAACGACTTGCTCAAAGGTACAGTTCTGCTGTTATAACAACTGCTGAGCAGAAGAGGTTAGCGATTAAAAAGCTGCTTCAATGAACCCTGAATTTGCTTCCATTCGCGCCGCAGTAAAGCTAGGCCTATCACATCCCGGTACTCGTTGTCTTTGAAGATATGCTCGCGGAAATAGGACTCGCGGCGAAAGCCAAACTTCTCGTGGAGGCGAATCACCTTGTCGTTGCTAACGAATACCTCGCAAAGCAGCTTATTCAGGCGCAACTCTTCAAATACATATTCTAGCACTGAAAGCTCAACACGTGCCCCAAGGCCGGCTCCGCCGCCGCCGCCGTCACCTAGGTAAAAGGCCCAATAACAGCTTTTAAAGGTTTGGTTGATGTTATACAAATTTGCTACACCCACTGGCCGGTCTAGGTGCTGAATAATCCAGTAGTGACGAGTTGAATCATTAGCTAGGCCTTCGAACCAAACCTTCTGCTCTTCTGCCATAATGAGACGGGAGTGATACATGAACTGGCTGACGGCGGGAGAGTTGCGCCACAGGCGCACTTGCTCAAGGTCTGCCTCCGTCATTGGACGAAGAAGCGGAGAGGACATAAGAAGGGAAAAGCTAGAAGTAAGGCTGATTGGAAATGACAGGCAGGATCAGCGTTGCGAATAGAATCGTACTAGGTAGCGGGAATAGAAGGGAAGAAAACCGGATTGAAACAGGCCACTAAGATGCGGTCTACCGGCTGGTTATCTACCAGGTAATGGCCTACAAGCCGTCCTTCCTCAACCCAGCCGCCGCGCACATACGCTTTGTAAGAACTTACATTGGTCGCAAACATACCGCCGAATAGCTTGCGTAGTCCAAATTCCTCGAAGGCAATGGCATTGCCCAAACGAATGGCTTCTACCGCTAAACCTTGCCCGTGAAAGCGCCGGTCGCCAATCAACACGACCAGGTCGGAAATCATATGGTCGCCGTTGATAGGACCTAGCTTAATGGTGCCGATAAAAGCTTGGTTCTCACGTTCAATGATGGCAAAGACAAACGTGGTGCCAGCGGCCGTGCCCTCCTGAATATTCCGTAACAGCGACTCCTGGGTATGTATCTGCCGCGAGTTGGTGTAGAAACGCATCAACTCCTCATCCTGAAACCACGTCAGAAAAACTTCATCAATATCCGATGGCCGGAGGCTACGCAATTGTAGCCGCTCCGATAAATACTCC
>Ga0325401_1002607_pt1 | contig 16134 bp, 16 predicted proteins | sample PopdelMetagenome_FD_205666 | JGI IMG/M metagenome (GOLD analysis project Ga0325401, IMG submission 205666) | Populus deltoides microbial communities from Bellville, Georgia, United States - Xylem-PdKOR-R2 | ecosystem: Host-associated > Plants > Phyllosphere > Stem > Wood/Secondary xylem | place...
GAACCGCGCGAAGGCGGCGCGCGGAAGGCGCGAAGCGGGGCCGACGAAGTGGCGTGAGCCTGGGCCGGTTAGGGCCCTAACCGAAGGCACGAAGTGCCGTTTTCGAATTCCACTTAACGAGCAAATGTATAACATTTGCTATGCTTGCTGCTCCGAGAATGGCCCGGAATTGAGCACAAGCCGGCACCGCGATGATGCGGCGCCGCCCACCCCAGGGTCAGTGGAAGGTGTCCCCCACAGCCGGGGGTACGGACGTCTCCACGACGGTGCTCCAGTGCCGCTCCCCCGCCTGCGAGGCGACCCGCACCCGTAGCCGCGGAGCCCGCTGTCGCTCGGGCAGCTCCACCCGCCAGATGGCGCGCTCACCGCGGGGGAGCATGCGCGGCCAGCTGGCGACCCGGCGAGGGGGCTGCTGACCCGGATGGACGCCGTACTGGTCCGGGGAGAACGTGACCAGCTCCCCGTCGAGGTTGCCGTCATCGATGATGTCGACCTCCACGGAGTCCAGGTCGAGATGGCCCGGCACCAGCTCCAGCAGGAGCCGCACGTGCCAGTCGCTGGCCTCGTGCAAGGACAGGACGAAGGCCGGCGCGATGTCCTCGTGGTGGCGCTGCTCGGCCAGCCGGTTCGCACGCGCCGCCTCCGTCGCCTGGCGCCGCGCGTACACCGCGGCGAAGACCGCCACGACGAGCGCCACGATGGCGATCACCAGAGAGACCAGGGCGATCCACGCCGTCGCGTCCACATGCTCAGCATCGCGGTCAGAGGTGCCCGCAAGCCCCTGTACTCGCACACCTCGTGCATGTCCGAGGCGCGAACGGGCCGGGGCGCTCCAAGAGGTCGCGGCGGGCCGCCTCACCGGAGGCGCGCAGGGCCTCCAGCGCGCGCTGCTGGCGGCGCGCGGGGGACCGCTCGTCGGCCTCGGCGAGGGCCTCCCCCACGGTCTGCGCGAGGCGCCGGGTCGCCGCCTCCAGGGGCGGTGCGGCCGCGCGGACGGCGTCGGTGATGACGGGTGCCGCGGCCTGCGCGGTGGCTCGTGCGGCGCCGTCGATGGCCCGCGCGAGGCGGGGCCGCAGGTGCTCGGCGGCCGCCGCGATGGCGGCGCTGGCACGGTGGTTGAGGGGGCTCTGGGGGTTCGTCGTCTCGTTCACGAGGGCGGGTTCTACGTGGGGCTCACAGCTACGGTCCAGCGCTCAGGGCGGTGGACTTCGCCGGGGTGCTCAGGCGGCCAGGAGGTAGCCGGCGGCACCGCGGCGGCGGGCGGGGCCGGCGACCAGGCGGGCGCGCCCGGAGCGGGGGTTGGCCAGGCGGGTGAGCGTCGCTGAGGCCTGTCCGTGGTGCCAGCCAGTCGCGGCGCACAGCTCGTGGACGGTCAGGCCGTCAAGGCCGGCGGCAGCGACCAGGGCCAGGGTGCGGTCGGTCTTGCGGCCCACCTCGACGGACGGCTCGGGCACCACGACCGGCGCCGCGGCGGCGGGGCGCGAAGCGCGGGCGGGACGGGCGCGACCGTCCAGGGAGGTGACGGTGGCCAGGGCGACGTCGGCGGCCGCCAGGTCGCGGTGGACGGTGCCGACCCCCAGGCCCAGGCCGGCGCCGATGGCGCGCACGGACATGCTGCGGGCGCGCAGGGAGGCGACGGCTTCGCGGCGGGCGGGGATGGCCATGCCGCGGGCGAGCAGGCCCAGCTCGGGCAGCTCGCGGGTGCAGTACTCCTCCCAGGTGGGGTGACCCAGGGCCTCCCAGGCGCGGCCCTCGAAGGCCTCGATCAGCAGGTCCAGGGACAGGGAGAGGGCCTTGCGCAGCTGGCGGGTCAGGCGCCGGGCGCGGGCGGGGGTGAGCGCGGCCGCGGCGGGCTCGAGGTCCTCGACGAGCTCTGCGTCGACGACGTCGGTCTCGACGACCTGGCCCTCGTGGACGACGTCGCCCAGGGGCTCGACAGCCAGCGCGCTCATGCCGCCACCGCCTGACGGGCGCGGGCGACGTGGTCGCGCAGCGCCAGCACCGCGCGCTTCTCGCGCATCACGATCAGCCGCGCGACGTCGACCGGGCGCAGGCCGGCGTCGACCTGCTCGGCCAGTTCCTCGTGCAGCGCGAGCACCACGGGGGAGGCGGCGTCGAGGTCGACCTCCTCGAGGACGTAGACGCCGACCTCGTCGTGGACGATGCCCGCTCCCGGGCCGGCGGCCAGGCAGGCGTTCACGGTGGCGCCGTTCAGGTCGGGCAGGCGCAGCTTGGCGGTGGCGGCGAGCTCGGCGAGGGTCGGCAGGGCCGCGGCCTCGCAGGCCTCGCGGGAGGTGTCGACGTGGCGCCCCATCAGGCCACGGCCTTCGCGGCCGCAGCGACGGCGCCGGTCAGCGCCGGGAACGTGGTCTGCCAGTGCTCGAGCACGATGGCCACGGGGACGAAGTAGACCCCGCCCATCGTGCGGGGGTGGCGGTGCATCCAGACGCGGAGCGCGGCGGTGCGCTCGCGCAGGCGGAGCGGGGTGCGGGACACGACGTCGCCGCGGTTCTGGGGCTTGCGGGGGGCCATCGGAGGGCCTTCCTGAGTGGGCCGCTCCCCCGGTGGGTGCGGCGTACTCAGGTCATCGGGGCTGAGTCCTCAACCCTTTAGCAGGATCTGCTAGCGACTTGAGGGGTTCCTCGAACGGCCTACTGCTCGGCGAACTCCAGCAGCTCGTGGGGGGTGAGCCCCAGGGCGCGGGCGATGCCCTCCAGGTCGTCGACGTCGAGGCTGGCGTGGTTGCTCAGACGTCGGGCGAGGGTGGTCTGGGGGAGGCCGGCGGCCTTGGCGAGGGCGTTCACGCTCAGTCCCCGCTCCCGGGCCATGCGCAGCACGACCTCGCTCGTCGCGTGGGACAGCTCTCCGGGCACAGCAACAGGTTAGCCATTCTTGCTAGCCCTGGGGAGGGATCAGGACAGGTGCCGACGCAGCAGCTGCTCGATCATCGTGGCCGCGGCCTCCATCCCCGCAGCACTCCCCTGCCACCCGGGGTCCTGCTCTCCCTCCGCGATGAGGGACACCTGGCGCGCATCGTCGACGTAGCGGTCCAGAAAGGCCAGGTCCTCAGGCTCCGCCATCCCCGGTACAGCGGCTTCCACCCGCTGAACCACCTCGGCGAACTGCTCCCGGGTGGAGAGGATCCGCAGCATGAAGGGCTGGGTGGCCCGAAGCCGCACCTCACGAGCGTGCTCAGCGCACATCTGCGCCGGCTCGGGGGGCTCGTAGTCCGGGTGGTCACGGGTGACCGCGAACAGCGGCGGCGCTAAGACCGCGACGTCGCCCTCGGCCAGGCACCCGATCGCCTCGCACCTCATGAGCTGAGGGTGCCGGAGGGGTCCGACAGCGGCCCCCGGCGGCGCAGGGCTCGGCGGGCCTCCAGGAAGGCCGGCGGCGGCGGGACGGCGGCCGCGGTGCTCTGCGCGGCCGCCTGGTGGCGCTCGGCGGCGGCGGCGCGGGCCGCGGCCTGCTCGGCCATCGCCGCTCGGCGCCGGGCCTGGACCGGGGCGGGTAGCAGCCCGGTGGGGCCGACCCAGGCGGCCAGGCGCCAGGCCAGCCACGCCGCGGGGGAGGCCACCGACCGCGCGGCGGGGGCGCCGTCGTCGACCTGGACCCGTCGCTGGCGGCGCTCGGCGAGCACGTCGACCGGCTGAGAGGTGCTTGCCGCGATCGGGCCGGCGGTGAAGGTGCGGGCCCGGCCGTCGACGTCGTGGTCGATGGCCCACACGAGGTCCTCGACGCTCCAGCCGGCGGCCAGGAAGGGCCGCACGACGGAGCGGACGGCCTCGGGGGAGACCGGGCGCAGGTCCAGGGAGCGGGTGCGTAGGGCTTGGGCCAGGGCAAGGTCCTCGGCGCGCTGCTGGCCGCGGGTGCCCCGGCTGCCGTCCAGTCCCCCGCGGCGGTAGCCGGTTACCGCGGGGCCGGCGTGGTGCTGGGAGGGGCGTCCTGCGGGCCTCTGGGCCGGCTTTGCACCCGGCCTGCCGGGAGGTGCGGCCGCCTCGCGCGCGCCCGTGCGGGGTTGATCTCCTACCGCACCACTGGGGTGGTGCGGGGGGGTCTCAAGTCTGTGAGCAAGGGTACTGACCTGCGAAGACGCGTAGTGCTCACTCTGGTCCACCCGCTGGTCCGGTCCCGGGCCGACCGAGGCGACCTGGTCGACGTCGGGCAGGGGCTCGGTGAGCAGGTAGACCGCGGCGCGGTTGCCCTCGACCTCGACTGGAGCAGGGCGGTCCCGGCGCGGGCGGGTGCGCGGGCGGAACTGCTCGGTGCTGCCGTTCTCCAGGGTGACGAGCAGCTGCTGGGCGCGCAGCCAGGCCAGGACGCGGGCGACGGTGGCGCGGGAGTACCCCGAGCGCTCGACGAGCTCGGGCCAGGTGGGGGCGGCGGTGGAGTCGGCGCGGGCAGCCAGGGCGAGCACGCCGGCGACGTCGAGGACGGTGCGGGCGCGGTCGGCGCGCAGGGCGCCCAGGGCGGGGCTGGCGCGCACCGAGCGCAGCCACGTGGGGGCCCGCAGCACGCGGGCGCCGGCTCGGGCGGCCACGAGGCGGTAGGAGACGGTGCAGGGTCCGGTGCGGCGCCGCTCGGGGCGTCGTCGGGCTGGGGGCAAGCCAAGGGGCAGCGCGGTCTGCCCGCTGCCGGTATCACCGATGGGGGACGGGAAGGCGCTGCGGCGCGCCGGGGCGGCCACTACACGTGGCCTTCACCCGTCCAGGGCAGGGGTCTGTGTTCGCTAACCCAGGTATGGGGACAGGCGAGTACGCTGGTCACAACCGCTCTCCGAACTAGGCCTTCGGTGGGTGGAGGAGCCCGTCAGCGTTGGACCGCTGGCGGGTTCCGTCTTGTCTGGGTGGTGCTGGGTCTCCCCTGGTCAGGGGCTCCCCGTGCCGGTGACCCTACTCACGCAGCGCCACGGTCCGACGGCGGACCGTCGACTCTGTGGACAACCGGAGCTCCCGGGGCCCTTGTGGACACCCCGTGCAGGCGCCTGACTCGCTCGTAGGAGGAGCCCAGCACCCCGGCGATCCGGTGGAAGGACCAGCCTGCGGTGTGCGCGGCGAGGATCGCCGCCTGCTCGCGCTGGGAGAGCTCCACCTGGGCCGCGGTGACATCGAGCAGGGCCCGGGTCACGTCGCTGTGCACGTGCGGGTGGAGCTCCAGGGCTGGCAGCACGGTGGCCTGGTGCTCGCAGTGCTGGCGGCGCCGCTCCTCGGGGTCGACGGCGCTCGGACTCCACGAGCACGCCCCGCAGGTGAGGTGGCCCTCGCTCCAGTGGTGGGCGGCCAGCAGCTCGGCGACGACGCCGGCGTAGGTCTCCAGGCCGTCGCGCCACAGCGGGTGCTGGTCGGCGTCGACCTGGACGACGAGGCGGACGCCAGGGCCTGGGCGGTTGGCCGGCTCAGTCATCGCTGCTGCTCAGGTGACGCGCGACGGCGTAGGTGGCGTGACGGTCCATCGCTCCGCGACCGGTGTCGTAGCGCCGGGTGGTGTCGGCTGACGCGTGGCCGGCGGAGTCCTGGACGTCGCGCAGGGACATGCCGGCGTCCAGCGCCATCGTCACGAAGGCGTTGCGGAAGTCGTGGGTGCGGATCGTGGCCGCCTTGTCCGGCACGACCTTCTTGGCCATGGCGCGCACCTGGTTCCAGACCGCCGAGCGCGTCATCCGCGTGCCGGCCCTGGTCACGAAGAGCGGCCCCCTCTCGGGGTCGTGGCGCACGGGGGTGGCCTCGGGGCGCAGCTTGAGCCAGACGTCCAGCAGTCCGGCGGTGCGGGGGGCCAGCGGCACGGTCTGCTTGCTGCCCCAGTAGCCCTTGCGCACGACGGCGAGGGTGCGGTGGCCGCGCTGGGTGCCGAGGTCTTCCACGTCGGTCGAGAGGGCCTCGCTGACGCGCAGACCGTTCAGGGCCAGCAGGGTCAGCAGCGCGTGCATCTGCGGGCCGTGCTGCTGGGCGGCCTGGAGCAGGGCCTGGACCTCGTCGCGCTCCAGGCCGAGGCTGGTGGTCACGTTGGGCAGGCGGTGGGGCTTGAAGCCGCGCACCGGGTTGCGCTCCAGGGCGCCCTCGTTGACGCAGTAGGCGAAGAAGGAGCGCAGGACGACCATGCGCTGGTTGACCGTGCTGGGGGCGTAGCGGCCGTCGAGCACCGAGCGGTAGTGGTCGATGTGGGGGCGCTGGACGGCCAGCGGGTCGACGCCGACCTCGGAGCAGTAGGTGAGGAAGAAGCGCAGCGCCTGCTCGTAGGCCTTGCGGGTGTGGCGCTGGTAGGAGAGCAGGAAGCCGACCGCGAGCTGCTCGACGCTGCGGGGCTGGCCGGCGACGGCCAGGGAGGCCGCCAGGGTGGCCGGGGGCCGGCGCGTGGTGCCCAGGGTGGGGTCACCGGGGCGGACCCGCTCCTCGACCAGGAAGCGGTAGAAGGAGCGCACGTTGCCCAGGCGGGCCCGCACCGTGAGCGGGCTGTAGTCGGTGGCCTCCATCTCGCGCTGGTAGGCGTGCACGAGGCCGGCGTCGACCTCGAGCGGGTCGACGCCGTGCTCGGCGCAGTACACGAGCCAGTCGGTCAGGTACTGGCGGCGCTGCGCCTGCGTGCGCGGTTCGTAGGTGGCCGCCCACTGGTCGACGAGGTCCTCCAGCACCTCCTCTGCCGACGTAGGAGCGAGCGCGGAGGAGGCCTCCAGGGCGGCCAGGACGAGCGCCGGGCCGGTCCGCGGGAGCACCACGACGGCACCCGCCGCCGAGGCCGTCACGGGGCCTTGGGACGTGACATCACTGGGGTTATCGGCACTAAGCGCGAAGGGGGTCGGCGCCTCCTGGTCGACGTCGACGTTGACCAGGCCCACCCCTCCCCCGACGGTCTGCGGATCGTGCTGGGACACGGGTTCCTCCTGCGGTCAGGACGGGGCTCCAGCGTGCGGGAAGGGAGGCCCGGCTGGGTGACCCCAGCCTGCCCTATGTCACTGCATTACTGCAAGCAGTAAGCACTGCACTACTGCGTCACTGCCTTACTGCTAGCCGTCGAGGCGCGAGAGCTGGTCGCGCACCCGCGCAGCCAGGGCCTCGTCGGTGCGGAGCTGCCGGACGAGCTCGCGGATGACCTCGACGCGCTTGACCCGCGGACGCCCGATGCTGCGGGCGGTGTCGCGCGTCCAGTCCTCCAGGTCGGCGTGCATCTGCGGGGTCAGGTCGACCGTGGTGCGCACCCACTCGGGGCGCTGGACGCGGCGCTCTGCGGGACGGGCGGCCGGGGTCTCGCCAGGAGTGGGAGTGGGGGAGGGGGCCGCCAGGTCCTGGGGGACGTCTGCCGCCGGAGTCTGCTCGACCTCGGGGGCTCCGGGCTGCGGGCGGCGCGCGCGCATCCGGGCCGTCTTCTCGGCGGCAGCCTCAGCGCGTCGCGTGGCCATCAGGGCCCTCCAGGATCTCGATCATGGCGTCTCCGTAGGCGGTGTCGGTGGCGTTCCGGACGACCTCGCCGGCGGCCTGGGCGAACTGCTCGCGCCGGCGCACCTCGGCACTGAGGCACCACCAGCCGTCCTGGGTGATTGCCTGGCGCCACTCCTGGGTGGAGGAGGCGTTGGGGACGGTGCGGGTCAGCAGTACCGCCACCGGCACCGGCGCGGTGGTCCGCTGCTCGGCGTAGCGGAAGCCGGCGGCCTGCTCGACGGTCTTGCGCACGGCGTCCAGGCGCCCGTACTCCATCGGCGTCGGCGCGGTGGGCACGACAGCGACCGTGGCCACCCGCAGCGCGGAGACGACGATGTGGGCCCGGTCGGCCAGCGGTGGGGTGTCGATGACGACGGCCTGCACCTCGGGAGCCAGGCGGTCGCGCAGCTCCTCGTGCAGGCGGGTGCTCGGCATCGCCAGCACGGGGAAGGGGAACGGCTCAGGGGCGTCCAGGTTCCAGTCGACCGCGGAGCCCTGGGGGTCGGCGTCGACCAGCACCACGTTCCAGCCGGACTCGTGGAGCACGTGGGCCAGGAAGACGGCCGAGGTCGTCTTGGAGGTTCCGCCCTTGAGGTTCAGGACCGGCATCACCAGCCGGCCGGGGGAGCCTGCTTGCACACGGTCAGCATGGCAGTACGTACTGCAATACGGCAATGCTGCACGCAGTCATGCAGTGGTGCAGTCATGCAGTACCTCTCGGGCACCGGGTGACGCTGGTGACGCTGGTGACGCTGTCTGCGCCCTCCTCTCTGATCCGCGCTCGCACCTCCTCCCCTCCCCCTCGTCTGTTCCAGTTGGAACAGAGAGGGAGGGGGGTTCCAGCGTCATCAGCGTCACCCGTCATCACGCACCGCAGTCGTGTGGCGCTGACCAGCCACGATGCGTGACGGATGGGGTGACGCTGAGGGTGACGCTGGGGTGACGCTGAGGGCGCCAGCGTCACCCCAGCGTCACCCGCGGCTCAGGAGCCGGCGGACCTCGTCCAGGCGGTCGCGAGGCACGAATCGCCGCTCCCACTGCGTCACGGCCGCGGCGCTGACGCCGATCCGGGCAGCGACGTCGGCCTGGGTCAGGCCCGCCGCGCGCCGCGCCTCTCGCAGGGCCGGCCCGCTGAGGGGACCGCGCTCGTCGTGCCCGAGGTCGGCCAGCACCGCCTCGACGGCGGTCCGGCGGCCGGCGGGCACCTCGGCGCGCTCCCACTGACCGACGGCGGTCTGGGAGACCCCGAGGTGCGCGGCGAGGTCGCGCTGGCGCAGGCCGGCGGCGAGGCGCCGGCGGTGCAGCTGCGTGCCGCTGATCGGGGCCGCCTCGGCGAGGTCGGGAGTGGAGCCGGGGTGCACGCCGGTGTGGGCGCCGCCGCGGCCTCCCAGGTTGGGGGACAGGCGCCGGTGCAGGCGCTGCTCGGCCTCCAGGTCGCCCAGCACCGACAGCGCGAGCGGGCTTCGCCTGCCGTAGCCGGCGGCCACGAGCAGCTGCGGCACGGTGAGGCCGGGGGAGGCGGCGGCCGCGGCCAGCAGCCGCTCCCGGGTGACTCGGCGGCGCTCGGCGGCCTCGTGCTCGGCGGCCGCGCGCCGCTCCTCGTGGGCGGCGGCCGCGTTGCGGCAGGCGGCCAGCACCGGCTCGGCGATCGCCGGGGGGACGGGTCGGCGGCCGCGCCGCTCCCACTTGCTCACGGTCGCCCACGAGGCGCTGCCGACCCGGGTGGCCAGCTGCGCCTGGGACAGCCCCGCCTCCCGGCGGGCGCGAGCGAGGTCCGCTCCGGTGATCCCCTGGGGACGCTGGCGGGGGCGGGGGCCGGGGTGCAGTCGCCGCTCCAGGTGCCAGGAGCCGTCGCGGTGCTGGGTCCAGGTCTCCGCCCAGTGGACCTGGCGGCGGCGAAGGGCGAGGACCAGGCCGTCGTGGTCGCGGGCTGAGGCGCCGGTCTGTCCCTGGGGGCGTCCCTGGCTCAGGGCGCGGGTTAGGGCGCTGGCGGTGCACCCGTCAGGTGCCGCGGCTGTCACGACGTCGACGACGCGCGCCGCGGCCGCGGCGGTGGGGGAGGGGTCAGCCTCGGCTGCGGCCAGGACCGTCCCCAGGCGGACCGCGTCGGCGACCGGCAGGGGCCGGCGGTGGCGCTCCCAGGCGACCAGCCGGGGCGGGCCGTAGCCGGCTCGCCGGGCCAGCTCGGCCTGGGACAGCCCGACGCGGGTGCGCGCGGCCGCCAGGTCGCAGGTCGCCAACGCGTCGACCAGCACCGCCCGCAGCTGGTCCTGGCGGCCCAGCGGCACCGGGCCGCGCTCGAGGTCGGCCACTCGCTGGCGGCTGACCCCGAGACGGCGGGCCAGGCCGTCGGGGGTCCAGCCGTGCACGTGGCGCAGGGCCGCGACGTCCTCTCCGGTCAGCGGCTCGGGGTCGTCCTGGCGGTCGGGGCGGGGGCCGGCGACCAACAGGGTGCGGCTGTAGCAGCGCCCGGCCTTGTCGGCGCGAGCGGTGACGTGGCGGCGGTGCAGGACGCCGGCGACCTCGGCGTCCTCCAGCACCGGCATCAGGTGAGGTGCCCGGGCCCGCAGCTGAGCCTCGGTCAGGTGGGGGTTGGCGGCGAGCAGGGCGCGCAGCTGGGCCAGGGGCTCGTCGGTGAAGCCCGCCAGGGCGCGCTCGACGGCGGCCATGCGCTCGGCGGGCACGCCGCGGCGCTCCCACTGGGTCACCGCTGGTCGCGAGACGCCGACGCGACGGGCCAGCTCCCTGGTGCTGAGCCCTGCGGCGGCGCGCGCAGGGCCCAGCTGGCCCGGTCCGGGCTCCAGCACCGTGGTGGTCACCGTCGCGCTCCTGCCGCCATAGGGTTGCACCCTCCATCTTGCACAGTCGCGACTACGCGCGACAGCACAAGCACTGCACTCTGACTGGTCAACTGCTTACGTTGCGCTCATGAGTGGTACCGCAGCGACTACACCGGCGGCCGCCGTGGAGTGCGCCCACGGCGAGCCCCGAGGCTGTGCCTCCTGCCCCCTGTGTGCGCGCTACGGCTGCAAGCACTGCCTCCAGGTCGACGAGCCGGTCATCGGCCCCACCGTGGTGTTCACCACCCGGCTGCCCGCTGACCTGCACGCGGCGCTGAAGGCCAAGGCGAAGGCCGAGGACCGCCGCGCCTCTCAGACCGTGCGGGCCGCCCTGCGCGCCTACCTCCAGGCGTGAGCCGGCCCTCGGGGGACGAGGGCGACGTCCTCGACGTCGACGTCGTCCGACAGGTCCTGACCACCCGCGCCGGGGAGCGGGTGGCCCTCAGCGTCATCACCGACGGCCGCGGCGCCGACGCGGCCGCGTTCACCCTGCCCACCGACCTGGAGCACGCGGTGGCCTGGGTCCGGCGCCACGCCTCACGCGCCACCACGGTCTCGATCGGCATCGCCGCGGTCAGCGCTACCGGCGCCCAGCGCCTGGCGCAGGCCCACCGCGAGGGCCGCCGCGCTCGTCCGCAGGCCGGGGAGCACGACGGCTACGCCTGGGTGGCTGCCGACCTCGACCCCCACGACGGCGACGACCTCGCCGTGCTGCACGAGCGCCTGGCGCGCTACCCCCACCCGCCGTCGCTGCTGACCTGCTCCGGGCGCGGCCTGCACGCGTGGTGGCAGCTCAGCGAGCCGGTCGACGTCGCCACGGGCCGTCAGCTGTGCGCCGACCTGGCCCGGGCCCTGGATGGAGACCGCAGCACCGCCACCGTGGGCCAGGCGCTGCGCCTGGCGGGCACCTGGAACGGCAAGCCCAGCGTGCAGCGTCGCGCGGAGGTCATGGCCAGCCGGCCGCAGCACTACCGGGCCGAGGACCTCACCGCCGCGGCCCTCGCGCTCTCCCCGCGGCCCACACCGGCCCCGGCACCGGTGCCGCGGCGCCTGCTGGAGCACGCGCGTGCCGGCGTCGACGTCGCCGAGCAGCTGCGCGAGCACCACGACCTGGCCGAGGAGCTCGACCGCGTCGCCGGGCCCCGCCAGCAGGGCAAGTGGCGCTGCCCCGACGGCCACGACGGCACCGCCTCCCTCGGCCTGCACCGCGACAACCCCCGCCGGTGGGTCTGCTTCGGCGGCGGCCACGGGGACGGCTTCGGCCGCCAGGCCCAGGGCGGGCAGTGGAGCGGGGACGTGGTCGACCTGCTGGCCCTGGAGGCCGGCCAGAGCCCCGAGCGCTTCCTGGCCACCGAGCGTGCCCGGCTGGCACCGGCGCCAGCCGCCCCACGCCGCGAGGAGCTCTCACCCCCCGACGAGCCACCGGGCTGGCAGCAGGAGGACGCACCACCGGCCGAACTCATCGACGAGTCACCACGAGAGCCCGAGCCCGAGCAGGCACCCCGCAAGGCCGGCCGCGAGCCCTCCCAGGCCGACCAGCTCGTGGGCCTGGCCCACGCCCGCTACGACCTGGTGCGCTCGGAGTCCAACGTCTTCGCCGTCCCCCGCCGTGGTCCCCGCCTGGCCCTGGAACTGCGCGGGGCCGGCGGTCTGCGCCAGCACCTGGCAGCGGCCTACTACCGCGCCAACACCCGCGCCGCCTCCAGCGGCGCCCTGGCCGACGCGATGACGACCCTGGAGGGCGAGGCGAGCGAGGTCGACCCCCAGCCGGTCGAGCTGCGCCTGGCCCGCCACCAGTCCCCCGGCGGCCGACCCGGGGTCGTCCTGGACCTCGGGACCGCCTCCGGGCACGTCGTCGTCATCGACTCCCACGGCTGGCGGGTCGTCGAGCGCAGCCCGGTGATCTTCCGTCGCACCGCGCTGACCGCTCCCCTGCCGGTCCCCCAGCCCGGCGGGCACCTCGAGGAGCTGCGCGAGCTGCTGAACGTGACCGACGAGACCTGGCCCCTGCTGGTGGGCTGGCTGGTCGCGGGCCTGGTGCCCGACATCCCCCACCCGATCGCGCTGCTCAGCGGCGAGCAGGGCACCGGCAAGAGCACCGCCGGGAAGTACCTCACCCAGGTCATCGACCCCGCCGGGGTGCCGCTGCGCTCCCTGCCCAAGGACGAGGAGGCCTGGGCGGTCTCGGCGGCCGCCTCCTACGTCGTCGGCGTCGACAACGTCTCCCGGATCAGCGCCGAGCTCAGCGACGCGATGTGCCGCGCAGTCACCGGCGACGGCGTCGTGCGCCGCCGGCTCTACACCGACAGCGACGTCAGCGTGCTGCGCCTGCAACGGGTGCTGCTGCTGACCAGCATCGACGCCGGTGCACTGCGAGGGGACCTGGCTGAGCGCCTCCTCCAGGTCGACCTGGAGCGCATCGACGGCAAGGGCCGGCGCACCGCCCGTGACCTGGACGACCTCTGGCGCGCGGCCCACCCCAGGGTGCTCGGCGCGCTGCTGGACCTGACCGTCCAGGTGATGGCCGCCCTGCCCCGTGCGAAGGCGACGCTGGTCGAGCACCCCCGGATGGCCGACTTCGCCGAGGTGCTGCTGGCGGTGGACCTGGTGCGCGGCACCAGCGGCCTGGACCTGTACCTGCGCCAGGGCCAGCAGCTGGCCCGCGACGTCGCCGACAGCGACGTGGTCGCCCACGGCGTGCTCGAGCTGATGGCGGGGCAGACCTACGGCTGGCAGGGGACCTCGACCGTCCTGCTCGGGGAGCTGCGCCGCTTCGCCCCCGACCCCCTCCCCCGCTCCTGGCCCTCCGACGGCGCCCGCCTGGCCGCCCAGCTGCGACGCCTGACCCCGGCCCTGCTCGCCAGCGGCGTCCGGGTCGAGTTCGAGCGCACGAAGCGCTCCCGCGAGGTGCGCCTGACCCACCTGGACCGCGCCCTGCCCGAGGTCGACGACCGGCCCCTGACCCTTCCCGGCACCACCCCTGGAGACACCCCGTGAGAGCGCTTCACACCGCTGACGCCGGTTGGGGCCCACCGGTCCCCCGAGTCCCCCAGCACCCCCTGGACCCCCAGAACGGGCTCTGGGGCCAGCATCGGCAGACCCAGAAGGCGCTGACCTGCGAAGACGCCCGACACCCCCGAGGTGATCGGCGGCTCGCGGGAGCCTCGATGAAGGCCGTCGCGGGCCATCGGCGGCCGTCTGCGACCCGGTCGGCAGGTCCTCGGTGAGCCTGTTGGCGCCCGCGCAGCGCGTCCTGACGGCGCTGGTCGACCTGGGTGGCCAGGCCGGGGCGGGGGAGATCGCGGAGGCCGCTGGCGTCAGTACCCGCACCGTCAGCACCGGTACCGCCGCGCTGCGCGAGGCCGGTCTGATCGAGGCCGCCGGTGGGGCCAAGGGCCGCTGGAAGCTGACCGGCGCCGGACACGCCGCGGTCCTGAGCGCTGACCCCGTCAGCGCCGGCGGCGCCCTGGACGACGCCCTCGCGCTGTGGGCCGACCTCGGCCTGTACCCCCACCGGGCCTTCCTGGAGCTGCTCTGCGCCACCGTGGTGGCCCGCCACCACCTGCACGCGGTCAACGACGGGCCCTACCTGGGCTTCATGGCCGCCGGCGACACCGGCACCGGCAAGAGCGCGGTGGCCGACATGGCCCGGGAGCTCTTCGGACTCAGCAAGGCGCGCACCGTGCGACTGCTGCCCTCAGCCACCCCCGGGTCGGTGCTCGGGCGGCGCGAGCGTGAGGACGGCGCCTACCGCTGGGTGCCTTCCCCCGTGGCCGCCGGCCCCCTGGTCGTCTTCGACGAGTTCGACAAGGCCGAGGACGCCGTGCGCCGCGCGGTGCTGCCCTACTTCCAGGGCCAGGTGGAGGTCGCCGACGAGGACGACGTCCTGCGCCTGCTACCGACGCCAGTGCTGACCACGAACGTGCCCAGCCGGGGGGAGCGCCTGCGGCTGCTGCTGCCGGAGTACCGCCGGCGCTGCGTGGTCCTGGACACCGCCTACGCCGACGAGCGCGGGCACGACCTGGAGGTGGCCCTGGGCGCGTGGGACAGCCGCCCACACCCTGTCCTGCGTCTGGCCGACGTCCCCGCTCCCCCGGCCTCGCTACCCGAGGACGCCCGGACGCTGCTGACGTCCCTGACCCACGCGCTGACGAAGGCGGGCCGCCAGCAGAAGCCCCCCACGCGGGCCCTGGAGGCGGCGGCGCTGGGCCGGGCGGCCCTGGCCCGCGACACCAGCATCCAGGGGCTGCTGCTGGCCACGGTGAGCGTCGCGGTGGCCTACCTGACGGTGGCCGAGCAGCTGCCTGGTCAGGTCGCGCCGGGCTGGTCCCTGGAGTGGGGAGCCGTGCGCGAGCACCTGGCCGGCCACGGTGGCATCGACCAGCTCGAGCAGGTCGTGGCCGCCAGCCGGCAGGCCCGCGCCGAGGCGCAGCGCGCCGTGGGCCGCGCCCGCCTGGCAGGGGAGGTGGACGACGTCGACCTGCTCGGTGAGCGCCACGCGCTGGCCGAGGAGCTGAAGCAGGCCGCCGACGCTCTGGAGCGGCGCCGCGTCGTGGACCTCGTGCACCGCCCGGCTGCAGCCGCGCACCGCGAGAGGCTCCTGCGCTGGCGCATCACGGTGCTGGACTGTCGCAGCCGCGAACGACTGGAGGACCTGCGCCAGGCCGTCGCACCCGTGCGCGCTGAGGCCGTCGGGCTGCGCCAGCGGATCGACGCCGAGATCCAGCAGCGCCGCGACGAGCGCGCCCAGGCCGAGGCGGCCGCCGTCCAGGACCGCGCGATCGCGGCGGCCTGGAACCGCTCCCAGCGCGAGGCGGCTAAGCGCTCCGCGCAGGAGCGCCGCGACCACCTCCGCCAGGTCCTCAAGACCCTGCGCGAGGGGATGCGCCCCGGTGAGCAGTTGTGGGAGCGGCGCACGACCCGTCCTGGGGAGCAGCCGTGGCGCGACCTGGAGCAGCTGGGGCTGCTGACCTACCGGGCGGATCTGGTCGAGGGGCGCGGCACGATGCGCGGCCTCCTGACGAACCTGGCCCGGGCCGTTGCCCAGGAACAACCGGGGGTGTGGACCACCACGATCGAGCCGCGGCAGCGCTTCCCCGGAGGGCCGACGTCGTGTCCGCAGCTGGCGCAGTGGGGTGAGGCGACGCGCGCGGTGCTGTGGCCGTGGCTGTCCGCGCTGCACGCCCAGGAGGACCAGGCGGTGGAGGCGCTGGGCATCAAGGCGAGGTCGAGCCGGCCACGTCTGTACCGGCCGAGCGTGCCCCCTCCCGAGGCGCTTGCGCTGGCGTCTGCGCAGCGTCTGGAGCTTCCCGCTGCGCGCCGTTCGCTGTCCCGTTGATGCCCCTGCCGGGGCCCGCGTAGGGCGCTGCGTCTGGGTACCAGATGCATATCTTGCTCCGCCCGTTGAGGCCCTCCAGCGACCTCCGTCGGTCGCACGCGGGCAAGCGTCTGGGCAACCTCGCGGGCGGTGACAACCCCCGTAGGGGTTGCCGCTCTTAGGGGTTGCCTGGCGGCGGCGTGGCGCGCCGGTTCCGTCGTCGTGTCGTGGCCCAGCGCAGCGCCCTCGACGCGCAGCGGCGAGGCGGCCCGACCACTTAGGGCCCCTGTTTGTATAGCTTGCTCCGCTCCGGCGACCACGCACCGAGACGCGCCTCTGTGCGTGGTCGCCGGACGCTCCCCGCGTCGTCGTGCATGACCGATGCGGGCCAAGCTCGATGCGTTCGGCGTCGACGGCGACACCGGATCGGGGCACCCGGAACCGCGCGAAGGCGGCGCGCGGAAGGCGCGAAGCGGGGCCGACGAAGTGGCGTGAGCCTGGGCCGGTTAGGGCCCTAACCGAAGGCACGAAGTGCCGTTTTCGAATTCCACTTAACGAGCAAATG
>Ga0325401_1002611_pt1 | contig 16130 bp, 10 predicted proteins | sample PopdelMetagenome_FD_205666 | JGI IMG/M metagenome (GOLD analysis project Ga0325401, IMG submission 205666) | Populus deltoides microbial communities from Bellville, Georgia, United States - Xylem-PdKOR-R2 | ecosystem: Host-associated > Plants > Phyllosphere > Stem > Wood/Secondary xylem | place...
TTGTTACTTATTTTATTTGAAATAATTTATGAAATGTTGATTATTATTATTTTAATTTCTTCATCTTTTATTTTTTTTAATTTTTTAGATTTGATCTCTATTATTTTGATTATTATTTATTTTATTTAAGATAATTTATGAAATTATATTTTTTTTCAATTTCATTCTCATTCAACTTTTTAATTTGTAAGATTTGTTCCTCATTATTTTAATAAACTTGAGAAAAATAAAATATTAATAAGTTATTTTCCAGCTCATTTTCCATGACATAACCAAACACTGGAAAGTGTTTTCCAACTTATTTTTCATTACACTACCAAACATCAGAAATTAATTCACTTTTCCGGAATTCACTTTCCAAAAAAAACTACTTTCTAGCAAACAAACGGGGCCTAAATAGTTTTTTTTTCCAATTCCATCTCCTATTTTTTTTTCTATCAATTGAAACCCTTTTTGTTTTTTTAATCAATCTTATCATTTAACATTTGATTGATTTGTAATTGGTTTTTCAAATTTATTTTAGTTTACTTTCTGTGAGGGTATCGCAATCTTAGACAAATATCCTAATATTTTATTGGTACTCAATTTTGTGAGCGTTTATTTTTGTTATTATACCTTTAAGTAAAAAATAGTTTAAAAAGATAAAGTTTTTAAATCTAGAGGAGTCCATGATCCGAATGCAGGTTTTACAGGTGAAGCCCAGATCAATCTAATATATCAACATTTCAATATTAAAAAAAATATCATCTTGAATTTTTTTTTGTTAAAGCCAAACTACATTCTTTTATAATCATTCAAGTTATTTTTAGACCCGTAAAGTCAAATGAATGTAATTCTTATAAGGATAACTCTAAATTAGGGTTGTGCAAGGAATCAAATCAGAATAATATAAAGTTGACCTGCTGAGTTACTTTTAATAGCAATTCCAAAACAAATTCTGGGACTAAACATTTTTTTAGGTTTAAATATTTTTAATCCAACCTGTAGCACGGTTTAAAAACTAGTATTCTCTAAAAAGGTTGCCCAAATCATGTCCAACCAACAATAGCGGAATTATGGAGCACATAAAAGATACAAGTGAAGACAGTTCTTCCAATAAGTCGGATTTAGCTGAAGATTTGAGAGGTGGATCACATTAGCGATGGTTTCTTGGAAAAATGATTTACTGCCAACAATTGAAGTCCGTCGAACCCTAAACCCTGCTTTATTGAGAGCACAAATTAGCGAATGGAGGCCTTTTAGTGTTATGGGCCAGAAAGTAAAGGATTAGGCTGAAGTCCACTTAGCAACAAACCAAGGCCCAGAATGGATAGCTCATGGTAGATTGCAATGGATACAAGGTGGGCTTCTAGGGATGTTAATTTGTACAGAGAGGGCCTTTTTGCAATGGATACAAGGTGGAGGAGATTCAAGAGATCTTCGAGCTGCATGAAACAGTATATTCCCTCTCAGCACAACAAGCTTAGAAATTATATCCAAAGGCTAGAAGAAGAAGAAGAAGAAGCAGCAGCAGCTAGCAGTGGTGCAGACTGCAGAGTCCAAAGGCTAGCGAGGGGCAGAAGTAAGAACTGGTGCGATTACATAGATAAATGGAAAGTGGTCAGCGGATCTCCTTGACATTTGCAGTGCATCTTGCGACCGCGGTTTAATATTTTTTTTTCATTAAATTTTACTTCTTCTTTATTGTAAATTATTTTCATATAACGATGTTAAAATAATTTAAAAAAATAATAATAAAATATTATTTGAATATATTTATTAAAAAACATTTTTTTTTTTAAAAAAAAAACGCTAATACTAATCATTTTAGTATGATCTTGGCACCTATTAGTTTGGTCTTGTCTGAATGTAATAACCTCTCTCTCTCTCCCCGTCCCTCCCATTCTTCTACTACCAAAATCAATCGCACAAAAGGAAAGGAGAAAACAAAAAGAAGAGAGATTTGGGTGTTTTCTGACTGTGGTTAGATCAGATCGAAAGCTGAGGCAGAAGCCTATTTTACTCCATAATTATCTCTAGATTAGTTTGGATTATATTAGATTTTTTCAATAAATTGAAAGAAATATCCATCCATCCTTTTATCTATCTATGGCATATAGAAGAAGGCAGCAGCAGGAGGAGGAGGAGACATCAAGCACAAGCAGCAGAAGCAGAGGCAGGCCATCTCCAATCAGGACGACAGCATCATCTTCTTTTTCATTGGACGAAGAGGATTGGATTTATGAAGATGCTGATTATAACAACAACAATAATATTAATATTGAGAATAAGAGTAATTCCACCTCTCTGGCTACCAAAGCCATTAGAGCTTCTTCCGCTGCCCACAGAGACTCCTCTCTCTCTTCTGCTTACGCCTTCACTAATCACCCCTCCCCCTCATCTAATCCTTCCAATTTTAATTCTTCTTCTACCAAGGTAATTATCTACATTTTTTTTACTGCTCTTACTTTCCTGCAGATCCAATACTGTCTTACTCGTTTTTCACTGCTAATTGCTATAAAGCAATTTACTTTCTACTTCATTTTCTTGATATTGAAATGGGTTTGGGTTTCTGTAGGAGGAGGAACCGAACAAGGCCTATTATCACGAGTACACATCTATGAAAACATTGAAAGAAACGCAGCAGCAGCAGCAGCAGCAGCAAGGGTTTTGGGGTACTCTTGCTAGAAAAGCTAAATCCATTCTTGATGATGATTTCAATACTAGTACCTACAATGCTGCTACTTCTTCCTCTCCTCAAAAGCAACAAATGGATTCAGGTACTGACAGGACTACTACTTGGCAACACCATGTCCCCGACACCACAACTAAGTCCAAGGTTGGATATCCTAGCTTGCCTTTTCTTTTCTTTTCTTTTCCCTCAATACATACGTACCCAATTGAAAGTTCTTAGCTTTGGCAAAATCCAGTGGTTTTTTGTTACTCTTTTGATATGCCAAAAAACCCGGAAATTGAACTTGAATTTCATGCTCCTTTTTATCTTTTTTGGGCCAAGTGAGTGTTTTCTTATCAGCCGAAGTGAACCTATTAGATGTGATGTTATTGCAGTACCAGAACCCCTACCCCCCTCGTGAGACCCATGGGAAGATGGATAGTCCTGTATTACAAAAGGGACTCAACGCGATCTCATCTTCCCTGAATTATATTGGTAATGCTGTCGAGGTGGGCCTCCCAGTTCGAATTTTTTGCTCAAATTACCCCAGGATTCCTTTGATTGCACTAATGCTGTTTCCCTTCTTTCAGGAAGGTCTGACAAGAGTGGAGAACCGGACTGCAGACATTATCCAAGAAACTCGTAAGCATATTCAGAAAAAGCCTAATGGTGCTGCTGCACGGAATCAGGCAACCTATAGGAGTAGCATGTGGCAACAACCTCAAATGGAGACCAGTAGACAACAACCCCAGAAAGAAACTGACCAAGAACTCCAACTGAAGGCATCTCGCGACGTAAGGTGGCAGCTGTGCTACTGGTTCTTATATAATGGAAGTATAATTGCATGTGTGGTTGCCCTAAACTTGTGCAGCTTTTGGTTAAAAACCACCCTGCTTGATTACCATTTATACATAGTACAAAGCATCGTCAATTTCTTTAAGGCAGAGCCAGCTTATTGACTTGCATTTTTAATCAGTTCTTTGACTGATTCTACAGTCCAAGTAGTTATCCTGCTGCTTCCCTTCATCAAAGTAGCCTTCTAAAGAAGTATCCTAATTTTCATTGTAAAATTGTGTCTCGCATGGGAAATCCATCCTAATTTATTTGATGTAAGTGTTTACTTTTCATGGCAAGATGCATAATTTGGCGTTGATTTGTGTGACAGGTTGCAATGGCAATGGCTGCCAAGGCAAAGCTTCTTCTTCGAGAGTTGAAAACTGTTAAAGCGGATTTTGCTTTTGCTAAGGAGCGATGTGCTCAGCTGGAGGAGGAGAATAAAATTCTCAGGGAGAATGGTGAAAGGGGAGAGAACCTGGAAGATGATGATTTGGTATGCATTCCTTTCACTTAAGTGTTTTTTTCTTCTCAATTTGCTCTTTTTTGTTTTGTTTTGTTTTGTTTTAATGCTGTGATAATCTGGAAGATGATAATCTGGTTATTGACAAACTAGTAGAGGTTCTTTAATACTGCAAAGGGAAGTATCTGAACTAGAAATTTGGTACTTGGTTATGTTAGAAACAAGGGCAGAGAAGACAGTATGGTACCCTTAGCTAAGTTTATTTATTGCTCTGAACATGCGAAAGGATTTTAATCATCTTGTAATTGGCAGCGTCATCAAGCTCCTTTCATTATATGGTTAACATAAGCATTTGATTCTCAAGGCTGATAAAGATGTTAAGAATGCTCAAACCGCATGTAAGATATGCTTAACTGTACTTTCTGCTTTCTTAAACAACTGCAAAAGAGTCAATCTGTCATAAGACCCTATTTGTACTGAAAGTCAGTCCCAGCTATGCCAAGCACAGGAGGGCTGGCATATGTATGATTGTGGATGCTGCTCCAATCTTTTTATGTTATCATATTGCTATCGGCTGGCTTCGAATCCAATTCTAGATCTACTAAAACCCTGATTGCATGATCTATCTCTATGGATATAAATGCAAATCCATCTCTATGTTATGATGGATTTGTTATTGCCGTGTTTTTCACAAGACTAATTGACATTAAATCTTGCAATCTGTTTGACTAGGCTTTTCATCAGACCTGTCCTTCCCCCACCCACCCACCCATCCTTCCCAACAAACAGATCCTTAGTAATAATTAGTGGCACATGTTTCTTGTTTAAAACTGAGAGTAAGAATGGCCTTTCATTTCTTATTATCTAGAATGACCAAAGAATATTTCTCTAAAAGAAACACAGAAATGAAAAGAATGACTGGAGTCGAGAACCCAATTCAGTGACCATTGACGTGAAAATTCACGGTTATTGTGCTATTCTTTTTCATCTGATTGTTCATTCGTAAGTTTATTAATATCTATTCCAGTAGTTTGCTTTTTTCTTCATTCAAATGAAATGATAGGTTTATTGAACTTGCCGTGATGCAAAAAACTTTTTTTTTTATTGGAATTTTTTAATATATTGTTATATTATAAAATGTATAAAAATAAATATTTCCTTTTTTTTGGTTAATTATTCTCAACTTTAAATATATTAATTTTAAATACAAGAATAAATAGCACAAGGGACGAGAGATCTTTTCAATTTGGGAAAAAGAAATCCTATTTCCAGTGAATGGACATCATGATTGAAGCATGGCAGTCTGTTTGTATCAAGCAATTTCAATCCTGATTACACTTTATCCAAATCCAGATTCGGCTTCAACTTGAAACACTCTTAGCAGAGAAGGCCCGGTTGGCACATGAGAACTCAGTCTATGCTCGTGAGAACCGCTTTTTGAGGGAGGTTGTTGAATATCACCAGCTTACCATGCAGGATGTTGTGTATTTGGATGAGGGCACTGAAGAAGTAACTGAAGTTTATCCCATCAAGGTTGTCTCCAACACTCCCTCCATCCCGTCAACGTCGCCCCCTCCTTTGCATACTGAGGCTTCCCTTGGTACAAGTCTGCCTGTGACTCGAGACATCTTGCCTCATCCTGTCCCCCCACCAGGGTCTGTGGAGGTTTCCAAAAGTGCTGCATCACCAAATTCATCTACCTCGACATCAATTGCAGCAGATCCTAGAAAACACTCAAATCCTACTGTTTGAATGGCAATGCTCCATACTACTCTTTTATCTTTTTGGACAAAAGTTTGAAATTGTAACAGCATGGTTTGTCCTTGATTCCTTGTTATTCATTGTCAGCCTTCCGATGCTGGCTGATGCTCATGTAAATTTGCTATGATGTACTTTAAACTTGTTCTTACGTTAGAACTACAGCATTTCTTCAGATTTTGGCCGAGAGTATTTTTCCGGTGAATTTAATTATATATTCACGGTGGTGTAAAGGATTCATGTGACGCCAAGCTGGTCATGTCAAAGCTTTCTCAGAGCATCACCAATTGTGCTACATTTTACAGTGCTGTTCTAAAGCTACTGGATCAAGGAATTCAATGACGGAATGTGTCTCTGGATGCGGCATGCTTTGTTATAATGCCATTGCCTGAGGTGTAAATATGAGGAGAACGTGTGGTGTGGGTACACGGTGCTGTGGGGATACAAACTGTAGGGGTGTGGGATGGGATCTGACAATAGAGTATACGATTTGTAAATCCTTGTAACTGAGGTTTAGATCAGAACCTTATTATATCTGAATCCCCAGCTCACAGGACTAACACACTGTTTGGGAATGTGACGTATCACGTTTTAAGAAAATATTCAATTTTTATTTTGTTTAATTTTTTTTTAATATATCTTAACATCATTGTGCTGATATTAAAAATAATTTTTAAAAAATAAAAAAATATTTTTTTTAAAAAATATTTTAAAAAATAATCTCTACCACACAAATATTCTTTACTCTTTAAATGTTCGACGTTGCATTTTCTTTGGGCATTTTGAGGAACCTCACGACCATGACTTGCATTTTCTTTGGGTATTTTGAGGAACCTCACGACCAAGACTTGGCTTGGGACATTTTATTTTGGTACTTTAAATTAAAATTAAAAACAAAACAGATTGACATGAAGAATTCACTGTGTATTCCTTTATAAATGTTACTATTCACTGTAATAGTATAATTAATATTTTTCTCTTCCATCAAAAAAATCAATAAATTTTTACGTCATATAGTAATATTTTATATATTTTAATGGTAACAATTAAATAAAAATAAACTAATAATATGCTTGCATGAAATTAAGTTTTAACAGGTTTATATGAAGATCACATTAATAAGCGTAAGAAATTGAATGAAAAAATTCATTAACAAGTCCAAGATGCAAAACAAGAGAAGATTTAGGTTTTAAGAATTTATTTTAATGTTTATTGTTAAATCTTTATATCTTACTCAATAGCAAACTAAAATGAACTCATATTTTACATTGCATGCATAAATAAGATTGATATACTATTAATCAGTTCAAGTCTTACCAGGTTTGAAACTGTCAAAACTAATTTTACAGGAATCGGTCAATCAAATGATATGGTCATTTGAACTGGTCGACTACTTTAACATCAGAGGTATTTCAACATCTATAAACAACTATTTTATTTTGAAAACATATATATATATATATATATATATATATATATATATATATATATATGCAAAATAAATAAAATTGTCTGAACATACATGATATAAAAGTTATTCCAAAAGAAAAATCAACTAAAAATCATCAATCCTAACATACTCTAAATTGTGCTAAATTAAATCTTTATATTCTAGCACAAGAGTATAAAATCTCATATTTATTACGGTTACACACCTTCAATCATCCTAAGTGCTATAGAAATAATAGTTTTCAATTGTACAATTTACTCTTTGAGATAATGAATCTTGTTCTAAACAAATCATAATTGTAAACACTTGAGAGTATAGATAAACTCTTGACATTGGTAATGTATTGTTACCAATTTTTTTTTTTAAAGAAAGAACATTTTCAAGTGGTATAATTGCTTGATGTCAATTCATTAAGGGTATTGTATCTTTTACTTGGAACAATAAAAAAAATACAATCCTCAAGTACGGTTAGTAGTTGAGGTGTGAATGTAGACTTGCCGAACCACATTAAAAACATAGTCTCTTTTTACTTTAAGCACTTTAATTATATTGTTGATTATTATGTTATATATGCCTAGTGTTTTTGTTTTTATTATTTAACATAATTAATGTAACATCTAATTTACCTCTCTTAGGTTTGGTCTTTTTATCTTTCAAATGCACAATTAAATAATTATTTTTAAATTTTTTTTTAATCAAGAACAAGTCAATATTTTTTATCTTTTATATGCATTGTGTAAAACTATAAATATTATATTACCCTAGAAAATTTTGTTAAAAAGCTGATTGGGGGTAATCTGATTGTTTTACATTTTAAAAGAACAATGTAAAGACCATGTTATTCTTCCTGTTTGGCTCTACGGTTCAACCTGCTTTTGACCAAATTTCATTTTTTTTTGCTAAAATTGAGTGCGGTTTGTATTTTTTGGATCATTTTGATGTGCTGATGTCAAAAATGATTTTTAAAAAATAAAAAAAATCATTGGCATGTATTTCGGCACGAAAAGCTATTTGAAAAGCAACCACTACCACACTGCCAAACACCTTCAAAAACAATTTAACAAGCTTGCTTCCTGTGGCTTTTTTTTTTAACAATTTCAAATTGGTTTTTTAGCCATTAACAAGTTGACCTGGGAGTAATTTTTCTTTTGAGAAACATAAATATTGTTTTTTTTAAAAAATAATTGTTGGTGTGTGTGTTGTCGTTCCAAATAAAAACACTTTCTTTTGGGGTGACATTGGAAGCGTTACATAGTGAGCTTTCTGTTGGTGCCACCCGTGTAAATGATGAATCAATGCTTAAGTTTTGATGAACTTTTTTTATACCACCTTTTCTCCCTCTTTTCTCCTTGTTAAAATATAAAGATGTCCTTTTATTTATATTTTGTATCCAATTTAATCCTCATTCTTTTGATTTCTATTTGTTTTTATTTGTTTTCAATCTTTTTTGATTAATTTTTTCTTCAATTTCATCCCTCATCATTTGGTTTCATTTAATTTTTATATCAAATTTGATCCTTATTCTTTTGATTGTTATTTTTCTTCCCTTTCCTAATTGAATTTTGTTTTAAATTTCTTTTTATATATTTTGAAGATTAACACAAGTTGATTTTAATTTTTTTTAGGTCCATTAATTTTTTTTAATTTTTTTCTTTAATAATTAACTTACTGGGAATTGATCTTCATATTTTTTTTTATTTTTTTTTTCATTGAGTTATTTCAATTATGTGTCTAGAATCACAGGCACCTATCTAGTCAAGAACTAAAAGCACTTCTGCAGCCATATTGCAAGGTGCATTACTGACTGTAATTGCTGCAATAGCATAATACATAGAATAGATTTCTCGAAAAAGAATGACGCCATGATGGTTATTGACGGAGAATAATTGGAGCTTGGAAGGGTTCCATCTGTGGTTCAAAGATTATAACTACGTTGAGATGGCCGGGAGATCTACCTAACCTCTGGATTACAATAAATAGGAGGGTGTCAACATTCATGTGGAGTGAACTGTCAGCACTCAGCAGTGCTTCAAAAAGAAAAGAAAAAAAACAAAAAAAGAAAGAAAGAAAGAAAAATGTCCCCTAATATTTACTGATAACACATATGCACTGTATCTGTGAAAAGGAGTAGGCCTATGGCTTTGAAAGGTGGAAGTGACTCTAGCTTAAGAGCAAGCATCATATCTTAGAATATCTGGAAAAACAAAACTGGTTGATCCATCACTGTATGATTTAATATCTGCTGGTTTGATCAATGCTCTGCATAATGGACACGTCCTTTCTCGATCAAACCTGAAAATGCCAAGGATACAGGAAGCAGCAAGAAAACAGAAATTCTCCATGTAAAAACAGCATAAGAAAGGTAACATGCTTCTCAAATTCGAAGACTTTTAGCACTTGTATACAAATTTGTTTTTAGCCTTTTGCTGATTCAGAAACAGCTAAAAGCAATAAATCTGGTATCATCTTCTTATTGTTTATCTATCTCAATATTCCTAGTTCACAGGAAGATACAAGAGATTTCAGAAGTATAACTAGACAATGATGCAATTTTATTGAATCCGTAATCAAGTCAATGGAGGGAGAGAAAAGAGCACCATGTAACCGAAATAATGCATCTGTGTAGATAGATATGATCCTCATAAATAAAGAGAGGATGAAGGTGGAGAAAATGACCATTCAGATACACAATCTTCACAGAATGTGTTTACAACGTAGTGAAATGGGCGCTTGGGCGTCTTCTCCTGGCAAATGGCACAGAGATCTCCCACTGCTTTGACCTGCAATTTAGTGACAAAAACTTAAAATGTGCGAACACTTGTGTGCAAGAAAAGAATAATACCAATACAGAGGATCCATAGATATAATATAGCAAACCAATTAATGATGAGCAAAGTAATGATAAACCCAAAAATTAAGTTGGAAAGTTCACATGCCATGGTATTCTTCTATGGAAAATTTGTTGCCAGAAGTTTGAATGTTCACAGGCAAACAATGGAATCTTGTAGAACTGGATATTTATTGATAAAACTACCCTCAAAAGTCCAGCCAAAGCATAGCACGGCTACATGTTTGGCATGAACCTCAGTACAAGTAATGCCAAGAAAAAGAGGCATTAATAACCAGCCAAAATCTGCATGGCTTTGCCCAGAAGTTCTTGTTCACAAGTGCCTAGCAGATTCATCTCAAGATCACTTAACTATGAAGAGACGGTTTTTCCACCCTTAACCGAGGAAAGGAATTGCAGTCAAAATGTTCAGATGTGGCATAAGAACCATAGTACATTTCTTTAAGTGGCAAGGTCCGCCATGCAGTAAAGAATAGTTGAACCTAGGTACGAAAGTGATCAAGAAGATGTCAATAAACTATGGTTTTAGTATGGTACTAGAAATATAGCAGATTACATAAATGAGAGCATACCTTCCATAGAACTGTTGTAAGCTTGACGGTTAAATATAACCCTGTGATTAATGATGAAAAAAAGCTTCCATATTCCTTGTTTAAAAAGAAAAGATACCAAACAGGTGTTGGCAACACGGCACGATACAATATCAGCAAATTCTCCACCAGAGTTAGCATTTGACTCTGTAAAAGCAAAAGACTTGAGATATATGTAAAATGATACATAAGACAGGAGAAAATTGTATGCATATAGAAATTTAAAATTCGATGATGCAAGTAACCTGTTTACGGTAATTGTGGCCTCTGCCATTCTTGTAATACAATAAAAGCATTTTGAAGACCATTGCTACCTCCCGCACCAAACCATCTGAAAAAGAGGAAAACAACATCATGGAAAACATACATGTCGAGGAAAAGATCAAAGTGACAAATTGTGATTAACTTTCTCATGGCTCAAAAGAAACTAAACAGTAAGTCGTGACAAAGCCAACGGAAAGACAACAAGTGACTGCAAATTTGCAGACGCATAAGAAAAATCATTCCACGCTGAGGATTCCCATGACTTACAGGCCCAGCACAATTTCAAAGGCACACAATTGTAAAGACTGATAACAGGTGCTCACCATTCACAATGACGATAAACACAGCACGCCATAAAGGAGGTGTTGTGGTTGGAAGAAGTAAAACCAATAGATATAGAAGGTCACCATTCCTATGCCACTAATATATTGACATCGTATGAAGAATCAACATTACAGTCATGCCTACGAGAACAGACTTCTCCCCCCCCCCCCCCCTGCAGAAACCAGTCTTTCATAGAGTTAGAAACATGAGAAGATATTCAAGGTCATATATCTGTTGCCTTTAAATATATTCGTTTTATTTGAATCAGAAAAACTATGAAAAATGGAAATGAGAATACAAGTTACAGAATCTTTAGGGCTGTCTGCTTCCTTAAAATATAATTTGATTTAAACAAGAATGCAGCAATCCACAATGCAACGCCAAAGCCTGAAATAGATGCAAATCCAAAACAAATAATTTGATTGTACATCTAAGAAAGCAATATAATCTCTACAACTGAAAATCTCTTAATCTCTAAACAAGATTAATGCTTTATATAACAATTCCAAAAAGAGGGTAACATTATCTTTACTTCACTCGTGAATTGGAAAAGAGAAAACGAAAGAAAGAATCAGGAGAAATGCCTTGCAAATGTTGGCGGACAAAAACAAGCAGCAGCAGCAAAGAAAATGGAAGAACGTGCTCAATCCACCTAGCTAAGTTCTGGATATCGTATCTCTGATAAGAAGTAGATGACGACGACGACGACGACGGTAATGATGAATCTATGTCAATCCCAGAAGACCCATCAGAAACAGTGCTCACAGAATTCACATTGCTTTCCATAACCCCATCTCGTTGACCATATGGTAATTCCTCAACATTTGGAGAAGCATTGGATTCATCATCACGATCATTCTCTGCAGAGCCGATTATCCTAATTGTAACCTCTTGGTGACCAGCAGCAGCAGCAGCAGCAGTAGATGGAGAAGGAATCAAATGCTCCCTTTCTTGAGAAAAATTGGAGTTGTTTCCTCCTAGGATACCCGAGTATTCCAAAAGGGTTGTTAATGGAGCATGTGTCAAATTTGATGCTGCTATATTGATTCCTTAACTTCTTGAATTGTTTCCGCCGCCACCACCACCACCACCACCACCACCACCAGCATCACCACCACCATTACTAATATTACTGCTGCTTCCTAAAGAAGAATTCCTATAGATTTCACCAGAATTGCCTACACCACAACTCTCCATACCTTTTCCTAATCTTTTCCCACTATAAATGATATACAAAGAAAGGAACTTTATGACAAAGAATGAAACTTTAATGCAAAATTAAAGTGGAGGGATGGATATCTGAAAACGGGTATGCTTCGTCTTCCCACAAGCTGGATACAGCAGCAGCCGCAGCATTTATCTTCTTCTTAATGCTTCCATTGACGCACTTTCTGTCCTTATCTGAAACAGCTTTCCGGCTACGCGCCTACGATTAATTCCTATAAAAATAAAAAAAGAAAGAAAATGGGGGTCTTTGTCTATACAACATCTGCTGAAATCTGACCTTTCTCTGATTTTATCTTGATTAGGATTGGGAAAGGAGGAGGAAGAGGATACAGCTTTTCCTATAGAGACGAGTTGATCATCAGACAGGGAAACATAAGCTTCAACTACACGGACATTTCAACTAACATAGATTCCCTACCCCCCCCCCCCCCCCCTCGTCTTCTTCTCTCCCTCGCACACACGTTTTGAAGCTGCTTTCTTTTCTTTTCTTTTCTTTTTTTTGTTTTTGGGGTCAAATTTACCTCCACCTACTTACTCAGTATAATAATGGTGTTCAACTATGGTGAGCACAGAAATCAACTCTTCCAGAGGTGGTCGAGTTCAACTCTTTATCGATGATTTTGCACAGTACAACATATGAAACTGCTTTTTTGAAGTATATTTGAGTTAAAAATATATTAAATCTAAGATTTTTAAAATAATTTTGGACGATTTCAATATCTCCAAGTTCAAGTGCTCTTGAAACGTTGTCAAGATCTTCCAATCTTAGACAGAAGAACAACTTATCATATCCAGAATTTAATACATTCTAAGCTGTCAAAGGATCCTAATAAGAATTATGAATCTTTTGATTCCACCAAAAGAGAGAGATGGATCTGAGATCATATTTGGTTCACATCAATGTCAAAGAAGAGTTCAGAAGAGGAAAGTTACTGTTGAATATATAACTCAACGCACAGTGCCCTCACCACAAAAAAGATAAGAGGAAGAGAAGGAAAAAAAATGTGAACTTTCAATCTGGAAATCACACCACACCTTTGCCTATAGTGTACGGAAAAGCTACAAGCTATTGTCGAACTTGATGATGGGCCCCCACCCTACATTGAGTTTACTCTGCAAAACCCAGGTACATGGGTGGTAGCCATCAATCTTCCTTGATTATTTAAAAAAAAATAAAAATTAAAGTAATATTTCAATTCTTAAGAAAATTAAGATCTGAAAGAAAAGAAAAAAACTGGAATTTACTGCTTAAATGTACTACTTTTTTATTGGAAGAACTAAGAACTTAGTTTTTTTTTATCTTTTAAAATTTATATCTGGAAAAAATATTTTGGAGGCTTTTCACTATTCATTATTTTTCATGTATAAATAAAATAAAATGATAAATAATACAATATTTTCTTTTATATACAAGTATTTTTTAGCCATGGCAGAGGGAACTTGGACCCAAACAGTCCTGGACTTGTTTTCTCATCCATTTATAATTGACGCAACTATATACTTCCTTGATTAGCCTTCCGAATATCTACATGACTTTATCTTTTGGGGCCAATTGTCCACTTGCTAAGTCGGCTTAGGCTTACTCGATGTTTACCAGTACTGGAGGACACAAGATTATTAGTAGTGGCTAGTAGTGGTTACTTGAGAGCAGCAATGATTGCAACAGAGCCTTCCATGGTACTCAACTCGTGAAACCATCAGTCACATATGGTTGGCTGGTTTCTCTGAACACTTCAATTTTGAAGCCACGCTGTGAGGATATATACCTCGAACAGGCATAGTCCATGTAGAAATTGACGAGTGCTCTTCAGTATTGTATAGCTCAACAACTGTAGCTCAAATTCTATTCATCAACAGCAATGGCAAGCAACTTCTTGCGGGAGAAAAAAACGGCAATCAGCGTTGTCAGTGTATCACCATACAGCATCAGAAATCAGAAACGACAACTTGTATAGTTTAAGACCAGCAGACAAAATACAGACTACGTACCGCCTTCCTTTTTCTTTGATGACAAATAATTCAGGCCCACACCCTATTAGGTGCATGCCAAATACGTAGTCGGTCGGTGTGATTGCCAATTGAGACGGATCCATCTGGTGAACCATAAAGGATGGAGGGTGCGAGTTCATGTACATCCGTGGGCAGTAGAACTTGATTCATGATATCAAAAGCTCTTACCATCACCATCGTGCTTGTTTTCCATGAATATTCCTTCATCGGCTATAATCAATGTTGACGTAGACCAAAATCTATATCATGGATCATCTTTTGAGTTACATTTTCTTGTTGGGGCATCATTTGCAACCCAAAATAATGCCCATATGATGGATACGTTGGATTTCATTGCATTACACGGCATTATAAAAGTGCAAGATTTGCCCATGGCTTCTCGTGATCAACACATTATTGTCCCCGGCACAACATGCACTGCCATGTACTTTTCAAGCAGGCCTCATAGGAATCCTATGCTCATTTTCAGTACCCGTGCCTTGTGATATCAAGATTTTTCTCAGTCTACCAGGATTAAGTATGTCTCTCCGAAACCATAGTCGAATATGCGGGATTACAAGAGACTGCATTTTTCTCAAGAAATGTGATATTTCCAAGGGAACAGTTGGTTGATGAATCGGAAGCAGGCGGGCAGCAGTTGTGCAAAGAGAAATCTGGATTAGTCCTAGACAGTTGGGGACTAGTCTACTCCATTATTGGATCGATGCACTCCTGCTGGGTGGACTTGCAGGTTGGTGGGAGATGCTCCTGATTGTTGTAAATGATTCACGTGGCAATGGAAATGGGTAGAGGGCAAAAAGAGGATCCACCGATAGGCCAAATTAAGCAGTACGTCCTACTTGAGCTAAGACCATATAGGCTTGTTGGTCCAACGCTTTCATCTCTTTTCATGTGATAATGATTATCATATATTAAAACATAAATAAAGCGAGCATTAATAAAGTAGAATCATTTCAGGTTGTATCGTGGAGGGCGTGTTTGGGAGTGACTGAAAGAAATTAGCAGCAGCAGCATGTCACAACACAAGCATACATCCCTCCCTTTCTAGATTAATAAATATGTTAGCTAGTTGTCAATATATAAAGATATATATGTGTGTGGTTCACAGACACCAAGTTCCTTCCTCAGCTGGCCAGTTTCGTCCTGCTCTTGATTATTAGCTGCATACATTTTCCTTGGTTTGCTTCGTAGAAAATGACATCCTTGATAGCGGCTCCAGATTCCTTAGCAAGGACCTCAAATTTCAAACTCAATAAATCAATAAAAGATGCATCTCTATTTGACCACCGAATCTGTTCTTTTAATTCCATCCAAAAATAATTAAATTGGATTTGATTATGGAGTTTTAATGAAATATTATATTTAACATCATCTCGGGTGTTAATAATTAAATTCTAAAAAAAATTCAATATTTAAAAGAAATATAAAAACAAATTAGAGACCAAACCCTTTTAGTTTATTCCTATTTAAAAATTAATATTAAAACTAATTTTTTAAAAATATTTTTTAATCGTTTTTTTCTCTTTTAGAGATCATGGAAAGAATAAGATTGAATATCATAATTGAATTTAATACAAGAAATAAGAATAATTTAAAAATAAAATAAAACAAATTTTAAATTCAATTATAATAAAAAACTAGTTATTATAGCAATTTGTATCTTTAACCAAGGAAATGAAAGGGCAAGTACAAGAGAGAGAGAGAGAGAG
>Ga0325401_1002615_pt1 | contig 16125 bp, 3 predicted proteins | sample PopdelMetagenome_FD_205666 | JGI IMG/M metagenome (GOLD analysis project Ga0325401, IMG submission 205666) | Populus deltoides microbial communities from Bellville, Georgia, United States - Xylem-PdKOR-R2 | ecosystem: Host-associated > Plants > Phyllosphere > Stem > Wood/Secondary xylem | place...
TTTTAATATATTGTTGAATTTTTATGACAAAAAAATTGGTTATTTATGATGATTTTAAGATTGATGGTGTATGTTGTGTTGATGATTGACTATCTTGTATGTTTAGTTTTTTGACATGATGTATTTTATATATAAATGTGCGTAGTACTACGTGTGTTTTAAAAAAAACAACATGGTTGGAGTGTTTTCACATAGAATAAAAAACAAAAAAAATTAAAATATAAAAAAGAATTGTGATTTTTTTGAATTGCATTTTTCTTTTCAAAAGAAATTGTTTTGCTAAGCATGAACATGAATTAATGAGTTGAAAGATGCTTTTAAAAATACACTTTCAATTCACTTTTTCCATCATACAGTAAATACTCTCAAAATTAAGTCTTAATAATTTCATTTCAATAATTAGACTTGAATAATTACAATTATTAAAATTTGTGACATGATCCCAAAACAAGAAGGATGATTTTTAAACAAATGATAATTGACTAAATTTATAAAGTTCTTGAAAAGAATGATAATGATACGTTTAAGCCTTCTAATGGCTGATGGAATGGCAAATAGTTAAACTAACTATGGGCAACTTTGTTTGAAAGAATCTGTGATGAAGATGATATAGGTGTGTCTTATGATGGCTAATGAAAAGATAAACATGACTAGATCTATTGGGAGTAATGTTTTTTCAAAGAATTTGGGATGATGATGATGCATTTGTGTCTCATAATGTCAAATGGAAAGATGAACACAATCAGATCTATTATGGCAGTTTCATGATAATGATGGTCGTAATGATGATGCATTTGTTGTCCCATGTTGGCTACTAGAAAGACACAACTAGATTACTTGGTGGCAATTCTATTTGAAAGAATTTATTGAACCAATACTCCCAAAATGATGATATGAAAAACTTTTTCATTTATTGGATGGATAGAGCCAATAACCTTTTTATAATAAAAATAAACAGGATTGAAAGGACATCCTTAAACTACACTAGAAAGCAATTTAAAGCATAACTAATATGGTCCAAATTTGTGTGATGAATGAACCATACTCATTCATTGATCAAAAAAGGAAACATGATCTTAAAGGCATTGATAAGTTTCAAGCAAGTCATTGGTCAATAATCAATAATTCTAAAGCTAAAGATCTTCAAAAACTCCAAGAAGATTGAGATTTTAAAATGATCAATTTTTGCTTCCTTCTCTTCTCACCCTTAATAGGTAAGCTTAAAAAAAAATTAAAATAAGTTACTTGAAAATGTGAAATCATTTTTCAATCTTAACTTTTAAATATATATTCAGTTAAATGATTTTTAAATTATCTCAATAACGATATTTTCTTGAGAATGATCCTATAGAAGGAGATTTTTAGTCAAACCATACACCAAAAATTCAATCTTATACCAAAAATCCCACCCTTCACCATAAATTCAGCTATGCATCAATAATTCAACATTGCATAACGAAGTCAACTCTATTACAAATAGATGTCAATCCATCAATCATGATGCCTTTGGACAAATCTTATAGCTAAGTAAGTCAAATTAAACTTTACGATTAAAAAATCACTTCAACTTGGTCACCCTCTAAAATGATTGTGCTTTTTAAGAAACCATTTTTAGTTGTTAACTTTATAAAATGATTATGTTTTTGAAGTTTTAGGTGGAAAAACTTTGAAGAAAAAAACTTTTTATGCCTAACATTTCATTTTAAACCCATCACCTCTAATTGCAAGAAAAATTTTTTGATGACAAGTTAAGCATGTCTCTTTTAATGGAAACAAATTTTGAAGCCCATATTTTTTTATGAAAAAAATATTTTAAGTCTGTTTTTTTTAATTAAAAAAACATTGTAAGTCACTTCAAACAAGGAATTTTACAATCTTTTATTACTTTTAAGTCTTAAAGACTAACAAATTTGATTCCAATAATGTCTTTTTTCTATTTTGAGCCCAACAAAGCTCTAATAAATTTGAGTCTAGTAAGACTCCAGCAAATTTAACTGAGTAATGCTATTATAATGTTGTGGACGTCCAGTTGGTCTCTTTCTTGCTGCTGTGATAGTGGCCTCGCCTTTCTCCTGGTATCTGTGGGTTGAGGGTCATTTCGATTCACCCAGTTATAGTGTTCTCTCTATTGACGAGTTCTTGGTTCCTTGCAATGTAGGCTGTCAGGTCCTCTTGGCTATGTTGTTGCTATTTGTGCCCGGGTTAGTTTAGACACCTTCTATTTGGATTGGTTCCTATCTTAACATGTGTTTATGTTTATGTTTATGTTTAATTTTTGGTTTATTTGGTCTCTCTAGTCAGGTTGTGCTGGGAACTTGTTTCCCTTTTTTAGCCTTGTAATTGTTTGTCTAGGTTGGTCTTTAAGGGAGTTTGTTCCCTTTTTATTCCCTCATTCCTGTGCATGTCTCTCTAGTCTGTTCCTTTTTTTTTTTTTTTTATCAAAATGTAAGTATGTATAAAGATCAAAAAATAAATTTGAGTCCAATAAGACTCCAATAAATTTAAACCCAATAATGTTCCTTTTATTTTAAGCCATGAGGGCTTCTACAAACTTTTTTCTTTTCAGCCCAGTAAGGCTTTAGTAGATTTAAAAAACAAATTTGAATCCAATAAGGTTCTTTTTTTTTAGCCTAGCAAGGCCTTTGTAATCTTATTTTAGCCTATCAAGGCTCTAGCAAATTTGAGCCAAACAAAACTCTAACAAACTTAAACCTAGCAAGATTTCTTTTCTATTTTGAGCACATCAAATCTCCTATTATTATTATTTTTTTTGTTTTTTAGCCTAATAAGACTTTAATGAATTTGGGATTAATAAGGCTTTAGCAATTCATTCAAATTCAAAATTTCATGAGTTTGGTCACCTCTTAATTTGACCAAATTCAAACCTTTATGAGGTTGGTTATCTCTCGATTTAATCAATTTAGATTTCAAGTTAAGGTTGGTTGTTTTTTTATTTGACCCATCAAAATGTCATGGCATTGGTTGTCTCTCGATTTAACTAAATTTAAAATTTCACAAGGTTGCCTATTAATTTGACCAAATTCAAAATTTTATGAGATTAGTCACCTCTTGATTTGACCCACTTAAGTTTCAAGTTAAGACTTTTTGATTTGACCCATTTAAAATTTTAAGTTGAGGTTGGTCGTCTTTAAATTAACATTATTATTATTATTATTATTATTATTATTATTATTATTATTAAGACTACTCACTTCTTGACTAAGTTGCTTTTAAAGATCTTTAGACACACCATCTTTTCCTTACAAGCTTACTAAACAAAGCCTATGAAAAACCATTTCTAATAGACTATGTAGCATAAGCATTTTAAAGAGAGGTCAGTTGTCATAACCCAAAACTTGACCCATATTTTCAAAAATATTTTTTAGAAGAGCAAAAAAATGTTTTTTTAGAAAAAAACAAAAAAATATAAAAAAAACAATATAATTTTGATGCATTTTAGCTATTCATACACTCATTTTGCGATTCTTAAATATTTTTCTCTTACAAATATCTTTTTGAAAAAAATAAAAATAATTGACTGTAAAATGAAATTTGGTTGCTTGCTCCTTATGTAATTGTGGAAATGAAAAAAAAAACCTAACTATAAATAGAAGAATTTTTAGAGAGAAAGAGGAGTGCAAAAAAAAAAAAAACACCTGGCCACCATTGGTAGAAGTAAAAAATCTAGAGGAAATAGAGGGAGAGAAAAACTTTTATATTGAAGAATTGATAAGAAAAAATAAGGAGTGAAAAAAAAGGGAGAGATTTTTAGAGATGAAATAAGGGGAAAAGAAAAAAAAATTAAAAAGAAATAAGAAGAAAATATGACACCCCCTCTAAGTTCTTTTTGAGCTCTCCATCAATAAACGGTCAATAATCAACACCACCATATTAGTAACATAACACCACCAGTAATCACCAATGCCAAAGCACTACGCTTGACAGCCACAATTTCCCCTTCAATTTCTAGCCAATAAGTAACCCTTTTTCCCTCTATTTTTTAGGTCAAAATCTACCCTTACCATCAACAGTTAAACGCCATATTCACAAATGATCAAATTTATGAGTATCATATTCTTAAGGACGAACATCGAATATTTTCATGAATGGTTTAATCAACGAGTTTTTTGTTTTTAGGGATAGATATCAAAAGTTTTTGAAAGGGTAAGTAGACGAGTTTCTTGTTTTTAGGGACCAACATTGATTTTTTGTCAAATAATTAGAAATAAATTATGAAATAAATCTCATAGAATAATTTGAACATGTAATGGCATGTGAAAAATAAATTTACAAGAAAATATATAGCGAAGGTAACCTTTCAATTGAAAGGATACAGTAAGGGTGACATTGGTTTTTTCTTAGACATAACAAACCTATTACTTGAATCTCTGGAACTAATACATGATTTAGGATTCATAATTTCCTTTAATTACTAAGTAATGACTCCATTTTATTTCTCATTTTCCCTTTAGTTTTAGAGCTTCCAATTTATATCATATAATAACATGACTTATAATAGATTTTGATAGGTTAAATAGCCTGCAATGGAAAAAAATTCGTCAAAAAATTGAAACATGAGATTAAATGAGTCCTTGTGACTTAATACCATGTTTTGAGGATTTTGATGAAACCTATAAAAGTATTGAGTACTAGAACAAAACTTGTAATTGAGTTGGATCAAGATTATTAAGTTACCATGCCTGATATGATAAGTCTTTCTTTAACACCATTAAGGATGGATAATAGGTAGGCTAAATTTAAGAACATGTTTATTAAAGTTAACTTAATAATTAAAGATGAGCACATACCAATCTTTATAACTTCAAGTATATAAGAAGAACTTTAGAAGGAATTAGTATAATTGTTACACACTTATAAAGACTATTTTATTTGAGATTATAATGTAATGTCTAACTTAGATATAATTTTAGTTGAACATCCTTTACTACTTATGCTTGGGTTTAAGCCACATAAACAACTTCTATAAATAATGTCTTTAAACATGATTGATTATATGAAGGAACAAATCAAACGCATTATAGAAGTTAGATTTATTAGGCTAATAAGATATGTTGAGTGGTTATTTAACATACTGTGAATATTTAAAAAAAAAGGCAAATTAAAGGTATACATAGATTTTAGAAATATAAATCTCGCAATTCTAAAAAATAAACATCTCATGCTAATGGTTGATATGTTGATAAATGCAGAATCTGGTACTAAAATACTCAACTTCATAGATAATCACTCTAATTATAATCAAATCTTGCAAGTCTAAAAATGTTAATATCTTATACCAATGGTTGATATGTACTCAACTTTATGGATTTCCACTCTAGTTATAAACAAATCTTTATTATAAAGAAAGATGTTAATAAGATTATATTTAGATTTTTTAGTTCACTATAAATGTATGAATGAGTGGAAATGTTATTTAGATTAAAAAAAAATTATTGATGCAATATACCAAAAGACAATGAACTTAATCTTCCATAATATGATTAATTACAATACAAAAGTATATATTGACAATATTATGGTAAAGTTAAAATCAAAATCCACCATGAACTATGTGTTGCTTTTGAACAAACGAGAATGAACAACTTAAAAATGAACCCTTTAAAAATACATTTATGGTACGCAAGTAGATAATTTCTTAAGATTCTTAGTCAATCAATGAAACATAAAGGTTTATTGGCAAGGTTTATTTTCTAAGGAGGTTCATTTCAAATAACACATGAAACATTAGAACATTTACTAAGTTATTGGAAGGAAAGAGCTCTTATGAGTTTTAATGGAATGAAAAGCAATATGTTTTCTTTAAAGATGTAAAGACTTATCTAGCGAAACCTCTAATATTAGTCCCCACCAAATCTTGACAAGCCTTTAATGTTGTACATTTCAAAAGCAGAAGGATCAATTGATAGCATGCTAGCATAAAAAAAAAATGATTCTAGGCATGAACACGCTATGTATTATCTTATTCGTGTATTCACAAAGATTAAAACATATTGCTAGGTATTATGACCTTTCATATCTAAAAAAAGGTCGAATGAGTATATAACAAACATGTTTAATTGAGAAATTTCTAAAAAATGATTTGATATGGAAGGTCATAATCTTAATTTATCATAAAGATACCAGGTTTGGAAAATGATCCCCTAACTAAGAGGGTTTATATATCGTTGCCAAGTTTTTCAAAGAGGTATATATCATCTAGCAAATCAAAATGGGTAAATGCATCATTAATCAATTAATGGTTTATTTTTAAAGAAGTATTATCTGTACACGATGGAAATATTAAAAGATGGTACTTTGAATAAACTAGAGGATTGATTTGGAGATCACAATCATGAAATTGCTCTAGATTTATATTAATTGTGCTTTATACCTGATTGGTTAGGCTTTGTTTCATAATTTGGCTTTAATTTTATGTTTCTTATATTATAACATGAATTTAAGTTATTATTTACAGTATAGTTAATTAATGGAATTAAATATCATTATTCAAAGAATTAAAGAAAAAAGTATAAAATTGAATTTCATAAAGAAGATTTTAACAAAAAATCAGTACATACAATAAATATTATTCATAAAAGAAAAATACTGTCTTTTTTAGTTCTAATAGTTTCCATAGACACTAACACTATAAAGGCCACTTAAGCTTTCTTCCTAACTTGCCTTTATCCATTAAGAAGTGACACCATAGCATAAATTAACTTTAAAAGAGAGAAATAGTTTTTTATGTGTTTTCTAAACTCAGTGTTAGTTTAATATGTCATGTAACCAATCAGTTAGTTACATGTGACATTATTATACTCATATAAATACATATTTATTATTAATAAAGTCTTAATTTATCTTTAATAATCATATAATATTAGATTAATGAATCTAATACTTGATTTATAAATTTAGAGTAAAGATAAAGTTCATGAGATAAAAATATTTTGCAAAACAAATTATAAAGTTGTTATAATTATGAAATTTCTACTGTATTAAAGCACTGTTCCTAAAATGTTTATAGCCGGTGCTTTCTTAAATATTAGATATTTATTAGAGTTGTACAGACTAGTACATATTATGTTCTTTTCTTTATGAAAAGAAATAACTATTCTAATAAGTTGAGGTATAATGAATATTTAAAACTAATATGTAAGTGTTTGTTATAAGACATGTATACTGAATTAACCTGTATGAGAAATTCATAAGGAGAGATCATCTATGTTTATTAAAAAGCTTAAATAACAGTCGTGTAAATGATTCTTAGACTTAAGATGAATGTTATCTTATATAAAAAATGTTATAGTTTAATCCTATTACATGTTATCCTAATCGAGATGACGAAGGGGCGGATATTATATATAACATGAACTATATAAAGGCACTTGAATGATCAAGAGAGCATTCACCACCCATGTTTTAATGTCTAAATTAGATTATTGTTGATAAAAAGATAATAAATACACTAAGAAACTGGTTACTGAAAAATTAAGTCAAACCACTTATAACTTTTCTAATAGTTGAGTCAAACTACTTATGATCTTCAAATATATATAAAAAAATAAATTGTTGAATTGATAATAAATTATTTTGTTTAATTTATTTAATCTTATTTTATTTAGGATTATGACTTACATCTAGACCAACTTATTAAGGAACCTACGGGTCACACATATAAGAACCTTTTGTCATAAATTAAAATAGAATGATTAATTAAATGTGACTTGATTGTAAATAAATTTTAAAAATAAGGACTATAATGTAATTAATATAAAGGATTACAATTCTAGACTTATAAACAATAACATAAGGACTTGATCGAATAAATTTTTAAAATTAGCCTAAAATAATATATATGATATTATTTAAGGACAAATTGATAATTTGTTATTTATAGGGTTTTTTTGGTTTTCCTATAAATAGAAAATTATGCTTTTTATTTCTTAAGGTGAGAAAAATACAGTACTTAAACACCTGAAACACAAAAGAAAAGAGTTAGCACTCTAAGGTATATCAATCTATCTCTCCTAAAAGTGTTTAAGAGATTTCTCACTAATGGTTCGTGCGGATTACTGTTGGAGATCGGACACTTGAACGACTTGTAGTTTGTAACAACTTAGCGTTGAAACAAATATTCAAAGCAAAAAAGAATATTTAATTTTCAAGTCACATAAACCCTAAACAACTCTAAATCTGTCTAATAGGATCCTCAAGAATCCTAAAATTTTTTAAATTTACATTTTCTATTGCATGTATGTGTTTCGGAAAACCCAATAACAACACCATATATCAAAATTTCTAAATAAAGCAAAGTCCAAAGTATATATCATCCCAATATATATATATATATATATATATATATATATATATATATATATATATATATATATTATTTTTTTATATAAAAAATAATGAAAATATGAGATTGGATACGAGGAAGTGAATTCTATATTTGGTCCAAGTGAAATTTCATGAAATTTTATCAATAGTAAGTCAAATTGAATATTACATTACGTGAGTGATATTAGGCACCTAATTGGATAAAGTTGCCATCCCAATTTGCATTTGAGCTTGTCATTTAGTTTTGAAAGAAAAAAAAGTAGTCAAGAAAATAATTGTAAGGGTAACATTTATTATTTTAAACAATGGATTGAGGGAAAACATTAATAGATATATTAAAAAAAATGTATTTTATCCTTCAATTTCTTTAGTAATGCATCATACATGTTTATATATCTAATTTGGTTTAATTCTAATACAAACTTTAAAAATTCAAACAACGGACCTTAATAAGATGAATAAAGGAAATTGCCATAAAAATTAAAAATGAAAGAAGGATTTGATTGTAATTTTTCATATTATAAGAATAATGTGAAAAACATTTCCATTGAGCGGTGATGAATATAATTAAAAAAAGTAGGATATTCTTAAAATTATTAAATTAAAATTGTATTTGGTTATGCGATAAAATTATTAAAAATATATATATATATATATTAATAAAAAACTTTATTTTAATTAAAAAATCATTAATTTAATACATTTCCTATCGCTCAAACAAATGCATTACAAACGCAAAGGGAAAATACGGAACCAGTCATCCTCAGTGCATAAATCCTTTCCTTTCCCCTCAACCAACATTTTAGGGTTTAGGGTTTTGAAACCCCACGATCGATCATTCATTCCTTAAAGAATCAGCATCGTTTATCAGTCTTCATTGTCTTCAATCAATGGCGACCGAAATAGCAATCGAAACAGAGAGAACGCAGAAATTCTTCAACGACCTCGACGCGCGAAAGACCGTTCTATCCTCCTGTACCCAACTATTCACAACCTTGACCACTCACTTCAAATCCCTTCAAAACTCCCTCTCCCAGAAATCTCAATCCCTTGAATCCAAATTCCAATCTTTAGAATCCAATTCCCAGCTAACCCTCGAATCCCTTAGTTGCAGAGAAAAATCCATACCGGAACGCGAGTCAGCTGCTGCTGCCAAAGTCGAGGAGCAAAGAGAGACCGCGTTATCGGAGTTCCGAAATTCCCACTCTTTCGATAATTTATCAGATTCGTTGAAGTCTTTATGTAGGAGAATGGATTCATCTGGGTTGTTAAGATTTGTAGTTTCGAAACGGAAGGAATCAGTGTTTCTTAGAGCGGAGATTTCACGTGCGATAATGGAAGCTGTAGATCCTGCGAGACTGACTTTGGATGCAGTGGATGAGTTAGTAAGAGATAAAGTTGGGAAAGTTGGGGTTACAGATAAGAGGTGGGCATGTGGAATACTGGTGCAGGCGCTTTTCCCGGAAGGTAGTTGTTTTGGAAGGAAGGATAAAGGGCCGGAATTTGCACGTAGTGTGGTGGAGAGGGCTGCTGGGATTTTGGAGAACTGGAAGGAGGAGGAGGTAGAGGAGAAGGCTGATGGGGAGGGCGGCGGCGGCGGCGGAGTAGTGGGACCTGCGGAGGCGGTAATGTTTTTGCAAATGGTGCTGGGATTTGGGCTGAAGTCGAGGTTTGATGAGGAGTTCTTGAGGAAGCTTGTGGCAGAGAATGCATCAAGGAGGGATATGGCGAAGCTTGCAGCTGCTATTGGTTTTGGAGAGAAAATGGGAGGTATGTAGGATGTTAATTTGATCAGTGGGTTATTTGTTCTTCAGTGGTAATTGCTGTTCTTTGTGGTTAGTTCATAAGAATGTCAGTGACTTTTGTTGCAAGGTTTTTCTGTTCAACTCGCTACTATTTTGTACTTTTGGGTTTTGCCTTTTGTTCCATACCTTTTTTGTTTGTGAGATTCATTGTTGTAAATGAGATCATTGCATTATTAGTTGGCATCAAAGGACATAATAATCTCTCTCTTTGTATGATTAAGAGATATGATACTGTGAATCTGAAAGGGCACAGCTTTAGTATCTCCAAATGCTATGTAAATTATGCCACAAACGCTTTATTCTGTTTCTAAAGAACTCGAGGCTAATGCTCTAAGAGTTGAAGTGCCTATGTTCAAAATCATTTTAAAATGACCAGCATTATTGCATTTTTGTTCCACTAGAAATTGTTTCTGATGTTTTTGACATTTACAAATAATGCAAGGTCCTATCCTGGTACTACTACATCTGCTTGGTGTGGCCTTGTTAAGTTAATTGGGTATTTGCATAATGTTTCCAGGCTGATGCTTTTGAAAGCCAGTGTGGACAATCTTATGGCATTGATATCACCTGGAAAGTGATAATTTATTTAAATAAAACAGACTTTACCAAGGTGATGGAAACAATGCTATACTGCCCTGACAAATAAATGTATAAATGACATGCGAGAGTTGAATTGGTTTTGCTTACATCATTGTGCATAGAACTGCTTATTTCCTTTTCTGAAGAATGTTCTTTGTATGCTTAATTGAACTAGACTCTTTAAGTGTTTAATGGTTCTCATCAACCATTTGTCAAAGAAAAAAAAAAAAGTCTGTTAATTTTATTGGTTTGCCATTCCAACAGGGGCTGGTTCCCCCTTAAATTGTGCATGCAACATTGTTAGCAAACCTCTTATTTTGGTAGGCAGAGTTTATCTGTGTTGTGACTTCAGATAATAACAATGACTGATTTGGTCAATCTCTCAAAAAGTTTTCTGTATTCCTGGGAGTAATAATCCTAATCATCATTTAAGGTTAGTTGACAGGATATCTTTCTTGGTTATTTCTTAGTTCATGTGAACCAAACCTGCCTCATTCCTCCCCTCATGAGAGGTAGTTAAGTAGTGTATGAGCCCTAGTACTGGTTTCAAGATATGACTTATCACTGTGTATATGTCTGTACTTAGTTTAGCTGAGAGTTCAAACAAGTGTTTATGGTGTTAAACTTTTTTCAATCATAATTTGTTTTGAACATCACTTTATTCTCGTCTGTCACATCTCATTTTGATATATTGTTCTATAATCACTTTTTTAGTAATCTTTTTCAATCATAAATTGTTTTGCAGATATAATTGATGAATTGGTGAAGAATGGGAAAGAGATAGAGGCTGTATATTTTGCTTCTGAATCTGGTTTGACGAAAAGATTTTCTCCTGTATCTCTACTCAAGTCATATCTTAAGAATTCCAAGAAGATCACAACTACTGTCTTGAAGAATGGCAATTATAGTGCAGCTGCAACGGTGTGTCTAATCTCTATCTATATTGTGTAATTCTAATGACATGAAATATTTGAGTCTGCAAGATTCTTAGTAATTTATTTGCAGGATGAGTCAAGTACCTTGGAGTTGAATTCTATTAAAGCAATCATCAAATGTGTGGAAGATCATAAGCTTGAATCAGAATTTTCCCTTGACAGCTTGAGAAAACGGGCTTCTCTGCTTGAAAAAACCAAAGCAGAGAGGAAGAGGGGTACGTCAGCTGCCACTGCTACCAAGTCTCAAAACAAGCGAGGCCATGGTTCAAGTGGTGCCCGGGACAGCGGACCTACTCCTTATCGTCAAGCCAAAGCAGCCAAATTTTCAAACAATTATTCCTCTTTCAGCCGCAGGAATGCTCCTCCCCCTGCACAGCATAGCCCGGCTAGAAGATATTCTGGGCCATTCCACTACCCTAGCCAGAGTGTCTATGAGGGCCCTGCAGCAGTCCCGTATGCATCAACTTATGCTATCTCCCACGCTAAAAGCCCTTCCGCAATCTCTCAGCAACCCTACCATCACTCTCAAAGCCCCAGTGCAATTCCTCAACAACTCTACTCACAGCCAGCGGAGAACATGAGTGCTGCCGGTTTCCGTGCCAGTGGTTCTTATGGAAGCCAGACCAGTTACGGGGCATATGATTACGGCTCTGCTGCTCCCGTTACTTACCAACCTTCATCCTACACTCAATAAGATGGGAGAAACCTAGCCAGATGTTAAGATTTTTATTTTTATTTTTATTTGGTCTCTATGATTTCTGGATGTGGCCCTCTAATTTTGGGACCCGCCCCCTTCATCTCCCTTTCCCGTATAAAAGTTTTTTTTTTGTCTTATCTCATGACTGGATATGATGCCCATGCCTGTAACGCTGATTACCGTTATATGGAGCTCAAGCTGGATGTGATTTCCGTGCAGTGAGTTTTAAATGGTTTGGCTATCGAGCATTGTATTCTTTCCACTTCTTTCCTTGATTGGAGTCGCAATTGGGTGCCTATGCTTGTTTTTTTGCCAAATTTTGGTTAATCAAACCAATATCATTTGCTGCTTGCACTTTTTTAGGTGTGGTATCCTCTTGTTAGAAGGAAGAAATGAATAACAAGGAACATATTAATTTGTTAAAAACATGGCTATAATGGGTAACAAGTAGTTAGTCCTAGACGTCAGAAAATAACTCACAAACATTGAGAGCAATGGAGAAGCTTGTATTAGATGTTCTATAAAATGGTTATTCATCATCTAATTCTCTATATAAACAAATAACTACACATGGATAGAGCAATAATGTCCCCTTATAGCTCATAATATTGCCACCTTTTTGAATGCCATTGCCTCTACTAGCACAACCTCATAGTCAATTTTTTGGGCCTAATGACAAGATTAGATGGTAATAGATAGTTTGACTACACTCTAGTTAGACAATACTGTCTCCTTCTATATATATATATATATATATTTTAAATCTATTTAATGTTGATTTGAGGACTATTTTGCTATAAATAAAAAACACAACTTACCAAATCCATAACAACATTTAGGATTTGATTGATTACCTCAATCAAAACTAAAACTAAAATGAGCTTAAACAAAGTTGATCAACCAGTCTTTTTTGTCTTGTTTTCTAGGAGACAAGTCCTAGGATACTCTTTAATAATAAACACTCTAATAGAAATGTTTGGAAGCTTTCAACCATATCTTAAGTATCACATGTCCACACAACAGATGCTATAATAATCTCAATATAATTTGGGTACAATCTTCCAAGTGATCAATTGATGTTTAATTTTATGAAAAAATATTCCATTTTATTGGTTTAGAGCAACTAAGGCTTTTGGGACTAAAATCGAGTATGTGAAAACTTATGAACACCTTTAATTTTGTTCCATTAAGGACTAGTTTTTAATTTTAGTTGTTGTTATTTTTTATTTTAATTTAGTCCTTTCATTTTTTTAAAAAAATTATCTTGATAATTTTTATTCTTAGATATAAAGGTCCCACAATGTTGATGCACAATTTATCAAAATATGTTTAAATTAAGTTGATTTAAAGCAATTAAAGTTTAAGAGACCGAATTTGATTATGAAACAAATATAGAAGACTGAAATTAATGAGTATAGTTAAAAAGATGCAGCGACTTTGGCGGCGCATGCAACCTTTTCTAGCGGCCAACCCACTCTTCCATTGTGGCAAACGATGCATCTTAGAATTGTTTGCCTCTAGGGGTAGCATATGTATTCTCATTTTTGGTGGTGTGTTGTCGGTGTTGTTTTCTTTATTTGTTTCCATATTTTCCCTCTCTCATCTTCAAAATTCATACTAGCCATTTTAAATTTTATAGTTGTCCCCTTATTTTATTATTATTTCAAATTTAGTCCCTTTTTTATTACTAAGTTTTTGTTCAAGGTCTTTTTCTAAAATGTAAAATTGTTTTTAATTTCGTTATTCAATAAAAAAAATTGCAAGTTGTCCTTTTATTTTATTTTTCAAATTTGATCCATATTTTTTTAATTCTTATTTTTAGTTTTTGATTCTATAATAAAATAAAATTTTCCTTTCAATTTCATCATCTAATTTTTTTTATTTCTAATTTTATTCTCATTCTTGTGGTTACTATTTTATTTATTATTTTAGAGCCTTTTGTAAGATTAAATTTTTTAATTTAATTCTTCAGCATGTGGTTAGTTAGGAATTAGGCTTCATGTTTTTTCTTGATAGGATGATCATGGTTCTAAGTCATATATTTTAAAAATTAACCCTGGTTAACATCGTTCTTTTATTTATCGAGTTTTTTTCTACATAATTTTTAGTTTTCATTTTGATCCTTTAATTTTCTTTTTTTTAAAAAAAATTAGGCTTTATAATTTTTTTTCTTTCAATTTAGTTATTCTTATTTAATTACTAAGACCACGGGTTTGATGGGGGTAGCTCATGCATCTCAACATTCTTTCCTGCAGGGGTGTGGCACATGTATTCTCATTCTCGATGGTGTGTTGCTAGTGTTATTTTCTTTATTCTTTCCTTATTTGCCTTCTCTTCTCCTCAAAATTCATGATAGCCATTTTAAATTTCATTGTTGTTCCTTTATTTTATTGTTATTTCAAATTTGACCATTCTTCTTTTAATTACTAAGTTCTTGTTCTAGGTCCTTTTCTAAAATTAAAAATTATTTTTAATTTCTTCATTCAATAAAAATTGCAGGTTGTCCTTTTATTTTATTTTTTAATTTGGTCCATATTTTTTTAATTCCTATTTTTAGTTTTTGATCCTTTAGTGAAATGAAATTGTCCTTTCAATTTCACCATCAATTCAAAAATGCCACATCTCTATTTTTTTTTATTTCTACTTTTGTTTTCATTCTTTTGGTTGCTATTTTTTTTCTTGTTTTAGAGCCTTTTATAAAATTAATGTTTTTAATTTAATTCTTCAACATGGTGTTAGTTAGGAATTGGGTTCTGTGTTTTTTTTTTAGGGTGATCATTGTTTTATGAACCAAGTCATATATTTTAAAAATTAACCTTAGTTAACATTGTTCTTTTATTTATTAGGGTTTATTTTTCTCAACACAATTTTTCTTTTTCATTTTCATCCTTCAATTTCTTTTTTAAAATTGATCTTCATGATTTGTTTATTTTTTCTTTCAATTTAGTTATCCAGATTTCATTACCAAGACCACAGGTTTTATGAGTTTTTTTTGGATCGTTACTTTTTTAATTTAAAATTTTATTAGTTTCATCCTTGAATATTTGGTTCCCTTTAGAATTGAATTTCGTAATTTTTTCTATTTTGCTTTTTATTGGGTTATATCATTCTTATAATCTAGATCATAAGGTTTGGTAGGCTTGTTGGGTTTGCTGGTGTCTTTTGTTTCCTGTCATTCTTCTAAATTGATTTCCTTTTGATTTTATTTTTCTACATTTGATTTTATAGGAATAAGGTTCTATTATTATTTTTATTTACTTTCTATATGCTTATCCCAGTCTAATAAACCAACTTGCAACTTTAACATGCATACTCGGATTGATTTAAATTTTTTTTCTCTGATTTCAATCTTTTATATTTGGTTGGCTTGGAACTAGGCTCCATCACTTTTTTTCTTTTTTGTTGATGTTTTTATAAATTATTTTTTTTCTCATCCAATTTTTTTTTGTTTGATTCAATCTATTTACCCTTCTTTGTTTTATCATTTAATTAAATGTTATCAGCTTATTTGACTTTGTCACAAAGATTTTTAACTTTTTAGAGCAAAATTGCAATATTCGGACAATTTTATTACCTAATATTTTTTTTTTTTCCATTTAACTTGTGGCGTAGCGTTGGGCTATGGATTTAGTAATCACTACCACTTGTTTAATTAGGAGCAGTGAAAACTAATTTTTAGTCATCACTTCTTCTTGTTTTATTTATTTATTTATTACTGTTTAATAAAAGTAGTTCCTTCCTTGAATTATAACGAAACTATTTTATA
>Ga0325401_1002616_pt1 | contig 16124 bp, 15 predicted proteins | sample PopdelMetagenome_FD_205666 | JGI IMG/M metagenome (GOLD analysis project Ga0325401, IMG submission 205666) | Populus deltoides microbial communities from Bellville, Georgia, United States - Xylem-PdKOR-R2 | ecosystem: Host-associated > Plants > Phyllosphere > Stem > Wood/Secondary xylem | place...
AAGATCATTTTCTTGCTTTCTCTCTTTGTAATGTTCAAGTTTTCTTTCATGTTATATTAATATCTTGTTTATGCTTTTTATTTCCTTTACTACTCTTAGTTAACTTAAATCATAATTGTGTTCTTATTTTGTTTATTTATGTTCTTCTTTATTATGTCTAGCTAAGTTAATTATGTTAAGGTGAAAAGGTTTCACTAATGGTGTTAGAATATGTATAATATAAACTCAACATGGAGTTCAATGTTTATATCCAAGAGAGTTTGTTATTAATATGTCTTATCTTTTTATCTTACTAATTCTTAATACCTTGCTTGTTAAATGATAAATTTAGATTTGTGTTGTATAACACTTGGTAAAATAAATGTTTGATCACTCATAGTCTTCGGCCGACATCGTTGTTATGAGAGGAACTTGATTTGTTGTTAACATAACTTAGCATCATAAATTCTTAACAATATTTAAAAGTATGATGTTACTAAAATAAGATAATTAATATGTCATGTTAAAAATTTATAATGAACTATTAAGGATAAATCATCCGATTGGAATTTTCTTTGTATGTGGTTTTCAATTGAGTAATAAAAAGAGTTTATACTATACTTATTTCTAATATCATTAGTGGATCCTCTAACCTTGACAACTGTTTTTATCATTGTTTAATCCTCACATTAATCTCACATCTCAAAGATCTCTTTAACTCTTTGTTACATTATATATATTATTTATAATTTATATAATTGACCTCCCTGTGGATCGATCCCGGTCTTGCCGGGTTATTTATTACTTTGACACTCATGCACTTGGGATAAGACATCAACTCTTTGATTGTGTCAGCTTAGTTTGAGAGGAGATGGTTGTTTTGCTATGACGGGTAGGGGTGAGCAAAAAAACTGAAAAACCGATTAAACCAAGAAAACAAAAAAAAATAACCGAAAAAACCGAACCGTGAAAAAAACCGATTAGAATTTAAAAAAAAACTAACCAGTTTGGTTTGGTTTTGGTTTTATAAGCCTGAAACAGAAAAACTGAATCGAACCGAACCCGAACTGAAAACAACTGAGCCAAACCAAAAAAAACCAAGTCAAACCAGGAAAAAACCGAACCAAACCGGTTTGAATTGGTTTTTTCTAAAATAACCAAACCGAACTGAAACCGATCGGTTTGAACCGATTAAAATTTAAATTTTTTTAAAAACTGATTTAATTATTTTTTTTGATAAAAATCAAACTAAACTAAAAATAATCACCTCTAATAATGGGTGTTACTAGTGGTGGCAACTGTGCAGTGGTTGGTGGAAGATAAAGAGGAGCGGGTAGTTGGTACAAAGATAGGGAGAGGTGGGTTTTTTTTTTTTTTTTCTACTTTATATTTTTGTATCTTTCTATGGTGAGAGAAAAGGAGTAGGATTTTTTCTTTTTATTTTTTTTAATAAAGAGAGGGCTACTTTATTAGTTTTCAGGGACAAATGTTTTACTAAAAATAGTAGCCTGGATGGGAAATAGTTATGTGGGTTTGTTTGGTTTGAATTTTAAGAAAAACCATTCTGTAGGATTAGATTATTGAAAAATGGGACCAAAATATAATTGCTCTCATATTTTAGTTATTTCTCTCTTTATTTTTTTTTCCCACTCGTTTCAATTTCTTCACTCTCCCCTCTCTCATCATTTTCTTTTCTAAGTTTTTGGCTCTCAGCTTTTCTTATTTTTTTTCTTTCATCTCTCTTTTTTTCATGCATTATCTTTAAGTTTCCACATTATCTTTTTCATTATTTTCAATATGTTCTTGCGATAATAATATAAAAAGAAATTGTTGTTGGATTCCATTACTATTGAATCAATATTTTATATATATAAAAAAGAGAGAGAGAAAAAAAATTGAAAATCACAAGTGCTGAATTATATCATAAAAATTAAAAGTTATAATTTTTAAAAAACTGTTGTTGGCAAGTAAGTGTTGTGCCGAAACTAGTGTGTTTACATACTAATCATTGATTTTGAGATTAGTTTAGCATACTTGGGGTTCAGGTATTTGAGCAAATTATGAATAAGTATTTATCAAAATCAGTTTACATCATCAATCAATTTTGTTTATTTGTTGTTGAGAGGTATAATGATGGAGTTTTGTGCGCTGTCATTTCTATACATACATGTTATTTGGCTTTTCTTATTTATTTGTTCTTTCATCTCTCTTTTTTTTTTTTTTTCCATGCATGTTAGCTGCTAACTTTAGAGAAAATATGCAAAAATGTTTAAGGAAACCTCAAAAAATTTACGAAAAATTACTTAGTTATTAATTTCATGAAAACTTATATATGAAAAAGATACTTAGTTATTACTTTTAATATTTTATAAATAAGAAAATATGACTTCTAAGGAGTTTATTTGGTGATTAAAAAGATATGCTCTCTGCTTTAACTTTCTATATTAAAACCGTGGGATTTGTGCTAATGAGAACTTATTAAATTCTTTTTATATTTTCCAAGTTAATATGGGAGGTGTGTCTTTCAAATAGCATTATAGTATATTTGGTGTTAAGATCGAATTGTAATTTTATTATTTATTTTAAATTAATTTTTATGATATTTTTAAAAAATTTTTATATATTGATATTAAAAATAAATTTAAAAAATATTATTTTAATATATATAAAAAAAACATTTTAAAATACAATCAATATACAAAGTAACGATTTAAAAAGGGAATTAGTTGAAGGGTAAGTTAACATGAGGAGACCTTTACGTTGAATAAGAAAATAAATAAATAAATAAATAAATAGGGAAATCCGAGCTTATAACGAGGTCATCCCCACACCTGTCAACATGTCTTTCAATTTATGAAATTTATTTCAGCTTTGTACCTTTTGTTTTACTTTCCATAATTTTTAATTCTTTTATTCTTTTCCTTTAGCTTATCGTTTGTTTTTCTTCCTACTTTTTAATATTAGGCTTTCTAAAAACAAATCTATAATGTTATGATCAACGTGGTGAGTTTTCTACCTATAAACGAATTGGTTTCAAAAAGCTTCTTCTTCTTTTTTTTTTCTTTTTTTTTTGTAGTTTTTTACAACAATTTTGTGTTTATTTCCAAGTTTTTTAAGCTCTTGTTCAATCTGTTTTTTTTTAATATATTTTTAATTACTATCATTATGAATTTATTAAAAAAATCAACTTTAAACCAACTAGATCTTTTATATTCTGTACATAATTATTAAACTCAGTCTGGCCTAATAAGTTAAATTAGTAATCCACCAACCCTAAACTTAATTTGTACAAGAGTTGAAAAAGCTTAAGTCAGTTATGAGTTTTTTTTTAAAGCACAATTTTATGTTAACAAGCACAACTTTCAATTTGAAAGTTGGATCAAGCTGAAAGTTGGCTAGAAAATTCTAAAGGTCTTGTTTTTTATATGATTAAATTTTATATTGATCAAACATCGAGAAGACCTTATGATAAGGTGCAGAAGCTACTATACGGGATTTATATTATTTTTCTAGTTGGTTTATAATTTCTTTTTCTATTTAGATTTGTACTCTTTTATTAGTTTTTTCATCCTTGTTTAAGATATTTTTAGAGTGCAAGGTTGCTCTTACTCTTAGTTATTCATTTAACTCTTTAGAACTTATAAAAAAAAATAGTCTTTGCGGTGTTCATCCTTACACCTTCGATTCTTAATTCTTTATAATCAAAGCATTGGGGTCTTTCAACCAATAACTTCGGTTCTTTGGTTCAGTTAATTATTTGGTCAGCTTTTCTATCAATCTGATTTTAGCTTTTTTGGATTGTTTCTATATTTTTTGTGAATTCAAGGGTTCTTACACTCTAGGTTTACATCAGTTGATATTAGAGAAAAGCTCTAAAATCAAGTTCTGTATATCTATTTTTAAGTTTCCACATTAATCTTTTTCATTATTTTCAATATGTTCTTGCGACAATAATATAAAAATAAATTTTGTGGTTGGATTCCATTACTACCTTATATATATATATATATATATATATATATATATATATATATATAGAGGGAGAGAGAGAGAGAGAGGGAGGGAGAGAAAGAGAGAGAGAGACGGTTAAAAATCACAAGTGTTGAATTATGTCACAAAAATTGAAAGTTATGATTCTTAAGAAACTGTTGTTGGCAAGTTAGTGTTGTGCTGAAACTAGTGTGTTTACATACTAGCTTGAATTTGTTATTTGTCATTGATTTTGGGATTAGTTGAGCATACTTGGGGTTTAGGTATTTGAGCAAATTATGAATCAGTGTTTATCAATATTAGTTTACATCATCTATCAATTTTGTTTATTTGTTGTTAGTTTCAGGTGTATAATCTATTATGGTTATGGGTCATTAGAGTTTTGCTTGCATTAGTTTTCACTTTCGTATTTGTTGTTATGTTCGTCGACACATTCATTATTGTTTTCAATTTTGCTTTTATTTTTATTATTATAAATTTGTATCATTGTTATTTCATTTTTCTTGATTTTCTTAGTCCTAAAATCTATGGTTAATCATTACAAGGTATGATTTTTTATTATCTATGATTAGTTTCTTAAAGAACTGAAAAAGGAGAGCATAAGAGGTAAAAGGAAAAAAAGGTGATGATATTATCGTGAAAAGCTAGAATTGAGTGAAACATGAGTGGAGTGACATCTTATTGAGTGTAAAAGCTTGAGAAAGTGTGCGAGTATATTGTTTTTACTACTAACTTAAAATTTTAGAATTTGACAATGTCTTTCAAAGATGGATGAGCTATGAAGGAGAAGGAAAACTCATTCTTTATGTTAGGGTAATGCAACAATATTCCGAGAGGATGAATATGGTGTTTAATGAGGTGCAGGAACAAGTGAAAAGATAAGAGGTCGTGATAACTAGTTTTTTAGAAGAGTCAGAAGGTTGGAAAGACATGTTACCCCACCTTTAAATGAGTTAGTTGACGAGAATAAAGATGAAGAAGCCAAAGATCTTGATCATACATCATTCAGCCAAAGTGATAGATTTTGATAGCCTACAAATAGTGGTATGGGGTATTTTGGCAAGCTGAGAATTTTGGTCATAGAGGAGTAAGATGAGATTTTAGGTATCATAATGGTCTGAATAGAAATTTGAGAAGTATTAAGATGAAAATTCTAGCATTTTAGAGGAGGAACGATCCTCAAACATATTTATAATGGGAGAAAAAGGTGGAGTTGATATTTAATTGTCACCACTATTCAGAAATGAAAAAACATAAAACTTTTTATAGTTGAATTTATTGATTATGCTATAATTTAGTGGAATGAACATGTTTCAAATAGGAGAAGAAATCATGAGAGGCATGTTGACATGTGAAATGAGATAAGGGCAATCATAAGAAAGAGATTTGTTCTAAGATATTATTACTAAGATTTATATCAAAAGTTGCAAAGTCCAACTCAAGGTTCTAAGAGTGTAAAGGACTATCATAAGAAGATGCAAATAGCTATGATTTAGAAGAATGTTATGGAGGATAGAGAAGCTATCATGGCTAGGTTTCTAAATAGGTTGAATTGCGAGATAGCAAATGTAATAGAGTTACAACACTATATAAAATTAGATGACATGGTGGATATGGATAAAAAGGTAGAATAACAACTTAAGAGAAGGACAGTACATGGCAAGTTCAAAACCCGAGTTTATTTTCAATATAGAGGTTGAATTTTATGTGTGTGAGAGAGAGAGAGGGGGTTGCACAAACCAAGTTGACTGTGGGGTCTAAGGCCAACTAATCTAAAGGCAAGAAAGAAGTCTCCATTAATGCTAGAGATAAATCTAATACTCAAACACCTTATAATCATGATATTAAATGTTTTTTTTTATGTTTGGGAATAGGTCACATAGCTTCTCAATACCCAAACAAGAGATTTTTTATTTTATATGATCATGGGGATATCGTATTTGAAAGTGACGGCAATGATGAGGAGATGCCACCAGTTGAGGATGCTACATATGATGATATAAAGTATCTAGTTGAGGGGGAATCAAATATGATTAGGCTAGTATTGAATGTTCAAGTCAATGAGAATAATTTAGAGCAATAAAAGAAGAATATTTTCCATTCGAGATGTAACATTAACAATAAGATATGTAGTGTGATTATAGGTAGTGGGAGTTATGTTAATATTACTAGTACCATACTTATTAGAAAGTTGAATTTGAATACTTTAAAGCATCCTAAACTATATAAACTTCAGTTGTTGAATGAATATGGCGAAGTGAAGGTTTATAAATAGGTTTTAGTTTCATTTGTTTTATTGGGAGGTATATTGATGGAGTTTTGTGTGATGTTATTCCTATGCATACATGTTATTTATTATTTGATAAAAAAAATTTATACATGATGGGTTTAAAAATAGGTATTATTTTGTAAAAGATGGAAAATTCTTCATTTTTATACCATTTTCATTGAAAAATGTTGATGAGTGTCATAACCCAATTTTTGACCCTTTTATTTTAATTATTATTATTATTATTATTATTATTATTATTATTTAATAAAAATGATAAATATATATATATATATATATATATATATATATATATAAATGATGAAAAACAAGTAAAAATGAAATAAATGAAGAATGAATTAAAATTTGGGTTAAGGGGCAACATAATTGGAAATTTAAAGATTTAATTAAATTTTTGACTAGTTTAATTAATCAAGTCAAGGGTTTAATTGGAGAATTGATAAGTTTTGAGATTTAATTGAGTTTGAAATTAATTTAATTAATCAAATTAAGGGTTTAGTTGGAGAATTGATAAGTTTTGAGACTTAATTGGACTTGGATTTAATTATCAGGGACTTAATTGAAAATTTATCAAAGTATAGGGATGATTCTGGTCAAAATTGCAACAGATTAGAGTCCAAGGACTGTTTTGTAAAATACGCTGAAATGCAGGGGTCCAATTAAAGTTTATCCGGGGGCTTGCTTATGAAAATTCCAAAATGTCAAGGACCAAAACACAAATGACCATTAACAATCGAACGACGCCGTTTCTAGAAATCAGTCATCGCCTTCTTCGTCTCCTTCCACAGGAACGGTTTCTGCAGTAATGGCATTAAAGTCGTTTCAATTGTAGAGATGCTTGGCATTCTCTGGCTATAAAGCCAGAGAAAATGAGAGAGCGCTGGGAAGAAAAAGTAAAGCCACGAACGACAGAGAACAAAAAATGACAGAGCCGAACTAAATAAAAGAGCAGAGGAGGAAAGGGAAGATGAAAAACCGGGGGCAAAACTGGGGAGATTGGACTGAAAAAGAGGATGAAAAACCAGAGAAGAAAAAGCCACGAACGGTAGAAAAGGAAAAACTGGGCAAAAACAAAGAGGAAACGAAGCAGACACAGGGGAAGAAAACGAACACCAAAGGAAGAAAACAGAGGACTAAACCCAGCTTTGGTTTAATCCCAGAATTCAAGCATAATAGAGAATAAAACAAAGCAAGAAAACAAAGAAAAAGCAAGCTGAAAAAGAAGAACCACCTGAGAGAACCGGCATTGTCATCTTCTTAATTCCTCCATCCCAAGAACTGAGAAAACAGAGGAACACAGAAAAAAAAGCAGAAAAGACGGTGGGCACGACAGCAAAGGAAAGCAGAAGGCAAGGTCAGACGCAAACGAGAGGCACCATCGCGCTGCAACCATCTTCGTTGTCTCTAGAAGCAGGTATGCCCATTCTACTTTTATTCTTTGTAAAACATTGAACACAGTGTGAAGGTAATTTAATTACCTTTACACTGTGTGCGTCTTGCCCAGTCGGGTCACTGGCTTGGGCCAGTGATCGGGCTGGGCAGGCTAGGTCTAGCCCAGCCCCAAAAAACAATATAAAAAGAATAAAAAAATTACAAAATAAAAATAAAAAATAGAAAGTGTAGAAATAAAATTTTTTTGCATGTCTTAGAAAAAATGTATTATTGTCAATTTATTCACTAATATTAGAATTAAAAAAAAGAAAGAAAATATACTGATTTTTTCGTAGCTACGAATTTTTACCAACGCAGAGTTGGAATTATTCGTGGTGGAATTTTTACCAACGTCAGAGTTTGAATTATTCAAGATCGAATATTCACTGGCATCAGAGTCAGGAATATTATAAACAAATCATTATAGCATAAGCGAATAAATGTTTAGCAATTTAAGACAAAATCAGCAATGCAGTCTGCCTCAGGCAAAACGTTTAAGGGATGATAATATCTTTCCTTTTACGTAACCAGTCCCCTACCATAGAATCTATGTTGACTAGTTAAGGTTTCTAATGACCATAATACTAGGTGGCGACTCCTTAACAAGACCTTTTTCATAAAAAAACAAGATGCCAGAAATCTGTTCTTTTTTCCATAATCAAGATTATTTTGTGGGTTGTCGCGATGTCGGGTGCGATAATAAGAACCAATTCAAATTGAAAAGGGAAAGTGAGGCTAAGAGGAGTGAAAATAAATTTTTTATCATGAGCCATAAGAAGAGAGAAAAGTTAGATTCAACCGAGAGAGAAAAAATTAGTGATTTAATAGAGAGTGGAGCGAAAAATCAATGAGAGAAGAAATACAAGAAGAGAAAAGAGAATGTTGAGGGGAAAGAAAAAAACAAATGCGTTTTTATGCAAAAGAAAGTGAAATCAAGAATGTTTTTTATACTAGTTAGCCTATGTTTATACTTTTGTACAAAGAGACATATTTTAATGCTAACAAATTTTATCATATGCATGCAATCTATGTTTTTTTTGTTACAGGAATTTAAAGATATGTTTTTCAAAGATGTTCCTAGTGGTTTGCCACTAATAAGGAGAATTGAACATCAAATTGATCTCACACTCAGAGCTACAATTCCTAACAACCATCCTTAAATATTTTTGAGGAGACAAAAGAGCTTCAAAGATAACTTTAGGAGCTAATGTTTAAGGTGTACATAAGAGAAAACATGAGTTCATATGTTGTCATGGTGTTATTAGTGCCGAAAAAAGGTGGATCTTAAAGAATGTGTGTTGATTGTCAAGCTATCAAAAATATTATGGTAAAGTATAAGCATCTCATTCCTAGTCTAGATGATATGATAGATGAATTGCATGGTTCTTGTGTTTTCATTAAAATTTGATTTGAAAAGTGAATATCTTCATATTAGAATGAAAGAAGGTGATGAATGAAAACTACTTTTAAGACTAAATATGGATTGTGTGATTGGTTAATTATGCTGTTTGGTCTTACTAATGCACCTATCATTTTTATGAGATTTGTCATATCCTAATTTTTTACCTTTTTATTTTAATTATTTTATTTACTGAAAAAATGATGAAAATGATGATGAAAAACAAGTGAAAAATAAAATGAAGAATGATTTAAAATTTGGGTTAAGGGCGACATGATTAGAAGTTTAAAGATTTCATTAAACTTTTGACTAGTTTAATTAATTAAATAAAGGGCTTAATTGGAGAATTGATAAGTTTTGAGACTTTAATTTAATTTAATTAATGAAATTAGGGACTTAATTGAAAAAATACCAAAGTTTAGGGTTAATTAGGTGCAAAAGTGCAACAGATTAAAGTCCAAGGACTAGCTTGTAAAAGGTGCCAAAATGCAGGGGTTCAATTACAATTTACCCAAGGGTTTGATTATATGATTTCAGAACTTCAGTGACCAGATTGAAAATGACTATTCCCATCACACAAACGGCGTCGTTTTGAGAAGTGATTCGTCGCCTTCTTCCTTAGGAACCGTTTCTGGAGTAAAGGCTCAAAGCTATTTCAATAACAAGGATGTTTGTCATTCTCTGGCTATAAAGCCAGATAAGATGAGAGAGTTCGAAAAAAAGAAAGACCCAAGAGAGAGAGGAGAAAAAAAGGCCAGAACCGAGAGGCTGAGAGGGAGAGGGAAAAAAAGCCACGAACGGCAGGGAACAAGAAACACAAAGACGATACAAAAACACAGGGAGAGGGAGAGAAGCAAACGAAAAGGAAACAGGAGGCAGGAGAATAAACAGAGATTATACAGAGGGGAGAGCAAATTTTGGCCAGCCACTGCACCTTCATCATCGTCTTCTTCCAGACCAGTGCTAGCCGCAACTTCAGTTGCACCACCTTCCCCTTTCCTCCCGAACAGACAGACGCAAGGGCAACCCAGGACATACAGAGAGAAAGAGACCGAGAAAGACAGGGAATAACACAGCAAAACAAGGAAAGGGACGCAGAGAGGAGGACAAGGAAACAAGAAACCCACAGATGAAAGCACCAGCATCACAGTCGGCTTCCTCTTCTCCAGCGCCAGCATCCAAAACCAGAGGAAGAAGCTTAAAAAAAATAAAAAGAGGAACAACATGCCATTGCCTCCATCTTGCTCCCAGGTAAGTGTCTCCAGTTTTGCAAGAGAATTCCCCAACAGTGTGCATTAGAAATATAATTACATAGTAACTGCAGCCAGAATGCGTGAGCAATTCACGCACGCTGGCGGGTAAAAGCCGCCTGGTCACTGGCTTGGGCCAGTGACCAGGCTTGGCCGGTTGGGTCTAGCCCAGCCCAACCCTAAAAAATAAAAAATATATAAAAATAAAAAAATAAAAAATAGAAAAATAGAAATAGAAATAGAAATTGCATGCATTAGAAATAAGAAAATAAATGTGTTTTTATTGATTTTATTCACTGATACCAGAATAAATAAAAAATAATTTAAATGATTTTTTTTATTAGCTTCGAATTTTTACCAACGCCAGAGTTAGAATTATTCGTAGTTGAGTAATTACCAACGCTAGAGTTGGAATTACTCAGAATGGAATATTCACTAACACCAGCGTTGGAAGCATCTGTAATTAAATATTCACTGACGTCAGAGTCAAGAATATTACTAGTGAATTGTCATAACACGAATAAAAAAAAAAAAATTAGGAATTTAAGACAAAATTAGCAATGCAGCTCGCCTCAGGTAAGGGGCGCTAGGGGTGTTAATATCTTTTCTAGTCACAACCAGTCATGTACCATAGAATCTCTGCTGACCAGTCAGGGTTCTTAGTGACAATAATACTAGGTGGCGACTCCTTAAACAAGACCTTTTCTCCTAAAAGAACAAGATGCCAGAAATCTGTTTTTTTTTTTCCATAATCAAGATTATTTTTAAGGCTGTCATGATGTCGGGTGCGACAAGATTTATTAATCACGTTTTGCATGCATTTATAAACAAATTTATTGTTGTTTATTTTGATTATATCTTGGTTTAAAATAAGAGTTTAGACAAGCATGTTGAGCATTTACGAGAAAAGAAATATTGTATGCTAATATGAAAAAATATATTTTTTTTACATGGAAAAGGTTGTATTTTCTATGTTATATTGATAGTGCAAAAGGTATAGAGATGAATGAGGAAAATGTGAAGTCTATCCAATACTAGCCTATACCTAAATCAATTATTGAGGTAAGAAGTTTTTATTGTTTGGCTAGTTTCTATAGGAGAATTGTTAAGGATTTAATACACTAGTCGCGCCCCTAACTGAGGTTGTTAAAAATATTATTAGGTTTAAATGGGATAGTGAACAAGAGGATGCATTTTATCTTCTTAAAGAAAGGCTATGTTTAGCACTTTTATTTGCATTGCCTAACTTTATTAAAAAAAAAATAAGATTGAGTTTGATGCCTCAAGAATATGTATTGGAGCTATGTTGATGTTGGAGAAGCGATCAATTGCCTATTTTAGTGAAAATATTAATGGAGAAACATTAAGTTGCTCAACTTATTAAAAAGAGATTTATGCATTGGTGGAGACTTTGAAGACTTGACAACATTATTTGTAGCCGAAATTTTTTTTTTATCCATTCAAATCATGAATCGTTGAAATATTTAAAAGGAAAAAGTAAGCTAAATAGGAGACATGCCAAATAGGTCGAGTTTATTGAGATATTTCCATATATTATTAAATATAAGCAAGGTAAGGATAATGTAGTGGTTGATGCACTATTTAAGAAGTATATTCTTCTTTCTACTTTAAATATGAAATTATTGAGATTTGAGTATATGAAAGATTTGTATGAAAATAATAGTGATTTTTCTAACGTGTATCATGTTTATGAGAAATTAGCCTATAGTAAATTTTATAGACTTGATGGATATTTGTTTAGAGAAAATAAACTTTGTATGCTTGATAGTTCTTTGTGTGAATTGCTGTTGCGTAAAGCTCATGATGATAGTTTAATGGAACACTTTGGTGTTAGGAAGACTTCAGAGATTTTGCATAAACATTTTTATTGGTCTAAAATAAAACATTATGTCCAAAGAGAGTGTAACAAATGCATTACATATAGACGATATAAATCTAAGATCTTATTGCATGATTTATATACTCTACCTAATGAACCTTAGGTAGATATTTTCATGAACTTTGTTTTAGGTTTACCTAAGTAAAAAAAAAATAGAGATTTATTTTTTATGGTTTTTTATAGGTTTCTAAAATGACACATTTCATATCATGTTATAAAATTGATAATGTAACCAACATTGTTGATTTAATCTTTAAAGAGATAGCACAACTTCGTAGCATTTCTAAGAGTATTGTTTCTGATCATGATGTTAAATTTCTTGGCTACTTTTGAAAGGTTTTGTAGGAAAAGTTAGGAACTAAGATATTGTTTTTAACTACTTATCAGTCATAAATAGATGGTCAAACAAAAATAGTAAATAGGACTTTAACTATTTATGATTTTTTTTAGTTTTTCTTCACCTTAGTAAGATATTGATTTAAAACAAATTCAAAAAATACCAACAAGTTGATTAAATAGCAATTAGATTTGAACCTTTGATTAGATATGATCTAATAAGGCATACCACAATAGATTAAAATCCAAATCCATCTTAGCCATTAACAAATTTGTACTTTGATCTTATCTTGCCACATCACTCGGTGTACCAAGAAGCATCCAATGCACCTTATCACACCGAAACAAATATATGTCAATTAGGAGCGTTGATTCAATTTTCAAATCAAGCCAAATGCAGCCGAGGGATCAATCCAAAAGTGATCTAGCAGCCCACAAGCTCTAGGTGTACCATATTACCTTGCTCACGTCCGCATCTGATTAGCACTTAAAAGTGCATTTTTATCAAAGTTTTATATCATCATTTTGCACTTGAAGTATCAATAACTCCTTAACTAGAGCATGTTTTATAACAACAAGTCTGATAATATAAGATACCTTTAATTTATGGTATATGTTTATTTTAAATACAGGCCTATTACATAAATCAAAGAATTGATTGATGAGTTTAACTACTAAAATTGAGAAGACAAAGAGAGGGCTAAGTTTAGAAAACAGATGCTGGTTGAATTCAAATTGGAACACCATTGGTTATTGGATCATAACTGGAGCTGTAGAACTTAGATTTAGGTTTGGTTTATATGGATAGAAAGCTAAGACATAGGCCTAAAACTTTCATGAAGAGTCCAAGATTTAAAAGGATCATTTTCAAGTTCAAATTGTAGCAACAATAGAGAAGTCAAAATTTGTCTTGCAGCCCAGACAATGTTCAGTGTTCAATCCATATCTCGAGTTCTAGAAGTCCAAATGACCTCATTCTTGTTTTTATTAGAAAGCTGAGATAATTTCCCAGAACTTTCATGAAGACTATCTGTTTAAAGTTTGATGTTAGCAATGACGTTTACTCTAGACAATAAGATATGGATTGTCAGCAAGTCAAGAGGTGGCCACCCACTCAACAATTAGTTATCAAATCAATAGTTTCAAATTTTAGCCTATAAAAGGAGGTATTTGTCATGCATTTAGGCATCTTAGTGTTTAGATAAAGATCACTCTCTTTTTTTGTATTTGTAATGTTCAAGTTTTATTTTATGTTATATTAATCTCTTATTTATGCTTTTCATTTCCTTTCCTATACTTAGTTAACTTATATCATGTTTATGTTCTTATATTATTTATTTATGTTTTTCTTCTTCATTATATTTAGCTAAGTTAATTTTGTCAAGGTGAAAATGGTACACTAATGGTGTAAGAATAAGTACAATATAAACTCAACATGGACTTTAATGTTTGATACTAACATGTTTTGTATTTGTTATCTTACTCACTTTTAATACCCGGCTTGTTAAATGATTAATCTAGATTTGTGTTGTACAACCATTGGTACAACAAATACTTGACACTTTCATAGACTACTGTATGGTATAACCGCCACTTGTGCTATGAAAGGAACTTGATTTGTTGTTAACATAAGTTATCACCATGAATATCTGACCACATTTACAAGTATTAACATTACTCAAATAAGATAATTAATATAATCATGTTAATAAATTATAATTCGATTGGAATCTCTTTTGTGTGTGGTTTCCAGTTGAGTAATAAAAAGAGTTGATACTATACTTATTTGAAATACCATTAGTGGATCCTCTAACCTTGACAATTATTTTATCCTTACATTAATATCACATCTCAAAAGTTCTCTTCAACTCCTTTTCATTTGTTGTTTATAATTTTATATAGTTCACCTCCTTGTGGTTCGACCCCGGTCTTGCTAGGTTATTTATTACTTCGACACGCCTGCACTTGAGATAAAACATCAATCTTTTGATCATGTCAGTATCGTAGCAAACCCTCAAATACTCTCTCTCCTCTCGCTGATGATTCTCTCTCTCCTTAGATATCCAAACTTCAGCCACCTCAAGTCGCCGAACCAACATAAAAAGACTCTTATCCCCATAGCGTGAAAACTCAGGTGGTCTTCATCGTTTTCACCGCCTTATATTTCTAGAAAAAGGCTGCGGTTACCTTCGACCACCCGAAGCTTTAGATCATTGATTCTCTCTCCTCAGCCATCAACAACTAACATCGCCAACACCATTGGAATACTCTCACTTAGATCTACCATAATCTACCCTTTTTTTTGCCTAAAATATCGCATTAAAAGTTCACCCCCTCCAGCAGTGGCCATGTGTGAGCTACACACGTTACCAAGGGTTTTTTTTTATAATTTACGGTGAAATTCGAAGGTATTTCGGTCTTGTTCTATATAGTGACACTAAAGTAATTTTGGAAACTTCTAGGGGTATTTTATTTGTCTTTTTATACATGTATTTATTTATATATTTATTTTTTTGCAAAATACCATAAATAAATATAAAAAAGAATGACAATGCAGGTCTAGCGCCCAGTTTATCCTGTCGTCGTGCGGGGTCTAAAGCCCAATTCTCAAATATTGGTTATGACTATTTTTAGCTATTCCAACATAACCTTTCTTTCAATGATAAATGTTATTGATTGACGTGTCTCTTTTTTTTTTTAATAAGGACCATTGTTAAACTTTCAATAACAAATATGGATTGTGCCTTTTTTTTTTTTTGCAACTTGGACGTAACTCTTTTTTTTAGGGTTAATCGTTAACATTTCAACGAGTTTTCTATTTTTAGTGATTGATTTGTTTTTTGCGTGTCTTTTATTTTTAGGGACCGACATTAACTCTCAAAAACAAATTGCAAATAAGATCATAATGTTATAGCATTTTAATCAAATTAGAAAAAACAAAAGTTAGGGTAACCTTTCACTTGAAAGGATGGTTTAAGGATGATATCTATATTCTCTTAATCATAACAAACCTAGTACCTGAATCTTTGAAACTAGTGTTTAATTTTGGATTTATGATTTCCTCAAATAACTTGATGACGACTCCAATAAAATCTTTATTTTTCTCAAAATAATTTTTTTTAAATACCCAAAAAAAGGTGTCCCGCAATGTCATGTATTGACATTTTTCATTTCAAAAATGTCCTTGAGTTATACAATTTTAATTTTAATTTTATTATAAAAAATTTTATTTATTAAAATATTTTGAGCAATTGTATGAAATTCTTATTTTATATCCTTATATATAATTTGAGGATATTTTTGGAATACAATATATAAATATTTCAATCTGAACAAAAATACTTAGAAATAAAGAAATATTTTAGAATTAGATAATATATAAGAATAAAAAGGACACAATTAGAAATGTAGAGACATATAATAGACATGGCCATATATATTAAGACATTTATCCTGGAAAAAAAACCAACTCGTGCATATTAAGACTAAGATCACCTCCTGCTTCAATTAAAATAGGTCATTAATATACAATATTAAAACGAAAAGGTG
>Ga0325401_1002617_pt1 | contig 16123 bp, 17 predicted proteins | sample PopdelMetagenome_FD_205666 | JGI IMG/M metagenome (GOLD analysis project Ga0325401, IMG submission 205666) | Populus deltoides microbial communities from Bellville, Georgia, United States - Xylem-PdKOR-R2 | ecosystem: Host-associated > Plants > Phyllosphere > Stem > Wood/Secondary xylem | place...
ACACCCGCCAGATCCCGGTGCGGATGACGGTGAAATACCCCGCGGGCTGGACCGCGTCCTCCGCGCTGCCCTCAAACCTGCGGCAGACCGCGGCCGGCGCGCTCTACAGCTACCAGCCGACCAACTACGAGATCCTGGTCGATTCGCCGGTGCTGGCGGGCAAGTACGGCAAGACCTTCGCGCTCAGCCCCCGCGTCGACCTCGCCGTCTATGCCGACGATCCCAAGGAGCTCGCCGCCACCCCGGCGCAGCTCGACGCGCACAAGCGGCTGGTCGAACAGGCGACCCGGACCTTCGGCGCGCAGCATTACGATCGCTACACCTTCCTTCTCTCGATCACCGATCAGTTGGGCGGGATCGGGCTGGAGCACCACCGCTCGTCGGAGAACGGGGTGCGGCCGGGCTATTTCACCGAGTGGGACAATTCGACCGCCAGCCGCAACCTGCTGCCGCACGAATACACCCACAGCTGGGACGGCAAGTTCCGCCGCGGCGCCGACCTGTGGACCCCCGACTACCGCACGCCGATGCGCGATTCGCTGCTCTGGGTGTACGAGGGGCAGACCCAGTTCTGGGGCTATGTGCTCCAGGCGCGGTCGGGGATCGTGAGCAAGCAGGACACGCTGGACGCGCTTGCCGGCATCGCCGCGATCTACGACGGCGCGCCGCAGCCGCACTGGCGCAATCTTCTCGATACCACCAACGACCCGATCATCTCGTCGCGCAAGCCCAAGGGCTGGACCAGCTGGCAGCGGTCGGAGGATTACTACAATGGCGGGCTCGTCGTCTGGATGGAAGTCGACTCGATGCTCCGGCAGATGACGGGGGGCCGCAAGTCGATCGACGATTTCGCGCGCGCCTTTTTCGGGATCCGCGATGGCGACTGGGGCGAGGTGACCTATACCTTCGCCGACGTGGCCGCGACTCTCAACGCGATCGCCCCCTATGACTGGGCGGACTATCTGAACCGTCGGCTGACCGAGACGCTGCCCGCCGCCGCGGTCCGCGGATTCGAGGCCAATGGCTACAAGCTCGTCTACACCGACACGCCCACCCCCTATTTCAGCAAGGGCGAGCGGTCGGGCGCGACCAACGTCAGCTATTCGCTGGGGCTGGCCGCGACCAAGGACGGCGCGATCAGCGCGGTGATCTGGGATTCGCCGGCGTTCAAGGCGGGGCTCGACACCGCCGGGCAGATCGTCGGTGTCAACGGCGAGAGCTATTCCGGGGACCGGCTCAAGGCCGCGATCGCGGGCGCGAAGGGGACCCGGGAGCCGATCCGCCTGCTGGTCAAGACCGGCGAGCGGCTGCGCGACGTCGCGATCGACTACCACGGCGGCGCACGCTATCCCCGGTTCGAGAAGGTGGGGACGGGCGAAGGCGGGCTCGACCGCCTGCTGGCCCCGCGCTAAGGGCGCGCGGTAAATTCATCAGCCGTTCGTGCCGAGCTTGTCGAAGCACCGTTCTCTTCGCCGAAGAAGAGGGCAGCCCTTCGACAAGCTCAGGGCGAACGGTTTCGTTTGCAAAGGGACACAATGCGCATCGACCTGATCCCGACGGGCAAGAACCCGCCGGACGACCTCAACGTCATCATCGAGGTGCCGACCGGCGGCGAGCCGGTGAAGTACGAGTTCGACAAGGCATCCGGCGCGCTGTTCGTCGACCGCATCCTGCACACCCCGATGCGCTACCCCGCGAACTACGGCTTCGTGCCCCACACCCTGTCGCCCGATGGCGATCCGCTCGACGCACTGGTGATCGCACGGTCGCCCTTCATCCCGGGATCGGTGGTGCGCGCGCGCCCGATCGCTGTGCTCAACCTCGAGGACGAGGCCGGCGGCGACGAGAAGCTGGTCTGCGTGCCGGTGGACGCGGTGTTCCCCTATTACTCAAAGGTCGGCGGGCGCGACGACGTGCCCGAGATCGTGTTCGAGCAGATCGAGCACTTCTTCACCCACTACAAGGACCTCGAAAAGAAGAAGTGGGTCCGCATCGGCAAATGGGGCGACGCCGCGGAGGCGCAGCGCATCACCCTGGAAGCGATCGAGCGTTACGAGGCCGCCAAGGACCAGGGCGAGGAGCCGCATGATGCGGGCGAGATCGTCGGCCGGGAGGGGTGAGGATCAGCGGCGGCGGGGCCTGCGCTCCGCCGCCGCAACATCGGCGTCTGCTCTCACCTCTCGGCCAGCCGCACCAGCGCGTCGCCCTCCACCCGCTGCACGGTCCACGCATCCATGCCGACCGCGCCCATCGCGCGGTACAGCCCGATCGCCGGCGCGTTCCAGTCGAGCACCGACCACTCGAACCGGGCGCAGCCACGCGCCACCGCGAGGGCGGCGAGGTGGCGGAGCAGCGCCTTGCCCAACCCTGCCCCGCGCGCGGCTGGGGTGACGTACAGGTCCTCCAGATAGATCCCGCGCCGGCCGGTCCAAGTCGAGAAGTTGTGGAAGAACAGCGCAAAGCCCGCGGGCGCGCCTTCGGCCTCGGCGATCACCGCCTCCGCTGCCGGGCGATCGCCGAACAGCGCTTCCGCCAGCATCGCCTCGGTTGCCTCGACCGCGTCGGGCTCGCGCTCATACTCGGCGAGTTCGCGCACGAAGCGCAGGATCGCAGGCACGTCGGCGGGAGTCGCGGGACGGATCATGCCGCCGCCTCCAGCGTCGCCCGGGCGACATCGCCACGGCGCGCGGCAAGGGTGCAGGCGGCGACGATCACGCCCGCACCGATGAGGGTGGCAAGCCCCAGCGCCTCCCCGAACACCAGCCAGCCGAGCGCCGCCGCCCAGACGAACGAAGTATACTCGGTGGTCGCGAGCCACCCCGTCTCACCATGGGCATAGGCCCAGCCGAGCAGCAGCAGCGATCCCGTCGCGAGCGCGGCACCGATCGCGATCTTCGGCCAGTCGTCCGGCCCCGGCAGCACCAGCAACCACGGCCCCGCGACCAGCAGGATCGCGGTCACCACCGCCGACTGGACGAAGGCGATCTCGGCGGGTGCCGCCGCCTGCGCCTGGACGCGTGCGATAACGAGGTTGATCGCGTACAGCACCGCCGACGCGAGGATCGCCAGCGCACCCATATCGAGCGCCATCCCGCCGCCCCGCCCCGCCAGCACCACCAGCACGCCCCCGAACGCTGCGGCCGATGCGACCGCGACCCGCCGCCCCACCCGCTCGCCCAGCACCCAGGCCGCGAGGAGCAGCGCCAGGATCGGCGCGATGTAGGTCAGGCTGATCGCCTGGGCCATAGGCACCCGCGCCAGACCCCAGAAGAACAGGGTGGCCATGCCTGCGGTCACGCTCCCCCGCGCGAGATGGAGCCGCATCGCGTGCGCCGACGGCCGCCGCGCACCCCCGGCGACCCACACCGCACCGCCTAGCACCGCCGACAGTCCGGTCCGCCAGACCAGCGCGTTGTAGACGCCCAGCGACAAGACCAGAGCCTTCATGAACGCGTCCATCATCGAGAACAAGCCGATCCCTGCCGCAGCAACCGCAAAGGCGAGCGCGGGGCTGACAGGGCGAACGGCAGTCACCGGACCGGGAACGCGTCGATGTCGAGGTCGCGCTTCCCCCGTTGGGCATCGGCCATGAACGGGTGGCTCACTCCGCCGCCAGCTTCGCCGCAGCTTCCGCCGCTTCGATCTCCGCCGCCTTCGCCTCGACCAGCCGGACGATGTGGTCGACCATGTTCTCGTCCTGGACGTGGTGATCGGTCACGCCCGACAGGTACACCATGTGCTTGCCGTTGCCGCCGCCGGTCAGGCCGATATCGGTCTCGCGCGCTTCGCCGGGGCCGTTGACGACGCAGCCGAGGACAGAGAGCGACAAGGGCGTGCGGATGTGCTGGAGGCGTTCCTCCAGCGTCTGGACGGTGCGGATCACGTCGAAGCCCTGGCGGGCGCAGGATGGGCAGCTCACCACACGGACGCCGCGGTTGCGGATGCCGAGCGCCTTGAGGATCTCGAACCCGACGCGAACCTCCTCCTCGGGCTCGGCCGACAGAGACACGCGCACAGTGTCGCCGATTCCGAACCACAACAGGCTGCCGATTCCGATCGAGGATTTCACCGTGCCGCCAATCAGCCCCCCCGCCTCGGTGATGCCCAGGTGAAGCGGGCAGTCGGTCGCGTCGGCCAGCCCTTGATACGCCGCGACCGCCAGGAACACGTCGGATGCCTTCACCGCGACCTTGTATTCGTGGAAGTCGTGGTCCTGAAGCAGCTTGATGTGATCGAGCGCCGATTCGACCAGCGCCTCCGGGCAGGGCTCGCCGTATTTTTCGAGCAGGTGGCGTTCGAGCGAGCCGGCGTTGACACCGATCCGGATCGCGCAGCCGTTCGCCTTGGCCGCGCGCACGACCTCTGCGACGCGATCGGACGAGCCAATGTTGCCGGGGTTGATGCGCAGGCACGCCGCGCCCGCGTCCGCCGCCTCCAGCGCGCGCTTGTAGTGGAAATGGATGTCCGCGACGATCGGTACGCGCGCCGCGCGCACGATCTGCCGGAGCGCGGACGTCGAGGGAACGTCCGGGCACGAGATGCGGATGATGTCGACGCCGGCCTCTTCGCAGCGGCGGATCTGGTCCACCGTGGCGCGCACGTCCTCAGTCGGCGTGTTGGTCATCGTCTGGACGGTGACGGGAGCATCGCCGCCGACGGGGACGTCGCCGACCATGATCTGGCGGCAGGCTCGGCGCTGGATATCGCGCCACGGACGGATGGACATGCGCCCCCCTATACCCTCAACGGGTTGCGGTTCAAAGACGCCGGGCTCACAAGCGCGCCGATGCAGCGGCATTACGGCATGGACTGGCTTCGGATCGGCGCGTTCGCGATCCTGATCCTGTACCATGTCGGCATGGTGTTCGCGCCATGGCCGTTCCACGCCAAGTCCGCGCACCGGGCGAGCGACGTAGCAATGCTGCCTATGCTGGCGACGAACGCGTGGCGGCTGACGCTGCTGTTCGTGGTGTCGGGCTATGCGACGCGCGCGCTGCTGGCCCGCAGCCACGGCCTTAGCGCGTTCGTGAAGGACCGCACACTCAGGCTGCTGATCCCGCTCGCCTTCGGAGTGGCGGTGGTGGTGCCGCCGCAGAGCTGGGTAGAGCTCGTTAGCCAGCACGGCTATGCCCGAGGCGTCCTGCCATTCTGGCTGCACGACTATTTCCGCTTCGGACCGGTAGCGGGCGTTGTTCTGCCAAACTGGAACCACCTTTGGTTCGTCGGGTATCTGTGGGCATACACCGCCATTCTGGCGGCGTTGGTCGCGCTGGTGCGGCCGCTCCGCTGGCAGCACGGGTTCAACCATGCCTTTGCAGGGGCAACGGTGCTCGTCATCCCGCTCGCCTGGTTCGTTGCGGTCCATGCCTGGTGGTTCCCGATGGCGGCGGAGACGCATGGGCTGGTCGACGACCCGATGGCGCATCTGGAGTACCTCCCCGCCTTCCTGTTCGGCTTCGGCCTTGCGCGATCGGAGCGGGCGATGGCGGCGGTGGTGTGCTGGCACCGGGTCGCGGCGGCGCTGGCGGTGGCGGGCTATGGCTGGATTGCGGCGGTGCAACTTGGGCAGGTCCGCTATGACGGGGCGTGGCTCCCGCTGTACGGGATCGCCCACGCCGCCGAGCAATGGGGGGCGATCCTGGCGCTGATCGGGTTCGCCGAGCGCCACTGGAACCGCGACCTGCCTATCCGGCGGACGCTGACGGAGGCGGTGTTCCCCTTCTACCTCGTCCACCAGACGATCATCGTCGTCGCGGCCTGGGCACTTGCCGGGCTGAGCCTGTCGCTGGTCGCCGAATCGGCGGCGCTGGTGGTGGCGACCATCGCAGGATGCCTCCTTTTCTATCTCGTCGGACGCCGGGTCGGGCCGTTGCGCCCGCTGATCGGCCTTCGACGGCACGCAAGGGCAAGAGCATGAACTGGACGCTGGTAATTCATGGCGGCGCGGGGCGGATCACGCCCAAGGTGATCGGCGAGGCGGCCGACCGCGGCGCGCGCGAGGCGCTGGGGCGCGCGCTCGATGCAGGCGGCGTGGTGCTCGCGGGCGGCGGCGCGGCGGTCGACGCGGTGGAGGCGGCGGTGAGGGTGCTGGAGGACGACCCGCACTTCAACGCCGGGCGCGGCGCGGTGCTGACCGGCGACGGGCGGGTCGAACTTGACGCCGCGATCATGGACGGGCGCGATCAGGCTGCGGGCGCGGTCGCAGGGGTCACTGCAGCGAAGAACCCGGTGACGCTCGCCCGCGCGGTAATGGCGCATGGCCGCCACGTCTTCCTCGCCGGCGAGGGCGCGGACCGTTTCGCTGCCGAGCGGGGCGTCGAGGCAGCCGCGCCCGGTTGGCACGAATTGCCCGAGCGGCGCGCGCAACTGGACGAATTGCTCGCGGCGGGGGACGCGTTCGACGCCGGCATGAAGTACGGCACGGTTGGTGCGGTCGCGCGCGATACGGCGGGGCATGTCGCGGCGGCGACCTCGACCGGCGGAGTCACCGGCAAGCGCTGGCAGCGGATCGGCGACACGCCGGTGGTGGGCGCGGGCACATGGGCCGATGACCGGGCGTGCGCGGTCTCGTGCACCGGATCGGGCGAAGTATTCCTGCGGGTGGGCGCAGGGCACGGGGCGGCGGCGCGGGTGCGGCTGGCCGGCGAGCCGCTCGACCTCGCGCTCGACCGGGTGCTGGCGGAGGTGGTGGCGCTGGGCGGCACCGGCGGGATGATCGCGGTGATGCCCGACGGGACGCCGGCTTGGGCGTTCTCGACGCCGGGGATGTACCGGGGCCGGGCGACCGCGGCGGGTGAGCGGGTGGTGGCGATCTACGCGGGCGAGTGACAGGGGCAGGCTGAACAGGTAAGCGCGCCTGCCATGGTCCGCCTCCGCATCCTCGTCGCCGCGCTGGTCGCACTGGCGCTCGCCACCCCCGCCCAGGCCTATTGGGAATATGGGCACGAAACTGTCGCCGCGATCGCGAACGCCAATGTCCGCCCCGCCACCCGCATCGCGATCCACCGGTTGCTGGCGAAGCAGGCGCTGCTCGATACGCCCACCTGCCCGGCGCGCACGATTGAGCAGGCAAGCGTCTGGGCGGACTGCATCAAGCCGCTCAAGGACGCAGGCGGCCAGTCGCGCTTTGGCTATGCATACAGCTGGCACTATCAGAACGTGAACATCTGCGCGGCCTTCGACCTACTGCCCGCGTGCAAGGACGGCGACTGCGTGTCGGCGCAGATCGGCCGGCAGAAGGCGATCCTGAAGAACCGCCACACCCCCGCCGCCGACCGGGTGCGCGCGCTCGCGTTCCTGGTCCACTTCGTCGGCGACCTCCATCAGCCGCTCCATGCCGGCGACAAGGCGGACAAGGGCGGCAACGACCTCAAAGCCGATTACGGCATCTATGCCCCCGCCCGGCTCAACCTCCATTCCATCTGGGACGGGCTGCTCGCCGAGCGAGCGATCTCGCAGCCGCCCTCGCTCGTCCATCGTTATCCCGCCGCGCAGCGCGCACGGCTCGCGGCGGGTTCGGTGACCGACTGGAGCCGCGAGAGCTGGCAGGTGTCGCGCGACGTCGCCTATGCCGCCGCGCTGGGCGGTGACCCCTGCGCGCCCTCCCCCGCCCGCGCGACGCTGGATGACGCGACCATCGCCCGACTGGTGCCGGCGGCGCGCGCGGAGGTGGTCAAGGGCGGCCTGCGCCTCGCCCGCTTGCTGAACGAGGCGCTGGGCTGACCGTCAGCCGATGACGATCGTCACCGCCCGGCGGTTCTGGGCATAGGCGTCCTCGTCGGAGCCCAAGGCCAGCGGGCGTTCGGCACCATAGCTGATCGTCGTCATCCGCGCCGGCGACACGCCGCGGGCGGCGAGGTAGTTCTTGGCCGAGTTCGCGCGCCGAGCGCCTAGCCCAAGGTTGTACTCGCGGGTGCCGCGCTCGTCGCAATGCCCCTCGATCGTGATGCGGACATTGGGGTTGCGGGCCAGCCATTCGGCCTGGCTGTCGAGGATGGCGCGCGCCTGCGGATCGATGTCGTACTGGTCGAGCCCGAAATTGACCGTGTTCGAGGTCACCGAGCGGCGGAAATCGGCATCCGATCCGGGCACGATCGCGCCGTCGACGGCCGGCCCGGTCGCTCGCACGGGACCGCCGGCCTCGCCTGACGGACCGGCGAGCGGTGCGGGCGGCAGCGTCTGCGGGCGCTTCTTGGCGCAGCCGGCGACCGCGACCAGCACGGTAGCGGCGAGGAGGAGGTGATTAAGCTTGGCCATCTTGGTTCTCCCGTGGCGGATGATGTCAGGGACGCGAGATTAGGGGCGAAGCGGCCCCCAAGCGGGGTCCGATCCGTCAAGGGGCGTGGGGATGCGGCGCTCGTTGACGCCGGTCAGGTCGACCATCCACAGCTGCTCGCTGCCGCTCGACCCCCGGCCCGAGCGGTTGAAGGTCAGCACGCGGCCGTTGGGGGACCAGTTGGGGCCCTCGTCTTTCCAGCTGTCGGTCAGCAGCCGCTCGCCGCCGCCGGACGGGCTCATCACGCCGATGCGGAAATTGCCGGACAGGCGGGTGAACGCGATCAGGTCGCCGCGCGGGCTCCAGGCGGGCGTCGCATAGCGACCACCGCCGAAGCTGATCCGGTTCTGCCCCGATCCGTCGGCGTTCATGACATACAGCTGCTGCCCGCCCGACCGGTCGCTCTCGAACACGATGCGGCTGCCGTCGGGCGAATAGCTGCCGCCGGTGTCGATCCCCGGTGAGTTGGTCAGCCGCTGCGGTGCGCCCCCGCCCGATGCGACTCGATACAGGTCGGTGTTGCCCGCGGTCGCCATCGAGAACAGGATCCAGCGCCCGTCCGGCGAGAAGCGCGGCGCAAAGGTGAGCGACGCGTTCTGCACCACCAGCCGCTGTCGCCCCGAACCGATGTCGTAGACATAGATGGCGGGGCGATCGTTGAGGTAGCTCATGTACACGATCGACTGCTGGTTCGGCGCGAACCGCGGGGTCAGCACGATCGACTGGCCGTTGGTCAGGAAGCGGTGGTTCGCCCCGTCCTGGTCCATGATCGCCAAACGCTTGATCCGCCGCGCCTTGGGCCCCGTCTCGGAGACATAGACGACGCGGCTGTCGAAATACGGCCCCTCCCCGGTCAGCCGGGCATAGATGCTGTCGGCGCACTTGTGCGCGGCGCGACGCCAGTCGGACGGCGGGACGACATAGCCCTGGCGGGTCAGCTCGGTCCGGGCGGACACGTCGTACAGATAGCAGCCGACCGTCAGGTTGCCGTCGCCGGTCGCGCGGATGAACCCCTGGACCAGCGCCTGCGCCCCGGTGCCGCCCCAATAGTCGTAGGCGGGGGCGGTCACCTCCGGAAAGGCGACGGTCCTGAGCTGCGCGGGCGGAATCGGGGTGAACAGGCCCGAGTTCTTGAGGTCGTTGGCGATGATCTCCGACAACTGGCGGCCGAGCGCGTCGGTGCTGCCGGCGGGGGTGTCTGCGACCGCAGGCGTCGGCATTGCGGGGATCGCGATCGGCATCGGCGCGGAGATGCCGCCGGTGACGTCGACGACCAGCTCCTGGCCGGCGGGCTGCTGCTGGGGTGCGGTCGGTGGGGCCTCCTGGGCGACAGTCGGCGTGGCGATCAGAAGCAGCGTTGCCATCATCACCTTCGTCACCCCGGCCGTGTGCCGGGGCCCACCGTGCCGCACACCGTCAGGCCGCGGGGCTTGCCCCACGGTGGACGCCGGAACCAGTCCGGCATGACGGGAAGATGTGCACAGCGAGATTCGCGCCAAAACTGCGTCGACAAGGGAGGGGGTCATGGCTTTCATCCAGGCAGCTTGTAACGGAGGGTGAAGTTGCTCCACCCCCCGGGCACGTCATAGAGTTCGGGAGGCAGCCCGCGTAAGGGCGCGCAGCCGACGAAGGTCGCGATCGCGAGGTCGTCGACGCGCGCGACATAGCGCTGGTTGTCGTCGTCCACTCCGTCGTGCCCGCGCACGGTGGGCCGCGCGGCGAGGCTGCCGTCGCGGTTGATGCGCAGGTTCATGGTGACGCGGATGCGCTCCGCCCCCGGCCCCGGCGTGACCTGCCGGTTCGCGCAGGGCTGGACCTGACGCAGGATCGCCGAGCCGATGTTCGCCGTTGCCTGCGCGCCGATCCGCGCCGCGGACGGGGTCTGCGCCTTGGAAGGGGTCGGGTCGCTGCCGAAGCCGCTCTTGAACACCTCGTCGAGCCGGCCGGTCGGGCGCGAGCGTTGGCTTGCGGAGTTGGTGCCGCTACCCGCTGTCGCGGCGGGCTTCGCCGGAGCCGTGCGCGCGGGTTGGCCGCCGGCGGGGCGCGCGCGGGCCGATGCCCTGGGCTGGGCGGCGGGGGCAGGCTTGGCGGGCGCGAGTTTCGCCGGCGCTGCCCGTTCGGCGGCGGGTTGCGGGCGGGGTTGGGGTTTTGGTTGGGGGACCGGCTTGGGCGCGGGTGCCGGCTTGGCGACCGGTGCGGGTTGCGGCTTCGGCGCGGGTTTGGGCTGCGGCGCAGGCTTGGGCTCTGGGACGGGCTGCGGCTTGGGAGCCGGCGCGGGGGGGACCGGCTTGGGCTCGGGAGCGGGTTCGGGCTCGGCCTCGGTGGGCGGGGCGGCGTCTTCGGCCGGGCCTTCCTCCGGCGCGGCGGACTGGGCGGGCGCCTCGGTCGACACCTCGGGCGCGGCCTGTTCGAGCGCGACGGTGTCGACCAGGCTGACCTCGACCGGGGTCTGCTTCAGCTTGTCGGGATTTGGCGTGGCGAGGAAGCCGACCGAGAGGAGGCCGAAGAGCACGACGTGCCCCGCGACCGCGACCCCCAGCCCGACCTTCTCGGCGCGGTCCATCAATCCTCCACCGTCACCAGCGCGACGCGGTTGAGCCCGGCGCGGTTGAGCTCGCCCATGACCCGCATCACCCGGCCGTAATCGAGGCCGCGGTCGGCGCGCAGGAACACCTGCGGCGGCTCGCCCCCGGCCGCCTGTCGCGCGATCGCCTCCAGCCTGACGGGAAGGTCGGCTTCGGACAGTTCGGTCTCGCCGACGAAGATGCGGCCCTGACGGTCGAGCGAGATCTGGGTCGGCTGCTTGTCCTGATCGAGCGCCTTGGCGCGGCTGTCGGGCAGCTGCACCGGCACGCCCGCGGTCAGCAGCGGCGCGGTAACCATGAAGATGATGAGCAGCACCAGCATCACGTCGACCAGCGGGGTGACGTTGATGTCCGCCACCGGCGCGCGCCGCCCGCGGCCCGCGCGGGAGGGCAGGTTCATCGCCACCTAGCGCGTCCCGTCCAGCTGGCGCGACAAGGTCGTGTGGAAGCCGTCGGCGAAGCGGTTGAGGCTCGCCTCCATCTTGTTCACCCCGTGGCTGAAGCGGTTGTACGCGATCACCGCCGGGATCGCCGCGAACAGGCCGATGGCGGTCGCGAACAGCGCCTCAGCGATCCCCGGCGCGACCACCGCCAGCGACGAGTTCTGCGCCTGGGCGATGCCGGTGAACGAGCGCATGATCCCCCACACAGTGCCGAACAGCCCCACGAACGGCGCGACCGAGCCGATGGTGGCGAGCACGTTGAGCCGCTCGGACAGCCGGTCCACCTCCAGCGCCACCGCCGCGCCCATCGCGACGGCCAGCCGCTCCCGCGTGCCGTTCTTGTCGATCGGGTTCGATGCGGTCGAGCGCCGCCATTCCTGCACCCCGGCGGCGAAGACGCGCGCGGAAGGCAGGTCGGCCTGCCCTTGCGCCTTGTGGAACGCGTCGATGTCCTCCGCCTTCCAGAACTCGCGTTCGAAGTTCGTGGTGGCCTTGCGGGTACGGGACAGGCGGCGCCCCATGCCGATCACGATCGCCCAGGTCCACACGCTGGCGGCGAGCAGCCCGGCCATGACGATCTTGACCACCCAGTCGGCCTGCACGAACAGCGCCACCGGCGACAGGGTCGCGGCATCCATGTTGAAGGCGGGGTTCATTCGGCTCCCTTTAACAAGTCGCGATAGATGGCGGTCCAGCCACGCGGCTGACGCCGGGGGCGACCATCGGCGGCGACCAGGGCCGCGGTCACCTCGGCCGAGGCCAGTTCAACCTCCTCGCGCCTGACTGACTGATGAATGACCACGGTCGCCGCGGTGACCCGCGCCACCCGCGATACGACCTGGACGACGTCGCCGAGCCGTGCCGGCGCGCGGTAGCGGACATGGAGGTCGGCGACGACATAGGCGCCCTCGCCCGCGTCCCAGACGCCACGCTGGTCGATGCCGGCGAGGCGCAGCATGTCCGACCGCGCCCGCTCCATCCATCGGATGTAGTTGGTGTGATACACCGCGCCCGACAGGTCGGTATCCTCGAAATAGACGCGCAGCGGCAAGCGGTGCTCGCTGCCATCGAAGCGGCCTGCGGTCGGCTGGTCGGCGTCGTCGCTCATCGGGGCGGGCGTTAACCCAATGCCGCGACGCGCGAAACCCCGACGATCAGGGTGCGTCGACCGTCCCGGATGCGACGTCGTCGGTGGTGGGAACGTCGGGAGGTGCCAAGACCGGCGCGGCGGCAGCCGGGATCTCCGCGAGCGGTCGGGGCGCGGGGGGCGCGGCGACCTTGGGCTGGTAATAGTCGCGCCACGCATCGTACGACTTGTAGAAGTCGAGGAACGGCCGGTCGAGCCGGGCCAGCGCGGCGCGGGCATGCGCGGGCAGCTCCGCGTCGGCCACCGCCGCCACGGCCGCGACCTCGCTCGCCGCCACCGCACAGAACGCGATCCGAATCGCGGGCTGGCCATAGAAGTTGTACAGGCGGGTCTGCGCGTTGTCATACGCCGCCTGCCAGTCGCCCCAGCCCGTCTCCTCCCACTCGGCAAGGTACTGGCGGTTGTGTGCGGCCAGCACCTCGCGATGCGCGGTGATCCAGCTGTTGTAGCCGGCGACGGTGACCCCGCCTGCTCCGCCCGCGGTGTTGTCGCAGGCGAGCGCCGCGACGTTGAGCACCCCGCGCAGGTGCCAGACCGCGGCGGCGTCGGTCATCTGAAAATTGGGGGTGACGTAGGTCCCGTCCTCGCGCTTGGACGGGATCTCCATGCCGACATAGCCGCCCGCGGGCATGACGGGCGGCGGCGGGGCCAGCGTCGCCACCACTGGCGGCGGCGCGACCGGCGGCACGCGCGCGGCGCATCCGGCGAGCGCGACGGCCGCGACGAGGCTCGCGGCGGGGACGACACGCGTGGAAACTCCCTGCATGGACGCGCCTTTCGCATATCGCGCCTGAACGCGCCACAACGCGTGTTCAGGGCCAAGGCTCCAGAGCGACGCCCATCAGCCGCCGTGCGTGGAGCCCTGGATGCTGGGGCGAGCCCGGTATGACGTGGCGAGGATCAGGCGTCCGCTTCAGCCTGCTCGCGCTTCAGGCTGGCGGTGTCGATGACGTAGCGAAACCGGACGTCGCCCGACTTCACCTTACGGTATGCCTCGTTGATCTCCGCGATCGGGATCAGCTGGACGTCCGGCGCGATGCCGTGCTCGGCGCAGAAGTCGAGCACCTCCTGCGTTTCCGCAATGCTGCCGATCAGCGAGCCGGCGATGGTCTTGCGGCCCATGATAAGTTCCTGGTGGTTCCAGCCTGGCATCTGGGTCAGCGCACCGACCGAGACGTATGCGGCCCCATGCGCCAGCAGCGGCACGAACGGGTCGACCTTGTGCTTCTCCGGAATCGTCGACAGGATCAGGTCGAAGTGCTTCTCCAGTGCCTCGTACGCCGCCTTGTCGCCCTCGACGACGCCCTTCGCCCCCAGCTTCTCGGCCTCGGCGACCTTGTCGCGGGTGGTGGTGAACACCGTCACCTCCGCGCCCATCGCCTTCGCCAGCTTGACCGCCATGTCGCCGAGACCGCCGAAGCCGACCACGCCGACCTTGCTGCCGGCCTTCACGCCCCAGTGCTTGAGAGGCGAGTAGGTGGTGACGCCCGCGCACAGGATCGGTGCGGCGGCCTCGACCGGCAGCGCCTCGGGCACCTTGACCACGAAATCCTCGCGCACGACGATCGCGGTCGAATAGCCGCCGAACGTGTTGTCGCGGCCGTACATGTTGTCGCCGGTCTTCGCGTTGGCCTTGGGCGTCATCGGGCCGTTATAGGTCGCGAGCCAGCTGTTCGGCCCTTCGCAATACTGCTCCTCGCCCGCTTTGCATGGAGCGCATTCGTGGCAGCTGTCGATCATGCAGCCGACGCCGACGAGGTCCCCGACCTTGTACCGGGTCACCCCCGCACCTGCCTTCGCCACGCGGCCGACGATCTCATGGCCGGGCATGCACGGGTAAACAGTGTTGCCCCAGTCGTTCTCGCAATGGTGGACGTCCGAATGGCAGACGCCGCAGTACAGGATGTCGATCTCGACCTCGCCAGGCCCAGCCTCCTCGCGCTCGATCGTGAGCGGCTTGAGGCGGGAATAGCTGTGGGCGGCGGCATAGCCGAGCGTGGTGATGGTCATGGCGGGGTGTCCTTCGTGGCGGTGCCGTGCAGAACGCTGCGCAACGCGATAGGAGCCGCCCTATCGAGCGAACTATGCCGATCCTTGCGGTACGCCCGCGCGACAAGCTTTCAGATGGTCCTCGACCTCATCTGCCGCCGCTGCCCGATCGCGCCGGGGATCGCGCGTCATCAGCGACGCGACGCGGCGGCCGTCCGCCAGCACCCGCTGGCACGACGCCAGCATCTGGCCGTCGAGCACGCTGGCGGTGCACGCCTCGGCCAACGCTCCGGCGGAAACGCGGGCATGGCGGCGGGCCTGGGCGGCGCAATGTTCCACTACGTCGGGCGCGGTGGCGATCAGCAGCAGGGCGAGCATGGCGGGAACCTCTGGCACCCGCCCTGCCCTGTCCGCCCGGGCAGCACCCGCTCCGCGCGACCGCGGCGACGGGCGGGCGACCAGTCGGCCAGCGTATCAGCCGCTACGGCGCTCGAACGCCTGCGCGGCCTCTGCCATCAGCTCGGCGACGATCGCCGCCACGGGCTCCTCGCGGGTCACCATGCCCACCGACTGGCCCGCCATCACCGACCCGTGCTCGACATCGCCGTCGATCACCGCGCGGCGCAGCGCGCCGGCCCAATAATGCTCGATCTCCAGCTGCGCCTCGGCCAGCGCCGCGGTGTTCTCGTCGATCCGCCCGGCGACTTCGCGCTGCTTGGCGGAAAACAGCTCGGACGCGGCGTTCTTCAACGCGCGCACCGGGATCACCGGCAGCCGGGGATCGACCTGGACGCTCGCCACCGCGTCGCGGGCGGAGGCGCGGATAAAGGCGCGCTTGAAGTTGGGGTGCGCGATCGACTCGGTCGCGCAGACGAACTTGGTGCCGAGCTGAACCCCCGCCGCGCCCATGTCGAGATAGCCCGCGATCGCCTCGCCCCGGCCGATCCCGCCCGCGACGAAGACGGGGACCTGATCCTTGAGCTCGGGCAGCATCTCCTGCGCGAGCACGCTGGTGGAGACCGGGCCGATATGCCCGCCCGCCTCCATCCCCTCGATGACGAGCGCGTCCACGCCCGAGCGGATCAGCTTCTTCGCGAAGGCGAGCGTCGGCGGGAAGCACAGCACCTTCGCGCCCGCCGCCTTGATCCGCTCGATCGCCCCGCCTGGCGGCAGCCCGCCCGCCAGCACGACGTGGCCGATGCCGTGCGCGCCGCAGACGTCGATCAGCGCCGACAGGTCGGGATGCATGGTGATGAGGTTGACCCCGAACGGCTTGCCCGTGAGCGCCTTCGTGCCCTCGATCTCGGCATCCAGCAGCGCGGGCGTCATCGCCCCGCACGCGATCACCCCGAACCCGCCCGCGTTCGAGATGGCGGCGACGAGGTTGCGCTCCGACACCCACGACATGGCGCCGGCCATGATCGCGACCTCGGCGCCCAGGAACTCGGCACCGCGCCGCATCAGCGCGGCGGTGCGGGCGTGGCCGGTCATCCAGCCATGTCCGTCAGCCCGGCGCCGGCCGCGACCTCTCCGGGCATGGCGCCCGGCCGGCAAGGATCCCGGGCTTCGCCGGGACGGCCGCAAAGGCTCAAGCCGCCTCCTCCGCGTCCAGCCCATAGGCCGTGTGCAGCACGCGCACCGCCAGCTCCGTATAATCCTCGTGGATCAACACGGAGACCTTGAT
>Ga0325401_1002621_pt1 | contig 16102 bp, 13 predicted proteins | sample PopdelMetagenome_FD_205666 | JGI IMG/M metagenome (GOLD analysis project Ga0325401, IMG submission 205666) | Populus deltoides microbial communities from Bellville, Georgia, United States - Xylem-PdKOR-R2 | ecosystem: Host-associated > Plants > Phyllosphere > Stem > Wood/Secondary xylem | place...
TATATAGTTTAATTAAAAATTTATGTATAATTTAAGTAACACAATATAATTATTCATGTACATAGATTTTCATCCCATGAAAAGAATATGGGGATGCAGAGACCGTAATGGTCAAAGACTCAAAATGAAAGAAATTTAAGAATAGCATGTTATAATGTATACAAGTTTACATTTTCATCATACAAATAGAGAGTAGCCAAATTGTTGACTTAGCACAGTTTCTCTCTATCCCACATTTTTGTCCAGCTAGCACAACAATTAACACAATTATCCAAGTATTTTACAATTAAAAAGTTTTGTAAAATGAAACTAAAATTGATAGTAAAAAGAAGGTAGATTTTGCTATTATTCCCACCTTTTGGCATCAACCAAACGGAGAAATAAAACTAAGAAAAACCATATCTTCTTAACCCTTGTATACATTTTCCATAATTTATCAGCGACCAGACAAAGAAAAAACATGGAAATAATCCAAAGTTTATAAGCCCATCAAAAAAAATTTCAGTTCCAAGAAATACAACATTAAAGAAACCATTTTGAAACCAGAGTTGAATACCCGAAAAAAAAACAAAATGATAACAACAAAAAGCAAAAAAGGATAATATTTGCATGTAATTGAGGTCCATGAATCAGATTAGAAATAAGAAAAGCACCTGTGAGCGAAGTGGGCAGATCTCAAAGACTTTGTTCGTTGAAATGACAGATGGGTCTCCCTCTATCTTCTTTTTTCTTTCTACAGAGTACTCCATAACAAAAGGGATTAGGATGGGGAAATTGTAAGATGAGGAAATTGAAAAGCATAGATGTTTTCTTGAATGAAAAGGAGAAGTTAAAGGAGAGAAAAAGAGTTGTTGAAATCACAGATGGGTCTCCCTCTATCTTCTTTTTTCTTTCTACAGAGTACTACAAAACAGAAGGGGTTAAGATGGGGAAATTGTAAGATGAGGAAATTGAAAAGCATAGATGTTTTCTTGAATGAAAAAGAGAAGTTAAAGGAGAGAATAAGAGTGAAGAAGACAGCTAGTAAATCACCAGAATGAAATTAGTCATAGAAACAAGACAAGAAATCACACATAATGATTTCACTTTCACATTCACATCCACGAAAATGTAAACTCGGTATTAAAATCGCGAGTTTACCGATTTTCAACTCATGATTCCGTTCAATTTTATCAGTTTTGAAGTTTTAAAGCGATTTCCACGATAATACGATAAGTATATGTTAATTTTACAAATTAACTCGTGATTTTAACGACGATGGCCTGGCCTGGAGAGGGGATGGGGGAGGAAGTGAAAAGTTGATTAAATTCTTAACCCCATTTCTTGATCTTTGGCGCAAAAAGACAAAGCGTATTGATTATTCTGGAGAATAATACATAACTGTAAAAAGTGGGGTAAAACATTGCCACTTGAAATTAGAGTAAATCCCCCTTAAAATTTTAGATGCTGCTCCTACCGTAACAGAGTGACGCCATACTCCACTTTTACCAAAATTTATTATTTACACTTTAATATTAAACTTATACATTGTTTTTATCTCTTTTTTCTAGCAACTGATCATAATTTAGTTCATCTTAGATGATATTATGATTATAATATATTAGGATCTACTGTTGGCTATAATTTTTTTTTTTTCAAATTCCACTAAGCATGCTTGATATTTGATCTTTCAATGTTTGTTACAGTAATCTTAATACTTCATTTTCAAATCCTACTTTCATAACGTATTCCTTTCAAACTTTTTTCTTGTATCAAAGGTAGAAACACGCTGGCAATCCCCCAAAATTACAGAATTAACAATCCAACACACAATCTGAATTTTTTCAAAACATCCCCTAAAATCTTGTAACAACTACTAAGAAAATTAGCAATTCGAAGCTCATACCCTTTTTTTCGTCTGAACAGAGAAGAAATAAACTCAGACCCTCTTTTTATCGATTATTTTTTTAACTACAACCCGATTTTGTAATTCAAACTCTCCCTCCTCATGTTTATCTTCGATTTTAAATGATATGAAAATGAAAAGTATTTACTATTAATAATTAAGTTAGGATTACAGAAATACTCGGGTACTCAGATTACTGTTGATAAAAAAATACCTGGTCCGGAGCCCGCAACTTGAAGCTTGGACGGAGACCGCACCTTGAAGCTTGGACGGAGACCGCGACTTGAAGCTTGGACGGAGACCGCGACTTGAAGCTTTGTTGGTGGTGTCTGATGGGCGTTGGGCGGTGCCTGGGGGTGCTTGGTAGCTGATGGGCGTTGGGCGGTTTCTAGGGGTGCTTGGTGGCTGATGACGAGGATTGTGGAGCGGGAGGTGAATTAGAAGAAGGAAGGGAGGAGGCGGTGTGTTTTGATTTAGTATTGGGCAAGTTAATTAGTTTGAAGTATTGTAATATCTATATTTTATATATATATCTATATTCTAGTCCCTATACTTAGTCGTGGCTCAACCTAAATCCCTGTAAATTCGTTCTTCATTGAGAATTGAATAAAGATTTTTTATAAGCGTACAGAAAACAGAAATGGCCGATTTTTGGGCGTTGGGCGGTGCCTGGGGGTGCTTGGTAGCTGATGGGCGTTGGGCGGTGTCTAGGGGTGCTTGGTGGCTGATGACGAGGATTGTGGAGCGGGAGGTGAATTGGAAGAAGGAAGGCTGGAGGCGGTGTGTTTTGCTTTTGTGTTGGGCAAGTTAATTAGTTTGAAGTGCTGTAATATCTATATTTTATAAATATCTATAGTTTAGTCCCTATACTTAGTCATAGTTCAAACTAAATCCCTGTAAATTCGTTCTTCATCGAGAATTGAATAAAGATTTTTTACAAGCGTACAGAAAACCGAATAGCCGAATTTTAATATGACTTGATTAAGAAAATAGAAATTTAATTAAAAAACAAAAAAAAGCAATAATTCAATTTCAACTTGGTTTGTTTTTTCTATTAGTCATGAGTACGGTCCACTCCTATCCTAAATTAATGTGTCCATGGATATCCACAATAAAAACAGGGCGATGAAGAAATGGGAACGGAGATATACATAGCTGATTAAAACGCGTGATATTGTTCAGCAATAGCGCACAACCGTTGGATCAAATCTCAGGAATTAAAAGGATAAAAAGTTTAAAATTTAAATCATGTTTATAAAATAGTTTCATTTTTAAAAATAAATTTTTTAAAAAGTAAATTAGTTTTTGATATTTGATAGTGTAGTGAAAAATAAATTGGAAAATACCTTTAAGTGTTTGGTTATGTCATGAAAAATGAGCTGAAAAATAACTTATTAATGTTTTATTTTTTTCAAGTTTATTAAAATAATGAGGAACAAATCTTACAAATTAAAAAGTTAAACGAGAATAAAATTGAAAAAAGTATAATTTCATAAATTATCTCAGATAAAATAAATAATAATCAAAATAATAAAGATCAAATCTAAAAAATAAAAAAAATTAAAAGATGAAAAAATTAAAATAATAACAATTAACATTTCATAAATTATTTCAAATAAAATAAATAACAATCAAAAGAATAAGGACCAAGTTTAATAGATAAAAATTTCAATTAAAAAATGATAAGGGAAAAACAAATAACAATTATAAAAAAAGGATCAAAATTAAATATAAAAATTAAATTCTAATGGATGAAATTAAAAAAATATATTCAAAACAAAATATACATTGCAATCAAAAGTTCGAGGACCAAATTTGATATAATCAGCAAATAATATGATATTTCTAAATTTTTCACAATTTTCAGAAAGTATTTTCAGTTCAAAATAAAAAGAAAACACTTTTTTATAAATCAAGCTCAAATCTGAAAAGTGACTTCCCAAAAATCATGTTTTATAAAACAAACACAGCCTAAACTTCATGATAATGCATATAAAGGGACAAAGATATTTTTTTTATAGTTTATATTATCTAGTCTATTACAAGTAAACATGATATAAAAATAATTATATTATTTTATATATTATTATCAAGTATAATTATTTTTTTATGTACTAGAAAGTTAAAGGGGCGAGGTAGGGGCGGAGCAGGAAAAAGAAAAATTAAAGGATCAAATTAAAAGAATTATTTTAAAAAAATTAAAATTTTAATTATTTTATATAAGAGAGGGGTTGAGGAAAATTACCTTGTAGGGCCCATGCCTCCACCACTGGGGTGAGGGATATGCTAGAATTTATACAAAAACCCTATTTCTTAGAAAATCATATCTACATGAGAGAAAAAAATTATAAAATTACCTTTCACTGTAAAAAAAAAAATAGCAGCTGAATTTTAAAATCTTAACTAAATTCTTCCTTTGATATTTTAAGATATTTTATTTTAAAACGAGATTATAAAAATAAGAAAAATAGAGGGGCCAAGACCCTTCTTAAGAACAAAGACTTGGCAAGCTTGTCGTGTCCTCTGTTTTTTTTCCCAACAACTCCTCTTATGCAGTCCTCAACTAGACTACCCGTTAGTAAAACATGAATAAAACGGTGCGCATATATATATATAAAAAAGACACCGGCATTGCCCTGTCAGCTCTTCTTCTCGAATTGAGACCCATCATTTAGATAGTTTCAGGTAAGCTAACGAGTTCACTACGGCTATGGTGGGTTCCCTTAACCAATCCACCGTCTATGAGTCTCTTGCTCCCCGAGACTGGTGCCTATTCCCATGAGGACACGCAAGAGACTGGTTTTTTCCACAATTTAATTAGTTATGAGCTCAACACACCCTCTAGCAGAAACTGGATGTTTCTTGCTCATTACCAGGCTTTTCCCAGAGGAAATAAAATTGGATTGATGCAACACGAGAAAGGCTTCCCATTCTTTAGCCTGAAAGATGAAATCACTCAGTACAGATGAAGCTTGCAAGTTTTGAAAACTGCCTGGCAGCTATTGAAATACATCCAGAACATGAAAAAATTATGATGCCTTCGAGAAAAAGCAGACATCCCATTGACTATGCGCCTGACCTCAATACCTCCGTGCCAACCTCTCCTTTTCCTGGTAGTTTCGCACATACCTGCATGGCAATCTTAGAAATGGGAAAAAGCAAGCTGCTAATATCTTGAATAGCATCCAGTTCCACTGTCAAAAACCATTCGCTTCAGTTCAGCTTGAAAAACGTGTCTCTGCTTATTTTAACATCAGAGTACAGCTACTTGATCAGTTGCTTAATCAGGCCATTTAAAGAAAAACATTATACAACAATAATGAGGGGTTTGACTGATTCGTCTAATAATATCGTCAAGACATTGCAAGGGACATGCATGCTTCAAAGCTGACCGGCCCAATATAGCTCAAAAAGTGACATGATTGCCTCTATGGAACCTAGATGGGAAAACCCAAATCAAGATTTATCTGCTCTGGAACTTGCTACTTTCTTACTAGAAAAAACGATTCCTTGTCTACAACCATTTACAGTTCATCATTAGAAGTGTATTGCTCAATTCTGGAACATGAAAGTTATCGTGCATTCCGTGTTATCAAATGATAAAGGGACAGTGTAGAAAGTCTCGTCACATGACATTGCTGGGCAGCACTGTGTTTCAAGAGCACAAAACCTCTGTTTTTTTTCATTATATTTGGAGGGAACTTTTTTTATTGCACTCTGCCAAACATCAACAAAAGGGCACACTTGCATCCAACAGGGGAAGGGAGGGACGGGGCAGAGGACAATACTCGACCAATTCTCTTTAAAAAAAAACAATCACATCAATAGCTCATTGGACAAAGTAAACAGTACGAAGATTATGACCACTAGAGACAGCATCAACACCAGTCTGCATCTGCCGCTTCCTTTTTCGCCTACAATTTCATAAAAAAAGACAAGACATGCAACTTGAGCATAGCAATCTTTTCAATTATCTTAAAAAAGGTACAAAAAGGGATCTTATTGTGCCTAAAGATTGAAAAGATTAAAATACAAAACTATCCATTTAAGCATGCTGATTAACCTCAAAACAACCCAAGGCAATGGTTGTTAACCAATGTTACCAATAGCTTCACAGCAAAATCTAATGAAGTTTGGGATTTTTTAACAGAGAACATAAACTAGAAATGACAGGACAGGACATTATCTTAACGTAGGACCATTATTTGTGCATCCCTGAAATCTGCACATGACTACTACTACTCTCATATCGAACATGCACCGGCATCATTTTATTGGGCTACCAGTAGCAGAAGCACAGTTCCAGGTGCAAACAAATTTCAAATACTAATATTTTCACACTTGGGATGCATACAACAGCTATTCATTTCATTGCTAGAAATAAAACATATATCCCCAGACCCGTAGAGTTATGCCATTAATTACACCTTCAGTTCAGAGAGCTTAACTTTTTATACGAAGATTCCTAATCTTCAGACTCTCTTCTTTGTCTAAGCTCTCTCTCTTCCAGACGCCCTCCTCTTATGCATGGAATCAAGAGGCATCCCTAATGAATCCATACAATTTTCCGAATTCTTAGCAGAGAAATCGAAACCTAACCTGAGATAATTGAAATTAGACCCTAATCAAACGGAAGAAGTCGTGAAAATGACCATCAGTGCGTCTCTAAACACACTTTCTTTTATATTGTCGTAACTCTGATGGCCATAATGTGGAAGGCAAGGCAACATTAATCTTCGAAGCCCTGCTTACTGTATACCGATCATGATCACCAAACTAGATATCCTTTACTGTTCTTATAATTTGACAAGAAGATGGATTTTCTTTCAGTTTCTTGGTTTGGAAAAACCAAAGAAGAATTCTGGATCGTGACCTTGAGGTCTTGGAGGAGAGTAGGGGTTTCTTGGCATTGGTTTTCCATTACCAATTTGGTTTGGTTTTTGTTACCATATATATTTATGCCATGTATATACAGCATACAGGGGTGGTGTGAAGTACTGCTGATATTGAACAGGGATTGCTCCCCATGATCAACCAATGGGGTATTACCGGCTATTAAATATATACGAGGAAGTTGTTGGTGCTCAAATCAGGTTAAATCAGATATACTCGAAATTATCTTATATTTAACTCCTTAGTTTGGATTAGCAATGAATCGATCAAGTCTCGAGTCATTTTTGTCGATAAGAATGGGTTTAATAAAAATCAAGCATATTACCCGGGACAGAGACAGAGACAGAGACACGCTAGCTTAAAGTAAACTTTTCATCAATTCTTAACAGCTAGAAATGCGGCTTTGATTCAGACAGTTAACCCATCAATTTCCTCAAAATAGACATGCCAGTTGGGTTTCTATAGCATTAACTTGGCCAACCTACAACTCCTAGTTTTAGTACTTAAATGTCTTCTTCTTCTTCTTCTTCTTCTACGAGTGATGAATGGATTTTCCATTGTAGTGATCAAAAGCAACTAAAGCAGGAGGCAATGAATAGTTGCCACGAATATTTACTATAACCCTTAATAGCTATACAATTCGTGGCCAAGTAAATTATATAGACACAGATAGATATCAAGAGCATTGAAAGAAAAAGTTATATTATGATGAAAGAGATGGTGATATTTTGTTAGTTAATCACAGCAATTTCTCTGAATAAACTTCCTGAAACTATGCCATCAATTGTCTTACTGCTTGAGGTTTAGGCTTTCTGGGGATATTCTAAAGATGAAAAGGTCACGTAAATAATTATATAGGTAGCCTCAAATTTACCATTAAATAAATCTTTGTATAAATTTTATGTCTAAGCTTTCAGAAATTCTCAGTTAAGGATCTTAATCCATATTTCCATCCAAATCATACTTTTTTTTTTGGCTTAGAAATGACATCATCTTGTAGAAAGAATAAAATTTTATGCCAAGTAACTATTAACAAAAGTGCATGTTGAAAAATCAATTTATTGTAGTAAAATTGATACAAAAATAGTTTGTATGCAAATTCAAGATTATGTTTTTACATGAATTCTCTAGCACAAGTAAGTTTTCGTGCATGCACGCCGTGACCCATTCTTGATTGTGTTCATTAAACTACTTAAACCATCATCATATTCATAATAAATAAAATGATTTCAACAACTGTTGAGATTTGCAAATGATCACGTTTTCTATCTAACAAGTGTTCGTAAGCTTTGATTGTCGTCTCTGCCCCTGAATCTCCCCTACAGAGAATTTTATGCTTGTCATGTCATCAGGTAATTGAGTAGAGAACATAAATGAACAACGAATTTTTGCTCAACAATTCATACAAATCTATGGATCATATTATTGATGTGCATGATGCAACATCAACAACTCAATCAGAGGAAATACAAATTTGTTGCTCCTCAAAACTTCTTCAAATCTCAATCAGATATACTAATTACATCTCCAATCACATCACCAGCATTTCTTGAATTGCAAAGATTGCTAAACCTAAATTTTGACGCATCAAACAGAATTTATCATCGCAGAAGATTATGTATTATGTACATCCAAAACCTACAAACAGAAATGATAAAATATCAAGAAAAGAAACCAGGAATCATTTGACTATGAGAAAATCCATTCACAGCTTCATATTTTGAGGACTTGTTCGAGTTATTGATTGGGTCTCAACTGTCAAAAAGTTTTTGCAAGCAAATGACAGGCAGCAGCATGTTGAAAACTGGAAGACCACAAGTTGACCACCTTGTCTATCACTTGATCTGCCTATGTAGCTCAGTGTTTGCAAAGGCGGCTTTGTTTAAAACTCAAAATCCATGCAACCATTTCAACTGGAAGTCAATTGATGTCAACTGATATTTGGTCAACAAACAGTTCATTATCACTGTCCATCGACCAATCGTTGGTTCACACAAAGTGATGCAAATGAACCTGAAAAGAAAATGCATTCTAACCAAAAATATTGTAGAAAATGCCCTTTGAAGATGAGCTTAAAGGACTCCAAGAAGACAAATTTAAACTGTTAATCGAAATAGAAACTAAACCTTGCGATTAAATATGTCTTAGGGATCCTGAACAAACACCAACTCGGTTTTATTTAAGTAAATTGGATTGACGTGTAGAAACTACCTATTTCCTGTCTAGTTCCGAAGATTTACTAAAGCCGGCTCAAAGTGTATGATTACAAACACACTAGCACTTGAAAGTAATGTGTCCGCTGGGGCACGTGCTTTTGGAAAATGCCAAGTAAACGAGTGGAGGTTACCAAATAGTACATTAAATCATGACCCTTTCATAAGGTGAAAGGCTGTTAGATAATGAGAAATGGTGCGCACGGTTCCAGGTTTAAGAGGGGTTTACAGGTATAGCGACACGAAGCTTGAGACAATTTTTATACTTCCAGGACCAAATTCCACAAGAATATCAATGATCGCACAAAACTCAATTATCCAGCTGCTAGAGTCATCACTCAAAGCACACTTGCTCACTAAAAGGACAGAAAATTGACAAATCATTTTCCTCAAACAGGTGTGATATGTAGGAGATCTATGATTCTTGAACCGATATATTGATTTTGGTATTGAAAAAAATACAAATTAAACAGGGATATTTATAGAACTGCAAAGAACTCTAGTATAAATGCGTACCTTTAGTATGCACGAGGAATTCTTTTCCAAGGCATATGTCCAGTCATCCAAGCTCCTCCCAGTTAGTGATATCACCAGATTTTCTATCATCAATAACTTTAAAGCATACACATCGAGATTCTGGATAGAAATCAAGAGCCTTGGAAAATTTTATACTCCTTAATGTGATCTTCAGATACATTTTCCTTTAGTGCAGCTCTTCTTTTGGTTTGGATTTGGCGGACAAACTGTCACTATCACATGCAATTTAGGAGCAAGCTTACTTGGTGAAGAGAAACTGAGACCTTCCTTTTTCAAGGCTCTTGCTACCTGTCTTTCAGCCTTTTGAAAATGCATTGGGCAGAGGGAGGGGACAGTTGATATCAGAACTGGTTTCTGGCAAAGGACAGGCCTTCCTTGCGCACTGAACATCCAGGAGTACAGGAAGGACAATAAAATAGTCAAGCATGCTATAGAAAAAACACTATTCGCAATGAAGAAAAATTAGCCGTAAGCCACAGGTAATGACAACATCATACGTTCATGCTCACTTTCATGGTATATGAATTTAAATGACAGCAAAAGCAGAAATTATGGTTTTCACTAGCTTATAGAGATTCCCATGCTCATGAAAATAAAGTCTAAACTGCTGTGCCCGCAGGAGATCACAAAAGGATCCTGTACAACAAAAAGTTTCAATTTTCAACAAGAGCTCAAAACTAATGAGAAAAATAAAAGCAACTCAAACATTTTTCTCTTGGCTTAACCAATAGCATATACATTTAGATAGTTAGGATGGTGGACAATATTGATTGAATTGAATAAAACTAAATTGGACAGGACTAGATAATTATCTTGTCCTGTGTTTGGTGTACTTTGAATTGAATTATACAATTTGCTTTATTTTATGTTTGGTAGATACAAGACATGACTCGACAAAAACAAAGTCTGAACCGGCCCGAATTAAAAAAAAAAGAGAGAAATAATTGATGCTATTTGACTCGATCAAAAGCTTAAGTCAAACTGCAATCCGATCAACCCGAAACAAAATATAGGTAGAAAATCCATTAACTTTATATATATATATATATTGATCAAAACAAGGTTACTTTGACTTTTTTTTAGTTCGGGTTGACCCTCCCAATTCATGAATTGAGCCTTATCATGAGTCGACTCCCGAGTCAGGTTTTAAAACAATGATAATAACCATTTTTATTCTTGCCTTGCCTCGGGTTGACCATCTTGACTCATGACTTTGGCCTTGCCCTGGGTCAATCGCTTTGTTAAATTTTAAAACTATGATAATAACTACTTTTATCCTTATGTTAATCCAGGTCAATAGTCAACCCGACTCGTGACCCAAGCTTGGTTGATAGCCTAGCCTCGAGTTAGGTTTTAAACTATAATAATAAAAATTTGTATTATAAGGTTAACTCGGGTCAATAGTCAACCCGATCCGTGACCCACGCCTGACCCTGGGTCGACCCCTGAGTGACCTCTGAGTTGATTTTTTAAGACTATGATAATAATTATTTTATCGTTGCATTGACCCGAGTCAATAGCTAACCCAACCTGTGACCCGAGCTTGGCCTCAAGTTGACTTCCGAGTTAGGTTTTAAAACTATGATCATAATCATTTTTATTTTTGCGTTGACCCAAGTCAATGGTCAGCACAACCTGTCACCCGAACCTGACCTTTGGGGCGACCTCCGAATCGAGTTTTAAAACTATGATAATAATCACTTTTATCCTTGCGTTGACACGGGTTAATGGTCAACCCGACCCATGACCCGAGCTTGGTTGATCGGACTTAGCCCTGAATCGAGTTTTAAAACTATAATAATAATCATTTTTATTCTAAGGTTAAACTGGGTCAATGATCAACCCAATCCTAGCCTCAAGTCTACTCTCAAGTCAAGCTTTGAAACTATGATATTGATTATTTTTATCTTTATATTGACCCGAATCAATGATCAACCGGACTCGTGAATCAGGCTTGGTCCCAAGTCAACCCTCTAGTTAGATTTTAAAACTATGATAATAATCATTTTTATCTTTACATTAATTCGGATCAACTAGATTAGCCCTTGTTACAAATTTGTCCTACCTCTTTTAATAAGACAAACATTTTTCTACTAGAATAATCTTGGATATACAAAGACACACCAAACAAACAGAAAAATTATCCTATCCTGTTCATCATTCACTATTGCAACCTAGTATGGAAGATCATCAAATTGTACAAGATGAACAAACAACTGGTAGCTTTAATTGTCGGCTTAAGTTTATTTCAAATAACCACCAAAAACCCTAGAGAAGATGAGCAAGACATCAATTGGTTTGGTCTCACTGAAATTCCTCTAAAACACTGAGAAACAAGGAAAAGTACAAAAGCCATTGGATCAGAAATCAAATAAAAAAAAAGTTCTGTCTCTCCGCTTCCTGCGTTCTTCATTGAACAAAGGTAACACAGACGAACAAAATGGATAGCGATGCAAAACATGCAGGCTATGCAAAACATTCCAAGATAACATAAACACACAATCATAGAACTATTTTTTTCTTGTCATTCTCGATTCTCTAAAATTATCTTGTCATTCTTATTTCTCCACAAAGTTTGCATTCTTTTCTCATCCTTAACATCCCAAGCAACCAAGCATAAGGCTCAAAACATAATATGAAGCAAACAACATATGTACAGGTGTTGGAAAAAACAAGCATCCAATATCAAAAATCATCCAAAGAAAAAGGAAATTGAAACTGATCAAACCCTTGAACCCAAACTTCATATCTTATTCTCTAAAGCCAAGATCCTTTTCAAACTAACACATTATCAACCAGTACAAATTCCACAATCTTTCCGGAAAATCTTAATACACAACCTAGTAAACAACTTAAATTAACCCAAATACAACAAATCATTACACAACAACAATCCGGAAGAAATTCAAATTAAAAAAAACATACCTTCTTCTGTCTAGAATCCAACAAAATATGTGAATTACAGAACCTCGTTAAAGCCATTGCTTTCGCTTTACACCCAGCAGCCAAGCACTTCCTCAACCCTTCCTCCACTCTCTCCTCCTCCTCTGCTTCACCGCCGCCATCTCTGATCCCTAATTTCGCATTCAATTCAAAAATATCTTTATCATTGTTAAAATCTCTCTTTCTTTTCTTATTTTTCTCGTCTTCTTTATATGGGCTTTTCCCATACTTCCAGTAATACTCTGTGTTTGACTTTGAGCTCTTCCATTAAGGTCCAGTAATGGGTTCTGTAGATCTGAGCGAGTTGTTTGGAGCGTCGAGATCGCCGAGTTACGAGTTCTAGGTGAGTGAGATATGTGGAGGATGAGAGAGCCGAGTCTTCGTCTGCGCCGTCGATTGTCACGGGATCGGGAGGTTGTGGCGGGGGTGGTGAAGGAGGGTTGGCCATGGGAGGGTTGGAGAGAGCGAGCGAGTTGGATTTGAGGGGGTTTTGGGTCTGCACTTCAGACTACTAGTAGTGTGCTGGTGTCGGTTACCTTTTCATTTTTCTATGCTTTACTGTTTATGATCTAACTGTTAAAGCAATGACCAATAATGTTCTTGCTCATGGCATTGCTCTGGGAGATGTATTTGCGTCTTTAAATTAGGATGCCGTTTCATTTACATGGGGAGACCATGTCCTGTGCGTTCATGGTGTTATCTGGTGCAAGTTTGCTTTGCTTGCAATTGGGAATGGGATAAGAAATCCCTTCTCCCTTCCTTGTTTAATACTATTGTTTGGATTGCTGGTTGCAGGTTCTCACAGATTGAGGTGCTGCCCTTTAAGCCAGAAATATATATATATATATATATATATATATATATATATATATAATCAGGAATTTATTATCAGTAAATCCATTTTCAAAAATGATTGTGATGTGAATTCCATTCCACATTCTCTGAGAATCGAATGTCGCCATTGGATCTAAATATACTAAAAAAAAATTAATTTTTTTTAAAAATAAAATTTGATGAAAAGCCCGCAGCCCCAAACAGATCCACTTGAAAAGTTGAATAAAACTCTCATTAAAAAAAAAAAAAAAAAAGGAGAGACACCTTTCGCCGCAAATTAGATGATGAACGAAGTCCATTCACCCGAACTCTCAGGTCATCCTGACCCCAGAAGCACATGCTGCTGGCCCACGCAACCATTCAAAACCATAACGGCCACAAACTAACCACCCTTTCTAAAAGCTACTCTCAAACATTTTAATAATTTTTTTTTCCAAAACAAAAGGGGAAAATAAAAGAATACAAAGTGACAAAGATGCTAAGCAGGACAGTTGTTTCAGTGTCTGCTGTTTCTTCAACCTCTTCAACATCTCCGTCCCGATTTCTGTGCAAAGTGAACCCAACAATCCCTAAATTCTTGGGTCTGGAAAAACTCTCCCACAACTTCACAAACTGTACCACATGGAACAAAAACTTGAACTTGAATAGAAAGTGTAGTACAAGAATGGACATTTTCACGACCAAAGCATCAGCAGCAGCTCAGCCTTTAATAAACGCAGATGAGCTCATTGGGTCTGTTGAGACTTTCATCTTTGATTGTGACGGTCTGTGTTTCTCGCTCGCTCTTAAGTTTCTTGTCAATTCATTTCTTAGAATAAAAAAAAGAGAAAAAGAGTTTTTTTTTCCATGTATTAATGAAGGGGTGAGTGATTTGCAGGAGTTATATGGAAAGGAGATAAATTGATTGATGGAGTCCCTCAAACTCTTGATATGCTCCGCTCAAGAGTTTGTATTTAATTTGTGTTATAGTGCCTCTTTTTTTCCTTTTACAGTGCTGTCAGTGTTTACTTTCTTTTGTAAAATTGTGGGTTTTCCTTTGTTGGATTTCAGGGGAAGAGACTAGTTTTTGTTACAAACAACTCAACAAAGTCTAGGAAACAATATGGTAAAAAGTTCGAGTCACTTGGTCTTGATGTCAGTGAGGTTAGTAAGTCACAACCCCTTCTTTTCCATTCTTTTGTTTTGATTCACTAACAGCTCCTTTGAATCTATCCAATTGTTTCAGGAAGAGATTTTTGCATCTTCTTTTGCCGCTGCAGCCTATTTGAAGTCAATTGATTTCCCAAAAGATAAAAAGGCAAGTAACAACCTTTTCTATTTCTTGCAATGGGGTTTTGTTATAATTGTGTGGTTATGGTTGTGGAGATTATGAGATGTGGTAGCTGATAATGAATTGATATCCGTGCATGACTTGTAGGTTTATGTGGTTGGTGAGGATGGCATCTTGAAGGAGCTTGAGCTTGCTGGATTTCAGTATCTTGGTGGGCCAGTATGTATGAGTTCCAGTTTGCATTATATTTTATTTCATCTTCTATATATGCTTTGAAATCATCAGCTGTTAGGAATGCTAGAAATTTCCACGAGTTATTCAATACTGTGCAACGTGCAATGACCTTTACTTGCAATAATTTCTGTTCCTGCTAATGCCATTTTCTAGCTTGTTGGTTAGTTAGCAGTAGCAATTGTTATGAATATGTTATTTCTATTTTGTATTGTTCACTTATACAGGAAGATGGTGGAAAAAAGATTGAGCTGAAGCCTGGGTTTCTGATGGAGCACGATAAAGATGTAAACTTCTATTCTTTTTTCTTTCCCTTTCAATAAGGTATATCCTGACAGGCAACTTGAGTAGGACATCTTTAGGTCGTGCTTTGTTTTATGAGCAAACGGTAGCATGCTTTTCCCAAAATTTAGGCGTACTAAAGATGTTTCTTCATTGCTACTTAGGTTGGGGCAGTTGTTGTTGGATTTGATCGCCATTTCAACTACTACAAAGTCCAGTATGGAACACTCTGTATAAGGGAAAATCCTGGGTGTCTCTTCATTGCTACAAATCGTGATGCAGTCACCCATCTTACAGATGCTCAGGAATGGGCAGGTTCTCATCTCCCCTTCGTCACAAATTTATGTTCCATTACATTGATTTCTACTCATATTCAGGTTATGTAGGTTGTGATGCATGATGTATAGAAAACAAGATATGCAATGATCTCCAATATTCAGCTTGATACCAATTTCAAATGAGAAATGTGGTGTTAGAAGACTTGTACACCCTTGGCCTTTTGAAGAGCTGAATATCAGTAAAATGAGTAAACTAGCAGAGTTGTCTGTAATCCTTCCAAGCATTAAATTGCATGTTCTGAAAATATGAAATTCAAACCAGTTCCATCTATGTGATTTTGGCATCAATAAGTGATAATAACATGCCAGTCCTGGACTTTGAGTTCGTGGACTAAAAAATAGGCCAAGGCTGTACTTTTGTATTGTTAGCTAGAAGGTTCAAATGTACTTAAATGTGGTTAATAAGCAAGTGTTATGTGATATCGTCCCTATTGTAAGAAATGTAAAAATATGAGCTGGTAAAAGAATAGAAATGGTTGGGATTAATTTCCAGTATACTTTCCCGCTCTGGGATTATGGTTTGAACTACACATGCAATGCATTGGCCCAAGCAACAATTATTGCACTAATCTATTTGGAGATTTACATTATGAGAATTCCTTGCATCCTTCTTTTGGGTAAGACTGACTTGTTCATATAAAAGCAACCATCGTGATATTTTTATTTCTGTTCCTCA
>Ga0325401_1002623_pt1 | contig 16094 bp, 7 predicted proteins | sample PopdelMetagenome_FD_205666 | JGI IMG/M metagenome (GOLD analysis project Ga0325401, IMG submission 205666) | Populus deltoides microbial communities from Bellville, Georgia, United States - Xylem-PdKOR-R2 | ecosystem: Host-associated > Plants > Phyllosphere > Stem > Wood/Secondary xylem | place...
GAATGTAGAATTCACATTTAGGACCAAGAGCTTTTGTTGTAGAACAGGTAAATATGGAGGATTGACATGTGAGATTAAGACACTTAAATTATTCATCACTTTTATTTGTTATTATGAAGTTTCATTTACCTTATGTTGGTGGCAGTTATGTAGTTCTTGTTGATTAGGGAAGATGAGTAGGTCTACCCTGTCTAGTACAAGTTCCATTACAATAAAACTATTAGACTTAGTGCATTCTTATATTTAGGAATCAACTCCTGTTTATTTTTTTAATAAAGTTTATTTTATGGTTTTTTATTGATGATTTTTTAAGATTTTTATGGCTTTTATCCGGTTCAAATGAAGAGTGATGTTTATCAGATATTTGCAACTTTTCATTTAATGTTAAAAAGTGGGGAGTTTCTTGAATATCATACACGCAACGGAAACAATAAAACAAAATTATTCGAGATTTCTTAGGATCCTGTTAGACAGATCTAGAGTTGTTTAAGGATTTATTACCTGAAAATCTGATCTTCTTCGGCTTTGAATAATTCTTTAACAGCTGGATTATCACAAACCACATGTCGTCTAATTGTTCGCCCTCCAATGATATTTCATAAGAACCACAAGTGAAAAATCTCCTAAGTCCCTATTTAGGAGAGAGGAATTGTTATGCTTAGAGTGCTAACTTTTTATTTTGTGACTTACTTAATTTTTCTGTTTAACAAATAACCACACAAAAAATAAAAGGCATACCTTACTATTTATAAAGAAATATGAAATACCCTATAAATTAGCAAAATATCAATTTTTCTCTTGAAAAATATCCATATATTAATTCAAGAAAATTTTTGAAATTAACCCAATCAAGTCCTTGATTTTTCTAGGTCTAGAAATATAATCCATGTATTAATTATATTGTGTCCTTAATTTCTAAAATATATTTTAATCAAGTCATACTTAATTAAATCATCCTAGTTTAATTTTTAACTAATGGTTCTTAATGTATGTGACCTATTAAGTTCCTAATATATTAATCCAAATACAAATTATAATTCTAATTAAATAATTTAATTTATTATCAATTCAATAATTGATTAATTTATATTTGAGCATCAAGTGCATCGTCTATCAATGTGTCATAATTCCCCAAATATTAGAAATATCATTTGTGGTTTGACTTAACCTTTCAGTGATCGGTTTCTCAGTGTAATTAATATCCTTTCATCAATAATATTTTGATTTAACATTAAAGCATGAAGTATATCTACCATGTTAAATAATATTTGTTCTCTACATAATAGTCATTGATCATTTGAATAAGACTTGAAACTCTTTTCAAATCTCATTCCACCTTGACCAATGATTTCTCAGTCAATACTATTTGATAATAGATGGAATATTTTCTCTAATTCACCTAGTGTGATGGATCCTCTTTTGATCACTCAAGTACTTTCATATAGTTCATGTTATATCCAATGTTTGCCTTTTCGTTACCTTAATTAAGATAACATGTAATAGAATCAAAGCATAACATTCTTTGTATAAGATAACTTAGTAATCTCAAGTTTAAGAATCACTTACACAGCTGTCACGTGAGCGTTTCCATAGACACATGTTATCTCTCCATATAGAATTCTCATGCGGGTCATTTCAGTGTACATGTCTTATAACAAACACTTATTTATTAGTTCTAGATAATCTTTATACCTCAGCTTATAAGAACAACTGTTTTCTTTCATAAAGAAAAGAACATAATATGTATCAGTCTCTATGACTCTAATAAATATCCAGTATTTAAGAGAGCATTGACTAGGAACATTTTAGGAACAATGCTTTGATGCAATAGAAATTCCATAATTATAATAACTTTATAATTTCCCTTGCAAATTATTTTTTTCATTGAACTTTATCTTTACTCTAGATTCATAAATCAAATATTAGATTCATTAATCTAATATTATTTGAATATTAAAGATAAATTAATCCTTTATTAATAATAAATATGTATTTACATGTATATAATAATATCATGCGTAACCAACCGATTAGCTATAGGGCATATTAAACTAACATAAAGGCAGTTTGGTAGAAAGTTAAAGACCTTACAATCAAACTAGGGTAGAGAGTACAAAACTATACACAAGTATTTATAACATTATGGTATTCAACATAGAATTCCATGCACTTGTACACATGAACAAAATGGAGTCTTGAAAAGAAAAAATAGGCATTTAATTGATACTGATCTCACCTTGTTTGATCATACTAATGTTCCTTTTTGGTTTTGATCATATATTTTTGCAACAATATGTTATTTGATTAATAGAATGACTTCCCTTGTGTTGAATAATGCTAGCCCTTTTGAGAAATTATTTAAGAGTTCACTTAATTATAAATCTCTTAAGACTTTTTGGTTGTATTGTCTATCCTATATTAAGACCATATAATACCTACAAGTTTGCTTATAGAAGTAGACATTGTGTTTTCTTAGGCTATTCACTTAATCACCTTATTCATTTATGTTTTAATTTGGATACAAATAAGATTTATACCTACAAATATTTCAAGTTTGATGGAAGTTGTTTCATGTATAAATTAAAAGATGATTTACATAACTCAATTCTTAGCCACCCATCCTAAGAATAGATTGCCATCACACTATGACTGACTCTTTTGAATCCAATCCCAAATGCATCCATTTCGTCTTCAAGTATACATTATTCACCTTCACCACCTACACTTACTACCACCATTTGAGCTCTTACAAACCTTGGTCTTCCTGACCATATTCAACCACCTAATAGCGTGGATAGGTCAGAAAATTTCATTATAACAAAGGCCGACAATCTAGTGATAATTCCTTTGGAAGCTCCTACAACAACTTCTCCTCAGTCATCATCACAACTTCCTCCTCTAACTAATAAATTGGTGATAACTTACCCTGTGACTTCGAGGCCAAATCCCAAAAAGAAATTAGTTTTTCTTGCTAGCACCAGTGTTAAGTCCCATATGCTAAAATAACTAAGTTGTTATATTAAGGCAATGCAACAACCAAAATGACAAGTTGCTATGACAGCTGAACTAACAACATTGATTTCTCATGGCACGTGAATACCAAAACCACCCAATGCTAATGTTATAGGTAATAAATGAGTGTTCAAACTCAAACATAAGGCAGATGGGATAATGTAAAAATGCATAGTGAGATTAGTGGCAAAGGGTTATACACAATAAGAGGGAATCGCCTGCTTAGCTACCTTCATCCGAGTTATTAAAGCTATTATGATTAGAACCATTGTAGCTTTTGCAGTTTCTAAAGGTCGGGAATTATGATAATTAGATTTCTACAATGACTTTCTTAATGGCAATCTCGAAAGAGGTATATGTGACACAACTATAAGGCTTTATTGATTATAAATGCCTTTAATATGCATGCAAATTATAAAAGTATATAAATGGATTGAAATAGGCTCCACGGGTATGGTTCTAATGGCTAAGTTCTTTTTTGCTTATTGCTGGTTTTCAAGGCTCTCACATTGATTCCTCCTCCTTGTTTATTTATAAACATGGTCTAGATGTCTTGTATTCTACTTTTATAACACAAATATCTTCAAGATTTGTTGCCCAAAAGTCAGATGAATGGTGTTAAGCCTGTAAAAACTCCTCTTCCCGATACTTTGCAACTTAAAATATCAGATGGCGATCCAATGGATGACCCACACTTGTATCATCAAGTTATTGGTTCTTTACAATATGCTTGCTTGACAAGACTAGACATAGCCTATATTGTCAACAAACTATGTAAATATATGTCTAATCCTACCACTACACATTGACAAAGTTATAAGAGAGTCTTACGGTATTTTAAAGAAATTGTTAACCAAGGCCTTTTCTTTTTTCCTTCTCAACAATATAGTTGTAAGCATTTTTTTTATGCGGATTGGGCAGGTACACATGATGATAGACAAAGTACAGACGGTTATGCAATGTATTTAAGCAAGAGCTTGATTTCCTGGTCAGCTAAGAAACAACCAATAATGTCTAGATCATCCACTAAAGCAAAATACAAGGTTGTTGCTAATGTCACTTCTTAACTCATTTGGCTATGATCATTAATGATAGAACTTGGTCGCCCTATTGATAGCCCTATTAACTTATGGTGTAACAATGTTGGTGCCACTTACTTATCTTGTAATCTAGTTTTTAAGGGAAGGTTTTATTAGAGAGCAGATAGCAAATGACAACATTAAAGTCTAGTATATCTTTAGTAAAGATCAGCTTGTAGATATACTTATAAAGCCATTTGCAAGTGTTAGATTTTTTCTTCTCAAAGACAAACTTAATATTTTGCCCAACAATGCAAAGCTTGAGAGGAAGTGTTAAAGATATTTAGATATATAATTAGCATTGTTTAAATTTAAAATGATTAGGTAGTTTCAGATAATGATAAATTGAATTCCACTTGGAACTCAAGTCTTAACACTAAAGAGGGTTTCAAACATGAGATTTCATTAAAATCTCTAAATTAAATTCAATTCAAATAATTCTAAACATGTTGTTAGTTTCTAGAGTTGTAAATGATAGAAAACATTGTTTAAGTCCACAGTGATTTCTCTCAACATCTACAACATTTTATCCACACAATTTAGTTTTTTCTAGAATTTGTAACATAAAGACACAATTAAAAGAAAAGCATCAAACTAACAACCATAAAGACTTCTGTGGCTAATCTCAGATTCACGCAATAAAACATGTTTTAGTCCACCTATTTTCCATTAACTTTTTTTTTTGCTCCTTTCGATTAAGATTTTAAGTTTTCCTTCATAACTTTATTTTATTTACGTTTCAATCCCTAAGTTTGAGAGAGGACAAAGAAAACTCACTTGACCATTTTTTGGCAACAAAAAAATTGATCTTGATGTTAATGGATTTCATTTGACAAGAAAAGTTTTATTTATGTGATTTTAATAATTCATCTTGTCCGGAAACATAGATTAGGACTCAAGAGTTTTTTATTCGAGTTAATGTTTTCATTTTTTGATCGATTAAATGTTCTTTTAAGACTAGAAGTGGGTTTATTAAGGTATGTTGGGTGTTTTCAAGTGTTTTAAGGTGAAAAAAGATTGAAAATGATTTTTTTTTGTCAAATAAGTCAGAACTGGACTTTCTAGCCACCTGATGTGGTTGGAATCTGTACAAGCATACAACATATTATTTGCTGGTACAGATAATGTGTCATCTGCTTTATTAAAAAAAATTAGACAGATAACACGTTGTTTTCCCTATAAAAAAAACAAAAAAAGAGAGAAGGCCAAGCACTCGGGCCCCACTTACAAGCCCACATGTGCTCGACCTCCTTTTAACTTGTCATGTCATGTTGAACCACCCAAACTCAAGTGTCTGACTCTTTTTAAAAACTCATTTATTATTTATTTTAATTTTTATTAAATTAATTATAATAAAGTAATTTAAATTATATTTAGGATGTTATTCCATTTAATAAAATTTAGTTTTAACTTTTTTTTAAATAAAGCTATAATACTTTTTTTTTATAATATTAATAAAAACTTGTTTTAAAGCCCTTCATGATTATTATTTTGTTTCTTAAAGTTCAGTCAAGATTCATTATAATCAAATAATTAAAATTATATTTAAGATTTTATTCTATTAGATACCATTAAACACCTCATTTATTTTCAGATAAGATTATAACTTTTTTTATATATAATATTAGCAATCATTTCATTGATTATTATATATTAACCTACAATGTAGATTTTATTAAAAATGTTTTTTAATGAATACTCAATGAAAATAAAGTTTATATTTTTATTATAACACTACCAGAAAACCGGCGAAAACCAACGGAATTACCGACGGATTAAATTCTGTCTCAAAATCTATCGGTATATACCGACCGTATCTCTGACGGACTATACATTTTGTTTGGAAAAATGCAACGACGTGGTGACGTGGAGTTTTTTCAGATGATTTTATCGACAGAATGACTGAGGGATTCAAACTGAGATAGCCGTACAGTGACATGGCACTGTCACCAACGGAATCACCGATGGAATCACCGACGAAATGTATCCGTCGGGGATCCCATTGGTAAAAACCATTATATACACCTCTGCCGACACTCTCTTTCTCTGTTTCTCTTTCTTCTTCTTTCTCATCCCACCTCTCCCCTCCCAAACTGCAGCCAACCACCTATCCCAACTCTCCACTATTCTCAACACAAGCACTCAAGTTTCGTATACCTTGTACGTGGTCACAATATCCGTTTCTTGTGGATTTTATTCTTTTTTTTGTAAGTAAATCTATCCTTTTTAGTTTTAACATTTAAATATGAGTTTTATTGTTTTTTTAGTAGATGTATTTTGTTAACGTATATACTTGTTTGATTGTTATTTGTCGAAGAAACTTGTAGTATGAATGTATAATTTTGTAGTTGTTATAGTTTGTTTTAGATTTTGTCAAATTATGTTTGTTTGTAAATTGTTGAAATTTTGTTTGAATTACACCGAATTAAATGTGTTGTGATGAAATAAATAATTAATAGCTTGTTTAACTGGTCTTTTTTAATTGTTATCAATTCTATTTCGAAGTTGTGATTTCTGTAAATTTATATATATATAAATTTGTATGTATGAACGTTGATAATTGATAATGAATATTTAACATAAGTGTTGTTTTAGTTTGTTTGATAATGTCGGGGAAAACCAATATTTTTGTTATGTTTTATAGAGGTTCAATAGAAGTCATGGATGATCGTTCATGGATGTATCGAGACTCACCCCAAGGATTGGGGAGGATGGATTATTGTAACGGTGTCCAGGGTTTTATTAATTTTGCAACATCTATTTCGAGGAATTTTACTGATGGTGGTATTAGGTGTCCATGCAGGAAGTGTAAAAATTTAAAGTTTCTGCATCAAGATGTTGTAACGATGCATCTTCTAACCAAAGGATTTATGAAGGATTACCTGTATTGGTATGCACATGGAGAACTATTTGTTCCTGATGAGAGTATGGAAGAATAGGTGGTTGGGTCAACTTCTAGTGCTAGCAACATGCATGAAATTGGAAATGAGAACAGTAATCCTTACAGGAATATGGTTATGGATGCAATGAGAATGAGTGAAGGTAATGTCAGGGAATGTCCAATCGTAGAAGAAGAACTTAATGCTGATGCAATAAGGTTTTTTGATCTGTTGAAAGATTCTGACGAACCAATATGGGATGGCTGCACGAACCACAGTAAATTATCAGCCGTAGCACAGGTGTTCACCATCAAGTCAGATCACGGGTTGAGTAGGGCCGATTATGACAAGATTATTGAATGGGCGAGAAGCATTTTACCTTAAGGGAACAGGTTGAAAGAGAACTTCTATATTGCCAAGTCCATGATGAAACCCCTCGGTTTAGGATACCAGAAAATTGATATATGCCCTAACTTCTGCATGTTATACTACCTTGAAAATGTTGAGATGACCGAGTACATGACATGTGGGCATTCCCGTTACAAACCCAGAACTGGTAGAGAGAAGACTCTCGTGGCATATAAAAAACTTAGATACTTCCCAATCACACCTAGACTGCAAAGGTTATTCATGTCACCAAGGACTGCCGAGCACATGACATGACACCAATCACACCATGCGGTTGATGGAGTGATGGTTCATCCTTCTGACGGTGAAGCATGGAAACACTTTAACAATGTGCATCCTCACTTTTCAACTGAATCAAGGAACGTGCGTCTTAGGTTGTGTACAGACGGATTCAACCCATTCGAGTCATTTGCTGCTCCTTATTCTTGTTGGCCGGTCATACTAACGGTTTATAACTTGCCACCGGGGATATGTATGAGGCCGGAGTTCATGTTTTTATCTATGGTTATACCAGGTCCGAGCAATCCGAGGCAGAATATAGATGTTTGTCTTCGTTCGTTGATTGATGAGTTGATGCAGTTGTGGTCCTCTGGAGCTTTGACTTATGACATCTCGAGGAAACAGAATTTTATTATGAGAGCGGCTTTGATGTGGACTATCAATGATTTCCCAGCTTATGAAATGGTTTCTGGTTGGAGCACGTATGGAGAGTTAGCATATCCATACTGTATGGAGAACAACAAGGTATTCACGCTAACAAACGGGGGTAAAGCTTCTTTTTTTGACTGTCACCATCGTTTCTTACCACATAACCACAGGTACAGAAAGAACAGAAAGGATTTCTTTATTGGCAGAGTTGAAAATGATGTTGCACCCCCACGTTTTTCCGGTGAAGAATTGTTTGATGTTGTGTCAGAGTATGGTGAAATTGTGTTTGGTCTCTAATCAGGTAAGCAGAAGTTTACTGGTTTTGGTTTGACCCATAATTGGGTGAAGCGAAGTATGTTTTGGGAGCTTTCTTATAGGAAGACCAATCTTCTCTGCCATAACCTTGACGTCATGCACATTGAAAAGTACGTGTTTGAGAACATTTTCAACACCTTCATGGATGTGAAGGGGAAGACAAAGGACAACATCAAGTCTAGATTGGATGTAGTGCTGTTCTATATCCGTAAAAATATGGAGTTGGTTTGTGATGGGTCACGGGTCGCAAAACAAAGAGCAAGCTTCGTGCTAGAGAAAAATGCACAACTACTAGTCTACAAATGGCTTAAGAGTCTGCGTTTCCCCGATGGACATGCCTTGAACATATCAAGGTTGGTTAATATGGAGGAATGCAAATTATATGAAATGAAGAGTCATGACTACCATGTGTTTATGCAAACACTCATCCCATTAGCTTTTCGTGATTTGTTGCCATAGGGGATATGAGATGCACTAATGGAGATCAGTCATTTCTTCAAAGATATATGCTCCAGCAAGTTGAATGTTGATCACATTGAAAGGCTTGAAAAGAATATCGTCGAGACAATATGCAAACTTGAGATGATATTCCCTCCATTATTTTTTGACTCAATGGAGCATCTACCCATACATTTACTGTTTGAGGTAAAAGTTGGAGGACCAGTCCAGTACAGATGGATGTATCCATTCGAGAGGTTGGATATTACAGGAGCTATGTAATTCATAATTAAATGTTTTTATTTTTATTTTTTTAATTGATATATATATATATATATATATATGCGGGTACTTGTTCAATCTTAAAAAAAAAGGTTAAGAACAAGGCGCATGTTGAGGCGTCAATATGTAAGACCTATATTGTTGAGGAGATCTTAACATTTATCTCATACTATTTCGAACCTCATTTGAGAACGAGGATCAACCGTGTTTCACGACATGATGATGGTGGTGAAGTGCTTTCAAGTGGGAACTTGTCAATATTCTTCAATCCTGGATGACGCACACCTAAAAATGCCGTGAGGGGAAGATATTTATCTGAAATAGAGTTCAGACAAGCACACAATTATGTCCTATTTAACTGTGATGAGTTGAGACCTTTTATTAAGTAAGTAGACGTTTGACTTAAACTTTGTCAAGAGTGTATTATTTATGTTTTGTGATACCATAAACTCATATAATTTGGAACAACCTTGCAAGCAACATCGACGATACTTACTGTCCAATAACTCACAGCTGACCGAATCCCAGATCTTTCAATTACAAAATGAACAATTTACCACATGGTTTAGAACACATGTAAGTCTTATCACAAACTCATTATCTCATACAATGTAATTAATTGTATGTCAATTTTACATAATATCTGTTTATTGATTATTATTGTATTTAATTTACAAGGTTTATCAAATGGGAGGTAGTGTTGCTATTTCACTGTCTTTACTAAGCCTGGGCCTTGAAAGAAAAATCAAGTGCTATAACAGGTATTTTGTCAATGGATATGTCTTTTATATTGAAGAATACGGGCATGGAAGAAAGACATACAACAGCTTTACCGACGACAATTATCCGTCGGTATTTCACAGAGAGTTGCCAAACAATTACTAGCCATACCATAATTACTGACAGACATATTCCGTTGGTGATTACATACAGACAGCTTTACCGACAGATAATATCCGTTGGTATTTCACAGAGAGTTGCCACACAATTACCACCGATTCCATAATTACCGATGGATTATCCGTCGGTAATTACGTTGGTATTTCACAGAGAGTTGCCACACAATTACCACCGATTCCATAATTACCGATGGATTATCCGTCGGTAATTACCATTGAAAATTCAGACGGATTTAATCCGTCGGTAATGTTTCCGCGGGAAATTTTTTTTGGCACGCGTATCCATCTGTAAGACCGTCGGTGGGTTGTTTTTTTTTATTTGCGACAGAATTAGTGACGAAAAGGGGAGTTACCGACGACTATTATACCGACAGACGTGTTCCATCAGTGATGTTGTCGTTAATTATTTCACCGACGGAGTTCATTCCTGTCACCGATAGAATTAGTCCATCGGTAAAACTGTTTAATGGTGTAGTGTAAATTCTTAAAATATTTATTATTATTTTTTATTGCATACAAAATAATGATATATGATTTTCAATGTATTTTTTTTATTGAGACTTTATTTTAATATCATGCTATTTTTTTTATTTAAAAAACAATGCTTCTAGTAAAAAAAAAATTATCTTTTTTAAATAAAAAAATGCATGTAGTTTTTAATTTATGTTATTAAACACATGCATGAACTTTTCAATTGACAATTAATTTTTTTCATGATGTTGTGCTTGGCCATTCTTTTTTTGCATTAAAAATTAACTTATAATCTTACTTCCAGTATAGTGTAATAAGTTGGCTAGTCTAATCCTATTTTATTTAGAATTATAGTTGATATTTGAGGCAATAAAATAGAAACATAATGAGCTGCACACATTAATAATCATTGATAAGAAATTAAATTTGGATAATTAATCAAGTATGACTTGATTGTAAATAAATTTTAAAAATTAAAGACCGGAGTGTAACTAATACAAGGGATTACATTTCTAGATCGAGAAAAATCAAATAAAAACTTGATTGCATAAATTTTTAACAACTATCCCAAAATAAAATGTGACATTTTTCAAGGGGCAAAGTGATATATTTTTCATTGATAGGGATATCAAATTTTCTCTATAAATTGAATGTTATGCCTCATATTCTTATGCACTACAACAATAATGCACTACAACAATAACCTATAGTGGATTTGAGACTAGAGAAAAGAAAAATAAAAGAGCTAGCACTTAAGGCCTAACAATCTTTTTTTTCGAAAAGAATTTAAGAGATTTTTAATTTGGTGATTCATGTGGATTACTTTTAGAAACCGTATAATTGAATGACTTGTGATTTACAACAATCTAATCTTAAAAAGTTGATCATACTATATAAGGAAGAATTGATCTTCATGTAATATTTTCACAAATCCTAAACAATCTTATATTATCTAAGAGGATCCACGAAACTCCCCATAAATCTAAAAAATAATGTTTTTGCTACATTCATGTATTTTTGCTACATTCATGTTTAGACCCTTTTATCTTTGAAAAATATTTCATCTAAAAATATTTTTGCTGCATAATTGATTGTAGGATACATCTTTGACGTATAGATCAATCCCACATTGACAATGAATGATGTCCTTCTATTTCCTCGAGCTAGCTAAGTTAATTACTAAATATTGTAGGTAATTAAGGAACAAATTCATATGCATTTGAAAGCACGTTCTGATTACATCTTCTGTTTAAATAATTGATTAAGAATGGGATGCATCCAGGACAACAATTAACTAATGATCTCTAGTCATCTCTTCTACTTGTACTGAGTAATGTTAAACATCAAGATAATATGTTGAGAAATTAAAAACTTTAAAAATTAACAATATCTAAATGGTGTGGAAGAATTACTGTTCCCCACACCTAAATTACCATAGTTTACAACAGTAATTCACGGTGCTTTTTTTTTCTTTTCATTTTTTCATTTTTTTTCCAATTTTCCCTCTGTTTTTTGTTTTTTTTTCTTTTTTTTCCAACTTTGCCTTTTCTTTTTCTTTTTCTTTTTCTTTTTTTTATTTAATTTTTTAAAAAAAATTAAATATTGAGCTGATTAAAAATTCTACTTTGTAATTTTTTCCTTTAAAAAACTATGGATTGCTAGTATTTTCCCACATAGTTTTTCTATTTTATTTTTTTATTTTTTCAAAATTATATTTGTCAATTTTTTTTTATATTGAGCTGATTGAGAATTTAGTTTTGCAATTTTTTTTCTTTAAAACATTGTTGATTGCTACAGTGTTTCTCCGCATGGTTTTTGTTTTTGTTTTTTTATTATTATTTTCTCCGAAATTATCTTTTTTTATTTTATTTTTGAATATTGAGCTGGTTAAAAATTACAGTTATAATATGTGAGTAAATCATTGTAACTTTCCTTGCAAATTACTGTGGATTGCTACAATGTTTTTTCTCATATGATTTTTTTCTGTTTTGTTATGTTTTTTCCTAAAATTATCTTTGTCAATTTTATTTTTAAAATATTAAGCTGATTAAGAATTGCAATTACAAGCAAATACAAGTTTTTCCTTACAAAACACTATGGATTGATACAGTTTTTCCTCACATGGTTTTTTTCCAATTTCTTTTGTGTTTTCTTTTTTTATAATATTTTTTTCTAAAATTATCTTCATCGATTTTATTTTTTTTAATATTGAATTGGTTAGAATTTAACTTTGTAATAAAACTTAATCATGTGGGGAAAACAATGTAGCTTTCCTCACAAAACATTGTTGAAAATTACAATTACAAGTCATTGTAAATAAGGTTAAATCATGTGGGGAAGTACTGTGGCTTTCATCACAAAACACTATGAATTGCTATAGTGTTTCCAACATGATTTTTTTCCTTTTTTGTGTTTTTTTTTAATATTTTTTTCTTAAAATTGTCTCTATCGATTTGATTTTTTTTAATACTGAGCTGATTAAGAATTTAGCTTTATAATTTTTTTCTTTAAAACACTATGAATTATTGCAGTGTTTTCTCATATGATTTTTTTTATTTTTTCCAAAATTATCTTTGTTTATTTTTTTTTAATATTAAGTTGGTTAAGAATTATAATTACAATAAAGCTAAATCATATGAGGAAAGCGTTGTAGTTTTTCTCACAAAACACTATGGATTGCTACAGTATTTCTCTAAATGGTTTTTTGTTTTATTTTATTGGGGAAAGCACTGTAGTTTTCCTCACAAAACATTGTCAATTGCTACAACATTTTTCCTCATGGGTTTTTTTCATTCCAAAATTATCTTTGTTGATTTTTTTTAATATTAAATTGGTAGAGAATTTAGCTTTATAATTTTTTTTCTTTTTATTAAAAGAAAAGTTAAATCATGTGGCGAAAGCACTGTATCTTTCCTCCCAAAACACTGTGGATTGCTACAAATCATTTTGTTCAGTCTCTAAGTTTTGTTCACCAACACAACTTTTTTTTCCGTTATGAAATATTGGCTCCATCATACCTTTAGTTTCTATTACTTATCTAGTGCTGGTTCATAATTATAATACTATTATATATATTTATTTTATACAACGCGCGGGCATGCATCTCGTACACACTATTAGTCGTTGATCATAGTCTTACAGTGTGTGTAGTTGCGGGTACTTTTCAAATAACTTTTCATGCCAAAAATATTTTTTATTTTTTTTAAGTCAATATTAAAATTAACGTATTAAAATGATTTGAAAACACTAAAACATATTAATTTGAAGTAAATAAAAAAATAAGTGAGACTCACTTGTAGATTTCATTAATTCCATGTTTAATGTGTGTTCTTGGAGTTTTTTTAAAATCATATTTTATTATATTAGACCATCCCTGACAGAACAAGATGAACTGTAATAATTCATGCAAAGGTACAAACTCAGAAATCAAAAAATAAAGCACTTAATTAATCTAAATTTCTGCTTGTTGCAGCTGCATGAGTCATCTCTCTAAGCTTAAAAATTAACAAGAATATTTGAATTAATCGTTCATGATATAGGGTTACATTATTAATTAATCTACGATGACATAAGTAACTGCGTGGATGGCACAAACCTCATATCTACTACCTGATCTTGATCATCAGGCTCAAAGTTGACGTCGTCGTTTACATCAAGAATCGGCTTCAAATTATCATCTTGCGTACTACAGTGATCATCACCGTTATAAGCTTGCTTAAGCTGATCATCTAAGTAATTAGGCGATGATGATATCGACAAGTTAGAAATATCCTGCACGTTGGCCGCGGTGGCCCATTCATTTGCAGGATCTTGATCTTGTAAATGTAGTTGATTGTTATCTGGATTATGAATAACAAATTCTTGTTGATCTTGATGTTCTTGTGGGTATTGATCATGATATTGCATGACTGGATCGTACATGTCGAAAGTATCTGTAATAATGATACTTTGGCAGTCATGATCGGTCTGATGATCAGGGGCTGCGGCAACGGCAGCTGCTGCTGCTTGTGCTTGGATCAATTGAGTCTGTTGTTGGGCTGCAGCCTGGGCACGATATATAGCAAGTTGATGAAGAACAAAATCAAGTTCAGCCCTAGTGTATTCAATTTGACGTTGGAGTTCTCGAATCATTCGATAACATCCTCCGACGGGATCACTTGCACGGACATCTGATTGAAAGATGATGGTACGCATGGCTTCGTCCTTCTCGGGAGGGTTAAGGTTCTTGATGATCTTGCTAATGTTGCTAACACCAAACAATTTATGGGCATTGAGGAATTGTCTCTGGCGATTGTGGGGGAAATAAGGGGCGAGAATGCAGTCAGGAGCGCACTTCCTGCGTTGGTATTTGCAAGCTGCACAAGCCTGGGTGGTGCTGTTACCAGTCCTTGAAATATTGCTCATATTTTTGTTGTTTGCTATTGTTGTTTTAGAGATGACGAGAGAATTCGGATGCGTTGCCGGCGGGGCTGGTGCTGTTTTCTTATTTAGAAATGGTTTCTCTCTTCTTTTTCGCTCTGCTGCTGCTTTTAGATCCTTTCTTTTCTCCCTGCCAACAAACCAGGGATCCCTTTCTTGGAGGACGGAGAGAAAAACAAGACGAGAAACAAACACATATGATGATGACGATGATGATGATATATGACAACCCAGAGAGAGACAGATCATTTATTCACTTGATTATGATACATGATCAGGGAGTTCAGTAGAGACTATTCTTGGGCAGGGGCGAGAAAATACTAGAGACACAGTCAAATTTAGTTAGGTGTTCAAAATCAATGTGTGGTGTTCAAGCTAAAGCCAAAAATGGAGTTTTTATCTGTATTTAGAAAGCTTTACAGGGTCAGAAACAATCGCAGTCAAAATGATGATCTTGCTAATTAATACAGATATTAAATTAGTTAAGTTTTCCTAATATTTTAATTAGGACTTTCTAATTACTTCTTTAAACACAGCAGTGCATGCCCCTTAACTTGGACAGTCTGCAATTTGAGAGCAATTAAACTTATCTTGACATGCAGATGCACGTAGGGATACGAAATTATCCCTTTGCAAATGGCCGACTAGGGTGTTTTTTATCAAGATATTAATATCGTAATATAAATTATTTATTTTATAGTATTTAATGAATTTATTTATTAAAATTAGTTTTTTATTTAATAAAAAATAAAAAAAATAGACACCCAAATAAAATTAATTAAATAAAAATATCATACAGAACTTGTATATTAAAAATGTTAGGGATACAGGATTATTTTTTGATCAAGATATTTAATACTGCAATATAAATTATTTATTTTGCAGTATTTGATAAATTTATTTATTAAAATTAATTTTTTATTTAATAAAAAAATGAACATTCAGATTAAATTAATTAAATAAATAAATTATACAAACCTTCGTATATTAAAAATATTAGGGATACGAAATTATCCCTTTGCCTTGAATGGCTGACTAGGGGTGTTTTTGACCACCATTAAACTTGCCACGTGGTGGCATGTATGGCAATGAGGTTGAACCATCGACTGACACCCGTGGCTCAACTTTTGGAAGACGTTGCATTTGTTTTTAAAAGGTGTTTCTGCTTTGTTTGCAATATAACTACTTCAAACCACCAATGCGGCCGCTCGAGGCATCGGAAAAATATTCAACCAAAAAAAAAA
>Ga0325401_1002626_pt1 | contig 16092 bp, 12 predicted proteins | sample PopdelMetagenome_FD_205666 | JGI IMG/M metagenome (GOLD analysis project Ga0325401, IMG submission 205666) | Populus deltoides microbial communities from Bellville, Georgia, United States - Xylem-PdKOR-R2 | ecosystem: Host-associated > Plants > Phyllosphere > Stem > Wood/Secondary xylem | place...
CGGGGCTCATCTGGTTGATGAGCGGCAGCACCACCGCCACCACGCCCACACCGGCGAAGGCGACGGCGGCGACGTTGATGAAGTCGCGGCGGCGCGGATCGTCCACCGCCTCGTCGAGCAGCGCAGGATTCTCGCCGGGGGGCAGCCTGTCGTCGTAGGTAGCCATCGAGCGGTCTTGTCCCCTGCCAGTCGTTCGGCGCCCCGAGCGCCATCGATGGACCGCCGCCCCGGCCGCACGAGCCGGAGCCGTCGCGCGGCCGTTTCGCCTACTTCCTAATCGGGCGGCGGTCGCTTTGCCAACCACTTTCCGCCGCACGGGTTGACGCGGGTTGCCGCGGCGGCTGGGCAGCGACGCCGTCGGGAGCTAGAAAGATGATCGTGCGGCTCGCCTTGTATCAACCCGACATCGCCGGCAACGTCGGCACGCTGATCCGCACCGCCGCCTGCCTGGGGGCGACGGTGGACGTGATCGAGCCGGCGGGCTTTCCGTTCGGCGACCGGGCATTGGCGCGGGCGGGCATGGATTATATCGAGCGCGCCGCGGTACGCCGGCATCGCGACTGGCCCACGTTCCTGGACACGCTGGCGGGGCGGCTGGTGCTGATGACCACGCGCGGCGCCGTGGCGATCGAGGGGGCGGGGCTGCGGGCCGACGACACCCTCCTGATGGGGTCCGAGGGGGCGGGCGTGCCGGATCACGTGCACGCGCGCGCCGACCTGCGCGTCGCCATTCCGATGCGGCCGGGCTTTCGATCGCTCAACGTCGCGGTGGCGGGCGGGATCGCCTTGTTCGAGGCTCGACGTCAGTCAGGCGTCGGGCATTTCGAGACGGATATGGGAAGGACGACCGGATGAATCTCACCGCCACGCAGGAGCCGGACGACGCGCGGCGGGATTTCGCGCGGGCGGTCGTCGCCGGCCTGTCGCAGCGGCGCAAGGTGATCCCGGCACGGTTCTTCTACGACCGGGCGGGGTCCGAGCTATTCGAGCGGATTACCGAACTACCCGAATATTATCCCACCCGGACCGAGGCCGGGCTGCTGGCGGCCCATTCGGAAGGGGTGGCGGCGGTGACGGGCACCGGCGGCACGGTGGTGGAGTTCGGGTCGGGCTCGTCCGCCAAGACGCCGCTGCTGCTTCGCGCGCTCAGGCCCCGCACCTATGTGCCGATCGACATATCGGCGGATTTCCTAGCGACGTCCGCGAAGGCGCTGGCGGCGGATCATCCGGACATGTCCGTCGTGCCGGTGGCGGGCGACTTCACGCGGCCGCTGACCCTGCCGGAACTGGGCGGCGACGGGCCACTGGTCGGATTTTTTCCGGGATCCACGATCGGCAATTTCGCGCCGGCGGCGGCGGTGGACCTGTTGCGGTCGTTCGCGGAAACGCTGGGGACGGGCGCGTGGCTGGCGATCGGGTTGGACCGGCGCAAGGATGCGGCGCGGCTGGAGCGGGCATACGACGACGCGGCGGGCGTGACGGCGGCGTTCAACCTGAACCTGCTCCACCGCATCAACCGCGAACTGGCGGGCACGATACCGGTCGACGCCTTTCGCCACCGCGCGACGTGGAACGACGAACAGGGACGGATCGAAATGCACCTGGAGGCGACGCGCGACGTGACCTTCGCGGCCGCGGGCAAGCGCTGGAGGATGACGGCGAGCGACACGATCCACACCGAGAACAGCTATAAATATTCGGACGCGGAGGCGCGGCTATTGGCGCGGGCGTCGGGCTGGACGCCGGTCGAATGCTGGAGCGACGCCGACAAGCTGTTCGCGCTGCACCTGTGGCGCGTGACCGAGACGGAGATGCAGCCGTGAGCGTGCCCGCCCCCTGCCCCATCGAATATCGGCACCTGCTGGATGCATTTCGCGCGGTGCGCGCGCACAGCGACGCGCTGGCCGCGCCGCTGTCGTCCGAGGATGCGCAGGCCCAGTCGATGCCCGACGCCAGCCCGACCAAATGGCACCTGGCGCATACCAGCTGGTTCTTCGAAACGTTTCTGCTGGGCCCGCACATGCCCGGCTACGAGACGCCGGACCCGAGCTACCGCGTCCTCTACAACAGCTATTACGAGGGCGTGGGCGCCAAGCATCCCCGCGCCGAACGCGGGCTGGTGACACGGCCAGGGCTGGACGGCGTCCGCACCTATCGCCGCCACGTGGACCGCGCGATGGAGCGGCTGTTGGCAGAGGGAAATGCGCCCGCCGACCTGGTGGTGCTGGGGCTGAACCACGAGCAGCAGCACCAGGAGCTGATCCTGATGGACATGCTGCACCTGTTGTCGCGCAACCCGCTCGACCCGGCGTACGCGGACGACGCGCCCGCGGCGTGGGTGGCCGGCGGCGATGCGGCGTGGATCGAGCATCCCGCGGGTCTGCGGATGATCGGCCACGAGGGCGCCGGCTTCGCGTTCGACAACGAAGGGCCGCGCCACCGGGCGTGGCTGGACGGCTTCGCGATCGCCGACCGGATGGTGACGTGCGGCGAATATCTACGCTTCGTCGAGGACGGCGGCTATGCGCGGCCCGACGGCTGGCTGTCGGACGGCTGGGCGACCGTCCGGGCGGAGGGGTGGGAAGCACCGCTCTACTGGCGACGCGACGCGGATGGCTGGACGACCTTCGAGCTGAACGGCCGCCGACCGCTGGACCCGGACGCCTCTGTGCTCCACCTGAGCTATTACGAGGCGGACGCGTACGCCCGCTGGGCCGGGGCGCGCCTGCCGACCGAGGCGGAATGGGAAGTGGCCGCCGGGGACGGCCGGATGCGTCAGCTGTACGACACGGGCTGGCAATGGACCGCCAGTCCCTACACCCCCTATCCCGGTTTCCAGGCGGCGGCCGGCGCGGTGGGCGAATACAACGGCAAGTTCATGGTCAACCAGCAGGTGCTGCGCGGCGGCAGCTTCGCGACGCCCGCCGGCCATTCGCGCGCCACCTATCGCAACTTCTTTCCCCCGCACGCGCGCTGGATGTTCGGGGGGCTGCGGCTGGCGCGGGACGCGTGAAGCGTCAGATCCCCGCGTACCATTGATAGTCGGCGACGTCCTCCCAATAGCCGCCCTTGCCGGCACCGAAATTGGCGAGGCTGTCGACCAGTTGAACGCGACGAACGTATTTGGCCTGCTTGTAACCCAGCTGGCGTTCCACGCGCAGGCGCAACGGCGCGCCGTTGGCGACGGGCAGCGCGCGGCCGTTCAGGCCGAAGGCGAGCATGGTCTGCGGGTGGTAGGCGTCGACCATGTCGATCGACTCGTAATAAGGGATGCCGCGGAAATCGTCGGCGCAGTGGAACACCGCGTAGCGCGCGCGCGGATCGACGCCGGCCGCACGCAACAGCAGCCGCAACGGCACGCCAGTCCACTGGCCGATCGCGCTCCACCCCTCGACGCAGTCGTGACGCGTCACCTGGGTGCGGCGCGGCATGGCCCGCAATTGTCGCATGGTCAGCGACAGCGGGCGGGCAACCAACCCCGTCACCTCCAGCCGCCAGTCGGCGAAGCGCGCGGCCAGATGATTGGCATAGTCGGCGGAGCCCGGCATGGTGTTGCCGTTGGGGCGGAAGAACGGGCTGCGCTCCGACAGCGGATATTCGCGCGCCAACGCGGCGCGGTCGGTGACGAGGCGCTGGGCAGCCATGCTCCACCACTCCCCCTCCCCCAACAGCGAGCGTACGGCGGGCGACGCGTTGATCCGGTCGCAGCCGGACAGCAGCAGCCCGGCACCCCCACCCAGCCCCACACCCATTAGCGCGCGCCGGCCGATCACGTGCGTTCCCCGGTGGCGGGGTCGCGCGGCACGCGATACCAGCCGGTGACGATCGACCGCAGCTCGTTCCAGGGGCCCGCCAGCACCACCATCGCCAGGTGAATCAGGATGAACAGCGCCAGCGCGGCGGCGGCGATGAAATGCAGCGAGCGCGCCGACTGGCGCCCGCCGAACAGGTCGAGCAGCCAGGGCCAGGCGGCGTTGATGCCGGGCGACATGGTCATGCCCGTCAAGGCCGCCAGCGGCAGCGCCAGGAAGATCACGCCGAGATAGCTGAGCTTCTGGAGGACGTTGTAGCGACGGGCCCCCTCACCCGCGGGGTCGCCTTCGTGAAAGCGCAGCCGCGCGTGGCGCTTGACGTCGCGCCAGAGATTGCGGGGCGTCATTTCGTTGCGCGACGGCACCAGATCGCGGCGCAGATGCCCGCGCGCGATCGACCAGAACCAGTAGGCGATGCCCGGTACCACCAGCCCCCAGGCGAAGAAGAAATGCCATTCGCGCGCGTCGGCGAGGTTGTAGCTGGACGGGATCGTCATCCAGGACGGGAAGGCGTAGCCCTGGCCGTTGGCGTAGCCGACGACGCCGGTGGTCGGCACTTCGAAGCCGCCAACGCGCAGATACCCGCTCTGGCCCCGCGATCCGATCTGAAGCCAGGCTGCGTCCCAGTTCGCGCCGTACTTGCCCCAATAGAGGCGCGGGTGCGCGTTGAAGATCATCAGGCCGCTCATCAGCAGGACGACGACGCTGACCGCGTTCACCCAGTGCCAAAGGCGCGTGGGCAGGCGCTGGCGATAGACCAGTTCGCCCGCCGCCGACGCCGCCTCGGGCGTATCCCCGCTCAGCGCACGTCCTCGACCTGGGGCAGGTAATCGCCGTATCCCTGCTCCTCCATCTCCTCGCGCGGAACGAAGCGGAGCGAGGCGGAATTGATACAATAGCGAAGCCCGCCGCGGTCGCGTGGGCCATCGGGGAACACGTGGCCCAGATGGCTGTCGCCGTGGCGCGAGCGGACCTCGGTGCGGACCATGCCGTGGCTGCGGTCGGACGATTCGAAAACGTTGGCGGGCTCGATCGGCTTGGTGAAGCTGGGCCAGCCGCACCCGCTCTCGTATTTGTCGGCGGACGCGAACAACGGCTCGCCCGACACGATGTCGACGTACACACCGGCGGCCTTATTGTTCAGCAGCTCGCCCGTGCCCGGCCGCTCGGTGCCGGCCTGCTGGGTGACGTAGAACTGCTCGGGCGTCAGGCGCGACAGCGCCTCCTCGGTTTTGGCGTAGCGGGGCATGGGGGCTCCTTTCGGGAGGTCATGTGGGTGGCGACGCCGGACGGTGCAACGCCCGGCACCGGACCCGGTTCACCCCTTCAGCGCGGCCTTGGGGACGTGGGTGATCCGGCACGCCAGGTCCGCCTCGCCGCTGGCGACGACCCAGTGATCGCCCGCATCGGCGATGCCGGTCGTGAACACGACGCCGTCCAGGTACATGCGGTCGCGCAACGGCTCGGTCAGCCGCGGCGCGGGTTCGAGCAGGGCCGCGTGCTGCGTCGCGATCGTGGTTGAGGGATCGTCCGGGTCGAGCAGCGACCAATAGGTGCGGTAAGTGCCGACCCGGCCCGACGGTTCGACGCCATGCCACAGCGTCAGCCAGCCGCGCCTGCCCCCCACTTCCGTCAGCACCGGCGGCGTGCCGCCGCCCATGCGCGCGGTCGACACGGTGGCGGCGTGGGGGCGCAGACAGGGGCGGTCGTGCGGACGCCAGTGGAGCGCGTCGGGGCTGCGCGCCAGGTTAATCGACGGGCCCGCCCGCCACTCGGCGTCCGGTGGATAGGCGAACCACAGGTCGCCCAGCGGCCGGGTCTGCGCCCAATACTCCCCGCCGATCCGCCCCTCGAAGATCAGCATGTCCTTGTTCTGATGGTCGAGGACGATCCCCTCCAATCGCCAGCGAACCGCGTCGGACGACGTGTAGAGGACGGTGCACTGGCGTTCCGGGCTGACGGAACAGGCGGTCATCAGCCAGCGGTCGCCGACGCGAGCGATCCGCGCGTCCTCGACGCCGTAGCATTGATAGGAAGCGGCGGGCGCGATCGCGCGGTCGTAATGCACCGCCTCCACCCGCGTGCCGCCGGGGTCCAGTTCCACGGGCAGCAGCCAGGACAGGCTGGTCAGCGCGTCGACGCGCCAGCCGCCCCCGTCGCGCAGGCGAAACGCGCGCGGATCGGCCATGTCGACCCGGTCCAGCGGCCAGGCGTCGAGCCGATACGCGCCGTCGTCCCAGCGGATCGAGCGGACATGGCGGTCGCGGACAGGATGGCGAAGGGCTTCGGCCACCCTGACCATCATCAACAGGTTGCCGCCGGGCAGGCGCGTCAGGCCGGGATTGAACGCGCCCAGCACATAGGTTTCGGCGTCAATCCGCCCCGCGAGCGGCGAGCGCGACAGGTCCACGTCGTCCGGGCCGAAGACGAGCGCGTCGAAGCCGGTCACGCGGCCCCCTCCACGCGGGAAAGCAGCCGATCGAGCGCGGCGGCCGCCGCCGGCTCGCCCAGCGTCGGCGCATGGCCCACGCCGGGCACCGTCACCAGTTCCGCGCCCGATAGCGCGGCGGCGGCGCGCGTCGCGGCGGCGGCGCCCAGCACGTCCGACCGCTCGCCGCGCAGGATCAGCACGGGCGCGTCCCCCAGCGCGCGCAGCGCCGCCCACCAGTCGGTGGCGGGCAGGCCGGACGTGGCGGCCGCGCGCAACGGCTCGGCGATGCGCAGGTCGTAGTCGAGGACGACCCGCCCCGACCCGCTGAGGCGGTACAATCGCTTGGTCATCGCCAGCCAGTCGGTGAGGTCGTAGTCGGGATAAGCGTGTTCCTGCGCTTCGCGCACCGCGCGGGCGGCGTGCATCCAGGTGGGCCAGCTCGACGCGCGACCGACGTACCCGCGGATGCGCTGCAACCCCCTGGGCTCCAGTTCGGGACCCACGTCGTTCAGCGCCGCGCCCGCCACCAGCCCCGGCCGCCGCTCCGCCAGCAGCATCGCGACCAGCCCGCCCAGCGACGTGCCGACCAGCACCGCGCGCGCCACGCCCAGTTCGTCCAGCAGCAGCGCCAGGTCGTCGGCGTAGGTACCGGGCACGTAGGTGGCGGCGTCGCGAGCGGGGGCGCTCTCACCCCGCCCGCGAAAACTGACGGCCAGCACGCGCCAGCCGGCGTCCGCCAGCCGGGGTGCCACCCCCTCGTAATCGCGCGCGTTGCGCGTCAGGCCGGGCAGGCACAGCAATGTCGGCCGCGCGCCGTTCCCGCCGCCCGCGGCCGCGTAGTCGCGATAGTGCAGCCTCAGCCCGTCGGCGGACTGCCACCAGCCGTCTCGGTAACCCGCCATTTGCACCCCACCACCTGCGCCCCCCATATCGCCGGATGCCCTTCGACCCGCAAGCGTATCGGCCGACGACGCCGCTCCTCGACCTCGGCCCGGCCTATTGGGACGAGGTCGCCCCAGCCCGCTTTCCCGAACACCGGCTGCGTTGGCGCGACGACCGCGCGGCGGCGGAGGTGGGGCTGGACGGGCTGACCGACGCCGAATGGGTAAACCATCTGGGGCGGTTCGAGCCGCTGCCCGACAATCTGCCGCGGCCGCTGGCGATGCGGTATCATGGGCATCAGTTCCGCAACTACAACCCGGACATCGGCGACGGGCGCGGGTTCAGCTTCGCGCAGATGCGGGACGGCGACGGCCATCTGCGCGAGCTGGGCACCAAGGGGTCCGGCCGGACGCCGTGGAGCCGGTTCGGCGACGGCCGGCTGACGCTGAAGGGCGCGGTGCGCGAGATACTGGCGACCGAGATGCTCCAGGCGCTGGGCGTGCCGACCTCGCGCACGCTGTCGGTGATCGAGACGGGCGAGGCGCTGGAACGCAACGACGAGCCCTCGCCGACGCGCGGCGCGGTGCTGGTGCGCCTGTCCCGCGGCCATATCCGGATCGGCAGTTTCCAGCGGCTGGCGTACGAGCGCGACGCGGACGGGATGCGGCGGCTGGTCGCCTATGCGCTGCGCGAACTCCACGGCGAGGCGGGCGACGATCCCGTCCGGTTGCTGGCGCTGCTGGTCGATCGCGCGGCGGTACTGGCGGCGTCGTACATGGCGGCGGGCTTCGTCCACGGGGTGCTGAACACCGACAACATCAACGTAACGGGCGAGAGCTTCGACTACGGCCCCTGGCGGTTCGCGCCGACTTGGGACCTGGACTTCACGGCGGCCTATTTCGACCATTCGGGCCTCTACGCCTTCGGTCGCCAGCCCGAGGCGATCTATTGGAACCTGGGCCAATTCGCGGGCGCGCTACGGCTGGTGGTGGACGACCCCGCCCCGCTGATCGCCGCGCTGGAGGTCTATCCGGATCGTTTCCAATCGGAGGTCGCGCGGGCGATCGCGTGGCGGCTGGGCCGAACGGCCGGCAACGACGAACAGAACCGGGCGCTGGCCCGCGCCGTCGAACGGACGCTCAGGATCACGGGCGTCGGCATCGACCGCTTCTTCCACGACGGCTTCGCCCGCGACCTGCCGGACGGCTACGGCGCGGAATGGGACGAAGCCCGCGCCGCCGTCCGGGCCCTGTCCCCGCGCGCCGACCGATCGCACCCCCACTGGTCCGAGCCCGACCCCTGCGCGATGCTGATCGACGAGGTGGAGGCGATCTGGCGCCCGATCGCCGACGACAACGACTGGACCGCCCTCCGCGCCAAGGTGGCGGCGGTCCGTCGCCTGGGCGAAGCCCTCAGCTAGCGGGCGCGATGCGGCTGCCGTCGGCGTTCAGGCCCAGATCCTTGAGCAGCGGTTCGGGCGAGGGATCGCGACCATTGAAGGCGCGGAACATGGCGGCGTAATCCTCCGTGCCGCCCTTGCTCAGGATCATGTCGCGGAAACGCTGGCCGTTGGCGCGCGTCATGCCGCCGTTGCGCTCGAACCAGTCGTACGCGTTGGTGTCGAGCATCTTGGTCCACTGGTAGGCGTAGTAACCCGCCGCGTAGCCCGACCCCCAGATGTGCGCGAAATAGCTCGACCGATAGCGCGGCGGCACGTCGGCCGTATCCAGCCCCGTCGCCGCCAGCGCCTTCGCCTCGAACGCGTCGGCGTCCTGGCGCGGCTGGTCGGCGGTCAGGCCGTGCCAGCTCATGTCCATCTGCGCCGCCGCCAGCGCCTGGCCGAAGTCGGCGCCGGAGTTGAACGTCGCTGCCCTGCGGATGCGCGCCACCAGGGCGGGCGGGATCACCTGGCCCGTTTGGTAATGGACGGCGTAGTTCGGCAGGATCGCGGGGTCGAGCGCCCAATGCTCGTTGAACTGCGACGGGAACTCCACAAAGTCGCGCGCCACCGCGGTGCCCGACACGCTGGGATAGGTCTGGTTCGCGAACAGGCCGTGCAGCGCGTGGCCGAACTCGTGGAACATGGTGGTCACGTCGTCGAACGTGACAAGCGCGGGCTGGCCGGCGGCGGGCTTGGTGAAGTTGCCGACGTTGTAGACGACGGGCTTGGTGTCCAGCAGCTTCGACTGGCCGACGAAGTTCGACATCCACGCGCCGCCGCGCTTGTTGTCGCGCTTCCAGTAATCGAAATACACCAGGCCCAGCGGCGCGCCCGACGCCTCGAACACCTCGTACACCATCACGTCGGGGTTATAAACGGGGATGTCCGTCCGCTTCTTGAAGGTGACGCCGTAGAGGCGCGTGGCGGCGGCGAACACGCCGCGCTCCAGCACGCGGTTGATCTCGAAATACGGCTTCAGCTCGTCTTGGTTCAGGTCGTAGCGCGCCTTGCGCAGCCGCTCCGAATACAGGTCCCAGTCCCAGGGTTTCAGCGCGAAGTCGCCGCCGCCGGCCTTGACCTGCGCCTGCAATTCCGCCGCCTCGCGCCGCTGCTCGACCGCCAGCGGCGCGCCCAGCCGCCGCATGAAGGCGGTCGCCGTCTCGGGCGTCTTGGCCATGTTCTCGTCCAGGCGATAGTCCGCCCAGGTCTTGAAGCCGAGCAGCTTGGCCTTCTGCGCGCGCAGCTGGGCGATGGCGGCGATCGTCTGGCGCGTGTCGTTAGCGTCGCCCTTGACCGTCCGGGTCCAGCTGGCCTCGAACAGCGCTTGGCGCGTCGCGCGGTCGGTCAGCTTCGCCAGCAGCGGCTGCTGCGTCGTGTTCTGGAGCGGGATCAGCCAGCGGCCGTCCAGCCCGCGTGCCTTGGCGGCGTCGGCGGCGGCCGCCACCTCCGCGTCCGACAGCCCGGCCAGCTTGGCGCGGTCGTCCACCACCAGCCCGCCCGCCTTGGTCGCGGCGAGCAGCTTCTGGCTGAACGCGTTGGACAGGGTCGATAGCTCGGCGTTGACGCGCGTCAGCTCGGCCTTGTCCGCCGCCGACAGCTGCGCGCCGCCGCGGACCATGTCGTCGTACGTCCGGTCCAGCACGCGCGCCTGCTCCGCCGTCAGGCGCAGGGTGGCCCGGCGATCGTGGAGCGACTTCACCCGCGCGAACAGCTTGGGGTCCAGGTTGATCGCGTCGTTGTGCGCCGACATCTTGGGCGCCAGCGCGGTCTGCGCCGCTTGCAGCGTGTCGTCGGTGTCGGCCCCCGTCACGCCGCCGAACGCCGCGCCCGCCCGGTCGAGCAGGCGGCCGGAGCGTTCCAGCGCGGCGATGGTGTTGTCGAACGTCGGTGCCGCCGGGTCGTCGGCGATGCGCCGCACCTCGGCCAGCTGCTCGGCCATGCCTGCCTCGATCGCGGGCTGATAGTCGGCCGACTTGATCCGGTCGAACAGCGGGGCCTGATAGGGCAAGGTGCTGGCGGCCGCGAAGGGATTGGCGGCGGGCAGCGTCTGGGCGGAGGCCGTGCTGACCATCAGAAGGGCGACGAGGGGGGCAAGGGCGCGCATCCGGGTTCCTGAGCTGGAGATGCCCCGGATTAGGACAGCCCCCCTACCGCGCGCAAGCGGAGCACGACCCGCTTTACATCGCTAACACACTTGGTACGCTGGCGCGCCGACAAGGGGGCGACCATGCTGCATATCGAGAAGCTGACGCACGTTTACGCCAACGGGACACGTGCGCTGGACGGGGTGGACCTGACCATCCCGCCGGGCATGTTCGGCCTGCTGGGCCCCAATGGTGCCGGCAAGTCCACGCTGATGCGCACCGTCGCCACGCTCCAGACGCCGACGTCGGGCACGATCCGCTTCGCCGACATCGACGTGGTCGCCGATCCGGAGGCGCTGCGGCGGACGCTCGGCTATCTGCCCCAGGATTTCGGCGTCTATCCGCGCGTGTCGGCCTACGACATGCTCGACCATATGGCGGTGCTGAAGGGCGTCGCCGACCGCGCCGACCGCCGCCACACGGTCGAGGCGCTGCTGAACCAGGTCAATTTGTGGGGCGTGCGGAAAAAGGCGCTGGCGGGATTCTCAGGCGGGATGCGCCAGCGCTTCGGCATCGCCCAGGCGCTGATCGGCAACCCGCGGCTCATCATCGTCGACGAGCCGACCGCCGGCCTGGACCCGGAGGAACGCAACCGCTTCCTCAATCTGCTGGGCGAGATCGGCGACGACGTGGTGGTCATCTTGTCCACCCACATCGTCGAGGACGTGGCCGACCTGTGCCCACGCATGGCGGTGCTGGCGGGCGGCCGCATCCTGCTCGAAGGCGCGCCGCTCGACCTGATCGCCGACACGCGCGGGCGCGTGTGGCAGCGGACCATCGCCCGCGACGAGCTGCCCGCCTTCCGCGAGCGGCATCGCGTCATCTCGACGCGCCTGTTCGCCGGCCGCACGATCGTCCACGTCCTGAGCGACGGGTCACCGGGCGAGGGGTTCGAGCCGGTCGCGGGCGGGCTGGAGGACGTGTATTTCTCGACGCTGGACGCGTCGCGTCGCGTCGCGGCCTGAGGGGGATACGCTCATGCTAGCCGGCATCTTCCGCTTCGAATGGCGCTATCAGCTGCGCAACCCGGTGTTCTGGGCGGCGGCGATCATCTTCTTCCTGCTCGCGTTCGGCGCGACCACGGTGGACCAGATCCAGATTGGGTCGGGCGGCAACGTCCACAAGAACGCGCCCTTCGCCATCGCCCAGATGATGCTGATCCTCAGCCTGTTCTACATGTTCGTATCGACCGCCTTCGTCGCCAACGTCGTGGTGCGCGACGACGATACGGGGTTCGGCCCGATCCTGCGTGCGACGCGAGTGACGCGCGGCGCCTATCTGGTCGGGCGGTTCGGGGGCGCCTTCGCGGCCGCCGCCTGCGGCTTCCTGGCGATCCCGCTGGGCATCTGGCTGGGCAGCCTGATGCCCTGGGTCGACCCCGAGACGCTGGGCTCCAACCGGCTGAGCTATTACCTCCAGCCGCTGCTGGTCATCGGGCTGCCCAACCTGTTTCTGACCTCCGCGCTGTTCTTCGCGCTCGCCACCGCCACGCGCTCGATGATGGCGACGTACGTGGGCGTGATCGGCTTCCTGGTGCTGTGGACGATCGCCAGCGTCGTGCTGGACCGCAACCCCGCCTATGAGCTGTGGGGCGCCTATGGCGAGCCGCTGGGCTTCGGCGCGGTCAGCTATCTGACCAAATACTGGACCGCCGCCGACCGCAACGCGCTGGTGGTGCCGCTGTCGGGCATGGTCTTGCTGAACCGGCTGCTGGCGCTGGGGATCGGCGCCGCCGCCTTCGCGCTGGCCTTCGCCACCTTCGGCTTCGCGGTGCGCCCGTCGCGCAAGGCGCGGCGCGCCGAAAAGCTGAGCGAGCGGGTGGAGGCGACGCCCGAGGCCGGCCAGGCGCCCGCCCGTCCCCTGCCCGCCCCCCGCTTCGACCGCGCCACCGCGCTGACGCAGCTTCGCGTCCGCACGCGACTGGAACTGACGCAGGTGCTGAAGAGCCCGGCCTACGTCGTGCTGCTGGCGCTAGGGCTGTTCAACGCGATGGCCGCGCTGACCGACCTGGGCCAGATCTTCGGCACGCCAGTGCTGCCCGTCACGCGCGTGGTCATCAAGCTGCTGGAGGGGTCGTTCGGCATCATCCCGCTCATCATCGCCGTTTATTACGCGGGCGAGCTGGTGTGGCGCGAACGCGACCGCCGCACGCACGAGATCGTCGACGCCAGCGCGGTCCCCGACTGGGCCTTCGTCGTCCCCAAGGCGCTGGCCGTGCTGCTGGTGATGGTGTCGACGCTGCTCGTCAGCGTGGCCGGCGGCATGGCGATGCAGCTGATCCACGGCTATTCGGACCTGGAACCGGGAAAGTACCTGTTATGGTACGTGCTGCCCAACGCGGTCGACTTCACCTTGCTCGCGGTACTGGCGGTGTTCGTCCAGGGCTTGAGCCCCAACAAGTACGTCGGCTGGGCGGTGACCGTCCTCTACGCGATCGTGATCCGCACCACGTTACGCAACCTAGGGTACGGCGACGTCCTATACACCTATGCCGCAAGCCCGGACGTGCCGCTGTCGGACATGAACGGCCAGGGCGATTTCTGGATCGGCGCTTGGTGGCTCCGGCTCTATTGGTCGGCCTTCGCGGTGATGCTGCTGGTGGCGGCGCACGCGCTGTGGCGGCGGGGCACCGAGACGCGGCTGCTGCCGCGGCTGCGCCGGCTGCCGCGGCGGCTGGCGGGTCCGGCCGGGCTGGTGGGCGGGGCCGCGCTGGCGGTGTTCGTCGGCGTGGGCGCCTGGATTTACACCAACACGCACGTCTGGAACGAATATCGCACCGCGATCGGCGACGATCGGTTCCTGGCCGACTACGAGCGCGAACTACTGCCCTTCGAGCGGGTACCCCAGCCCGCGGTGTCTGCCGTGCGCGTCGCGGTCGACCTGCGCCCGGCCCAGCCCGGGCTGACCGCGCGAGGCGTGATGACGCTGGTCAACCGCACCGCCCGGCCGTTGGACCGGGTGCACGTGCGCATGGGCGACCGGCGCACGCGGCTGGTGGCGCTGGACCTGCCCGGCGCGCGGCTGGAACACGACTATTCCCGTTTCCAGTATCGCATCTATCGGCTGGCGACCCCGCTGATGCCCGGCGGCACCACCAGCCTGGCGTTCCAGACCGAGCGGCGCCAGCGCGGCTTCACCAACGACACTGGCGACACGCGGGTCGTCGCCAACGGCACCTTCGTCAACAACGCTGAATTCGCCCCCGGCATCGGCATGGACCGCCAGGAACTGCTCAAGGATCGGGTGAAGCGCCGCAAATACGGCCTCCCCTCCGAACTGCGCCCGCCCAGGCTGGAGGACCCGGCCGGCACGCGGCGCAGCCTGTTCGGGGCGGACTGGGTCCGAACCGACATCACCGTGTCGACCGATGCCGACCAGACGCCGATCGCACCTGGCGACCGGGTGGCGGACGCAGTGCGGGGCGGGCGGCGCGTGGCGCGTTTCGTGACGCGCGCCCCGATCCTCAACTTCTATTCCGTCCAGTCCGCCCGCTATGCCGAACGGCGCGTGCACCGGGACGGAATCGAGTTGGCGGTCTATTACGACCCGCGGCACGGCGCGAACGTGAACCGGATGCTGAACGCGTTCGCGCGCGGGCTCGACCTCTATCAGCCCGCCTTCGGCCCCTATCAGTTCGCCCAGGCGCGGATCATCGAGTTCCCGGACTATGCCCAGTTCGCCCAGGCGTTCGCGGGCACCATGCCCTATTCGGAGGGGATCGGCTTCATCGCCGACCTGTCGGACCCGGATAAGATCGACTACGTCACCTACGTCGCCGCGCACGAACTGGGCCATCAATGGTGGGCACATCAGACGATCACGTCCGACAACCAGGGGGGTACGCTGGGCATCGAGACGCTGGCGCAATATTCGGCGCTGATGGTGATGGAGCGGATGTACGGCCGCGACCAGATCCGCCGCTTCCTGAAATACGAACTGGACCGCTATCTGCGCAGCCGCGGCGGCGAGGCGATCGAGGAACTGCCGCTGGCCCGCGTCGAGAACCAGCAATACATCCATTACCGCAAGGGTAGCCTGGCGATGTACCGGCTGAAGGACGAACTGGGTCAGGCGCGCGTCGACGCTGCGCTGAAGCGCTACAACACGCGCTTCAAGTTCAAGGGCGCGCCCTATCCGCGCAGCCTGGACCTGATTACCGAATTCCGGCGCGGCGCCACACCGTCCGAGAACGCACTCATAACCGACCTGTTCGAGCGGATCACGTTATACGACGTCAAGGTCCGCGACGCTCGGGTTTCCCGCCTGCCCGACGGGCGGTGGCGGACGCGCATGACCGTGGAGGCGCACAAGCTCTATGCCGACGGGCGCGGGGCCGAGCGCGAGGCGCCGATGGCCGAGACGATCGAGCTGGGCGCATTCGCGGCGATGCCGGGCCGCGGCAGCTTCGCCAAGGCGGACGTGCTGGGGCTGTCGCGCGTGCCCGTGCGGTCGGGCACCCAGGCGCTAACGATCGTGACGGCGCGCCGCCCGGCCTATGCGGGCGCGGACCCCTACAACACGCGCATCGACCGCAATTCGGATGACAACGTGATCGCGATCAGCTGATTCTAAAGCGCCTGGGCGGCGGCCCAGCCGCTGGCCCAGGCCCAATGGAAGTTATAGCCGCCCAGCCAGCCAGTCACGTCCACCGCCTCACCGATCACGTGCAGGCCGGGCAGGTGGCGCGCCGACAGGTCGCGCTGGTTCAACCCGTCGGTGGATACGCCGCCCACCGTGACTTCGGCTTTGGCGAACCCCTCGGTGCCGTTGGGGTGGAAAATCCAGTCGGCCAGCCGGGCTTCGTGCCCGGCCAGCACCGCGTCGCGCACGTTCGCCAGCGGGCCGTCGGCCCCCATCCGCTCCGTCAACGCGCTCGCCAGCCGGTCGGGCAGGGCCGCGGCCAGTAGGCGGCGCAGATTGGTGCCCGGCTGGCTCCGCTTGGCTTCGCGCAGCCAGCCGGCGTCGCGGCCGGGCAGGAAGTCGATCGCGACCGGCTGTCCGTGCCGCCAGTAGGACGAAACCTGGAGGATCGCCGGGCCCGACATCCCGCGATGCGTGAACAGCGCGGCCTCGGCGAAGGCGGCGGTGCCGCAGCGCGCGACCACGGGGACCGCCACGCCCGACAGCGACCGGAACAACGCCTCCTCACCCGGCAGCGTCATGGGAACCAGCGCGGGGCGCGGCTCCACGACCTTCAACCCGAAGCGGCGGGCCAGGTCGTAGGCGAAGCCGGTGGCGCCGAGCTTCGGGATAGACGGGCCGCCGGTCGCGATCACCAGCGCGGGCGCTTGGTAGGTCGCCCGGGCCGTGACGACGCGGAACCGGCCATCGGCGTAGGTCACGTCGCGGATGCCCTCCCCCAGCCGCAGATCAACCGCGCTC
>Ga0325401_1002627_pt1 | contig 16091 bp, 8 predicted proteins | sample PopdelMetagenome_FD_205666 | JGI IMG/M metagenome (GOLD analysis project Ga0325401, IMG submission 205666) | Populus deltoides microbial communities from Bellville, Georgia, United States - Xylem-PdKOR-R2 | ecosystem: Host-associated > Plants > Phyllosphere > Stem > Wood/Secondary xylem | place...
GACAACTGTTATATAAAATATATATATATATATATATATATATATATATATATATATATATATATATATATATATATATATATTCTTTTGGGTGTTTACATTTCAACTTCTAAAATTTTCAATTTTAGCATTTGAGAGTGATTCGTGCATTCTTCAGTTCTTGAACAAATTGAATCTTTCAAAGATTAACTGGCTTCGTGGCGTCATTCTACTTCATTCCAATAGTGTTGGTGCTTGGGGCAGGTTTCCATCGTTTCACACTCCTATCAGACCTATTTCGGCTTTCCAGGATGAAATCTCAATCTTAATTGTGGGTTGTGTGACAATTAGAGTCATTGCACAGATTCCAAATGTGTTTCAACAAAGCAATCTTGAACAAGATCATTTCTATGTATGATGAATCTGGGATGTGTTTTACCAATGCTAAGGAGGGTTAAGGATACTATTGTGAGGTACTTTGAGAAGCTTTTGGGGGTTTCCTGATTTGATTCAGGTTTTGATATATCTATTCTTAGTGGGACTCTTCCTCGTAGATTATCTCCCTCTCAAAGCATGTCCCTTGTAAGCGATGATGAAATTCAGAAGTTCCTTTTCTCTCATAAGGATAAAAGGCTCCCAGTCCAGATGGATTCAGTGTGGATTTCTTTAAGAAAGCATGGAGTATTGTTAGCTTGGACACTATTAATACTATCTGGTCTTTCTTCATTTCAGTTCAGCTTCTTAAGCAAGTAAACGCTACAACTATAACATTAGTCCCTAAAGTTCCTAACCCATCCATGATTGAGGACTTTCGGGCCTATCTCATGTTGCAATACCATTTACATGAGATAGGCCCAAAAGTTCTTCCAGATTTGATTGGGCCTTTTTAATTAGCGTTTCTTGAGGGGAGAAATATTAGTGATAATATTTCACTCTCACAAGAGCTTCTTCATAATTATCATCAAAATGGGGGGCCTTCTAAGTGCTCTTTGAAGGTGGATCTGATGAAAGCTTATGATTTTGTGAGGTGGGATTTCTTATTAGCTATTCTTTAGCTCTTCTCATGATTTTTTTATCCCCGTGGACCGAATCATCACAATCCAAATGACCTTGAATTTAATATATAGTATTAGCATACCCAGAAAACAACAAATCTCAGTTTATAGGTCATTCTATTATGTCTAGGTACCCAAACCCCGTGTATGATCAGTTTGCGGTAAAATTAAACCTCCAATTAAAACCTCAAGAAACCGATATCAAAATAAGCCCAAATTTAATATACGGTGCGATCTCATTCCCAATACACAGAATATGAAGTTTAAATTGATTCTAAGGTGGTTTACTTATGGTTCACTGAGAGTAGTGTTTCTACGGCAGAATTGAACCTCGTGCAAACAGTATCATAATAAGCCTAAATTTTACATATGATGCGATCTCACCCCCAAAAGACTAAATATGAAGTTTCAATTGATTTCCAGGTGGTTTGCTTATGGTTCACTAAGAGTTGTGTTTCTGCAGCAAAAATTGAATGATCCTTCAAATTCCAACCCTTTTTTTTTTGCTTAGATGACGCAAACACGAAGAACAAGAAGATGGACCCAAACACTGAAAAACTTAAATGAACACTAAAAAAACAAAAATAACAGAAGGACATGACCTTGTTTTGGAGCTTAGCTCTGATACCAACTGATGCGAAACTCGTGATCACGTGGTCCTACAATCAAGATTGAGATCTGATCCCGGAAAGCCAAAATAGATCTGATAGGAGTGTGACACAATGGAAACCTGCCCTAAGGCACCAACACTATTGGATTGAGTAGAATGACGCCACGAAGCCAGTTAATCTTCGATAAGTCAGATTCAATTCGTTTAAGAACTGAAGAATGCAAGAATCACTCACACGTTAAAACTGAAAAATTCAGAAGTGATTATCATCAAAGCTGCTGAAATTTTGGCTTACATGAGTTTAAATAGTTCTTGAAAAATTAACCCTAATGCCCTTATATGGACTTATATGAGGTCCACTCAAAACTGACCCAAAAACCCTAAACTAAAAAGCCCATCCTGATCCAAACAAGCCTTGGATCCTAGTTCAAAACAAAGTTTTAATTAAGCCCAAACACGAAAGAAAATAATAAAAATAGCTAATCTGTCATTAAATACCACTAGCTTTTCTTTCCTTATGTAGCTAGGATGAATAAGGAATCCTTATAAGAAAAGGATTCTGAAACATTAATGAATCCCTACTACACTTGGAGATTGTACTGCAACTCATTAAAGATCCTAGTGGAACTAGGAAATTCCCAAAACCAGCTGCCACATCCTTGTAGAAAAAGAATCCTAACCAAATAGGAAGTCCACAAGTCAAATGGAAGTAAATTCCGAACACAAGTTCTACATGCTCTCATTCAAAAGAACTTAAAGAATTGGGAAGATTGTTTGCCATTTATAGGGTTTGCATATAATCGTAGTGTGCACTCTACTACTGAATTTTCACCATTTGAAATTGTGTATGGATTTAACCCTTTTAACTCCAATGGATTTGATTTCTTTGTCTGTTGATGAAAGCGTTAGTTTCGATGGTAATCGTAAAGCACAGGTGGTGAAGACACGCCATGAGAGTGTGTGGCAACATATTGAAAAGAGGAATCGTGTGTATGCACCAAAAGCTAATAAGGGGCGCAAACATTTTGTCTTTCAGAGCGACGATTGGGTTTGGGTGCATATGCGGAAGGAGATATTTCCGACCCATAGAAAATCAAAGCTACAACCACGAGGAGATGGGCCTTTTCAGATCCTTAAGAGGATCAATGACAAAGCATATAAAGTTGATTTGCCAGGTGAATATGGTGGTAGTGCTATCTTTAATGTTTCTGATCTTACTCTGTTTGATGTAGGTGATGATTCGAGGTCAAATAATTTTGAAGGGAAAGGGGATGATGCGGATCAGCCCAACACCAAGCGTAATCATGCCAACGACCCATTGAAGGTGCCAATTGGGCTAATCACAAGAGCTAGGACAAAGAAGCTTAAAAAAGCATTGAATAAGGTTGTTTAGAACATAGGGAGCAAAATTGATGCGAACCTCGTGATCACAAGGTCACGTAACCCACACGCAAAGACACCAATTCCCGAAAAGCCAAGTAAATCAGGTTTGATAGGAGTGTGGACTTATATGATGTCCACTTATAATTAAACCCAAATAATATAAATAAACCCTAAACTAAGAAGAAAATAATAATAACAATAATAAATCTGAATTTAATATCCTAAATATAATAAGATCAAATTTGTTGCCGTTTAGAAGTCCCATATAAGCTAGGAGAATCAAATCTGAAGGTAGAATTAATTCTGAAATCTTCTTTTCTTTTTTGTAGCTAGGATGAATAAGTAATCCTTGTAAGAAAAGGATTCTAAAACATTTATGAATCCTTACCACACATGGAAACTATGTTGCAGCCAATTAAAGATTTTGGAGAATTAGGAGATTTCCAAAATAAGCTGCCACATCCTTTTAGGAAAAGAATCTTAGCCAAATAGGAAGTCCACAAGTCAAAATGAAGCAAATAACAAAATTCATATAGCTTCTGTTGACCCGTGTTTTGATGCCTTCCCGAACTCTGATTGACCTGAAATGTTAACCCAACATAGGAAAACATGTCACAAGACTCCATTTAAACTTTCAGCTCGATCTAACAGTCGGATTGAGAATTATGACTGTTGCCGTAAAACTGGATAGATGCACTTTTTACGTCAAAATCCGAATTTGTCCTTTCCTGGATCGTATCAAAAATGGACCTAGAGGGGCTTGGGACATTTGAGGAGCATGAAGGACAGCCTTTAATTCATCTAGTTTAGGTCTAAGGAGAGCCCAATTCGTGTGGAACAAGGGGTTGATGTATCCGCCCCCATACCAACCTTGTTATGCTTATTTTTTTTTTCCTAATGATACAAGGATAAAAATTCAGCAATTTATTCTCAAAATTAAATAAGGAAGTTGGCCATATCTTATTCCTAAAGAGAGGAGGACTATTTAATGCTTTTCCTAACTTAGGAAGGAAAGTAATTAATCAAGGACAAATGAGGAAATTTGTTTTCTTATTTGTTCAAGTTAAACAAGGAAATTCAAGTTAGTCAAGGACATTAAAGGGAGGCAGCAACACAAATTTTCCAAATTAGATTTTTCCTAGTTTATTTAGGACTTTTTAGGTGACAAATCTGATTCTATCATATTTAGGATGGTAAGTTTCGGATTTTTATTATTACTTATTTGGGTCAATTGTAAATGGGCTTCATATAAGTCTACCTAAGGGGGGTCCATTAGGGTTTCTTTAAGTCTAGAGTGAGTATAAATAAAGGCATAACCAGACGTAAACCGGTTGTTTTCCAACCCGGTGATTGGGTTTGGGTGCACATGCGTAAGGAACGATTTCCTAACCAAAGGAAATCAAAATTACAGCCTCATGGTGATGGTCCATTTCAGGTTTTAGAGAGAATTAATGACAACGCATACAAAATTGACCTTCTAGGTGAGTATGGAGTTAGTGCTACCTTTAATGTTGTTGATCTTATGTTATTTGAAACAGATTTTGATTCAAGTTCAAATCCTTTCGAGGAGAGAGGGGATGATGTGGACCAGCCCAGAAACACCAGCAAGGACCCATTACATGTTCCAAATGGTCCAATGACTCAGTCCAAGACAAAGGCATTGAATGCATTGGTTTTGAACGTTTCAACCAAGTCAGAATTGAAAGGTCCATTAGAGTATCAAGAGGAGATCCTAGTACATCTTATCCATGTGCAAGAGGGGTCCAAGACTACCTTATTTGGGCCATGAGGTGAGGACAGCAAAGGAAACAAAAGAATCCTTCTACAACTTGGAAACAACATGGGTGGCTACCTTTTCCTTTTGTTTCTAGGATTAAGGGGCTGCATGGAAGGCTATAAATAAGGCTTGAATTAGTTCTGTAACATTTTACTTCTCTTCTTCTCATGGCAGAATATGGATTTAATATTAGGGGCTATATTTTACTTTATTAACTACAACCCAAGGCTTGTTTGGGCTTAATTAATACTTTGTTTTCAGTTAGGATCCAAAGCTTGTTTGGATTAAGTTATGGGTTTTTTAATTTAGGGTTTTGGGTCAGTTTTGAGTGGATCTCATATAAGTCCACATAAGGGGTCCATTAGGGTTAATTTTTCAAGAACTGTTTAAACTCATGGAAGCCAAAATTTCAGCAGTTTTGATGATTATTACTTCTGAATTTTTGAGTTTTAATGTGTGAGAGTGATTCTTGCATTCTTCAGTTCTTGAACGAATTGAATCTTACTTATCGAAGATTAACTTGCTTCGTGGTGTCATTCTACTAAATCCAATAGTGTTAGTGTCTTGGGGCAGGTTTTCATTGTGTCACACTCATATCCGACCTATTTCGGCTTTCCGGGATCAGATCTCAATCTTGATTGAACTAGGAACCCTAATCGTTGAACTAGGAACCCTAATGGACCCAAAACTTGTGGGCTAATTTCTATCCACTTACAATAAACCCAAAGTATGTTAACTAAGCCCAAACATAAAGAAAATAATAATAATAAAAAAACAAATGATGTGAACCTTGTGATCACGTGGTCACACAGCCCACACGCAAAGACACCAATTCCTGAAAAGCCAAGTAAATCAGGTTTAATAGGAGTGTGACACAAAAATAACTTGTACCTAGGCATCAGTACCGATACGATCCAGGCAAGGTCAAATTCAGATTTTGACGTAAAAGTGCTCCTACCAGTTTTACGGCAACAGTAATAATTCTCAATTCGATCATTGGATCAAGCTGAAATTTTACATGAAGTCTCCTGACATGTTTTTCTATCTTGGGTTAAAATTTTAGATCAATCAGAGTTCGGTAAGGCATTGCAATACGGGTGAACAGAGGCTGTATGAATTTTGTTATTTACTTCATTTTGACTTGTGGACTTCCTATTTGCCTAGGATTCTTTTTCTAAAAGGATGTGGCAGCTTATTTTGGAAATCTCCTAATTCTCCAAAGATCTTTAACTGGCTGCAACATAGTTTCCATGTGTTGCAAGGATTCATAAATGTTCAAAATCCTTTTCTTACAAGGATTCCTTATTCATCCTAGCTACAAAAAAGAAAAGTATGATAATTTTCCTAGTCTATTTGGGACTTCTTAATGGTGAAAAATTTGATTCTAGCATATTTAGGATGGTAATTTTTGGATTTTTATTATTTTCATTATTTTCTTCTTAGTCTTTGGGTTATTATTACTTATTTGGATCAATTGTACGTGGGCTTAATATAAGTCCACCTAAGGGGGGTCCATTAGGGTTTATTTAAGTCTAGAGTTAGTATAAATAAAGGCATAACCAAACATATAAGTCAGACAATTCAGATTAATAAAACTTTTTGTTTGCCGCACTTTGTGTGTGTGTTAGCGAGATAATCTCCCTTCCATGGTTCTTTAAAGAACTGAAAACCGACTTATCGAAGAACAACTGTCTTCGTGGCATCATCCTTATACTTCTCGTTCACGAATCAATATTCATTGGGTGGGGGTCTCCGTTTTCAATAGTGCTGGGGCCTTGGTACAAATTATCTTTGTGTCACACTCCTATCAAACCTGATTTACTTGGCTTTTTGGCAATTGGTGTCTTTGTGTGTGGGTTGCGTGACCACGTGATCATGAGGTTCGCATCATTTGGTATTAGAGCTTGGCTCCATTAATCAGGTTATATCCTTCTAAAATTTTCATTTCTTGTTGTTTCCGCAAAAATTCCTTAGTGTCTAATTTTTTCTTCTCCTTGATTTTGCAGCATATATAAAAAAAATTAGCTATTTCATTATGTTATTGCTCAAAATATATTACTAGTATAAAAAAAAAAGAGAAAAGAGAAAAGAAAAAAAATTGTTCAAAAAGACGTTTATTCGATTCTATCGCAGAAAACTAAACAAGAGAATACTGGATCAAATCAACTCAGAATTAGCTCAAATTAGATACTCTAATTACTGGGTTCCTACTCGCACCAAATATAAAATTTTGTTTTAATTGGATATCGTTTGCTTTGGGTTTCAAATTCGGGTCTAATCAGGTTTGATTCATACAGCCTTTCTTGACCCGTGTTTCGATGCCTTCCCGAACTCCGATTGACCCAAAATAAGCTGTCACATCTTTTAGAAAAAGAATCCTAGCCAAATAGGAAGTCCACAAGTCAAAAGGAAGTAAATAACAAAATTCATACAGGCTCTATTAACCCGTATTGCAATTCGTAATGCCTTACTGAACTCCAATTGATTTGAAATTTTAACCCAAGATAGAAAAATATGTCAGGAGACTCTATGTAAAATTTCAGCTTGATCTAACAATCTAATTGAGAATTATGACTGTTGCCGTAAAACTGGATACTTGCACATTTTACATAAAAATCTAAATTTGACCTTGCTTGGATCGTATCAACAAATATGACACATAAACTTAAGTGGATGCACCTAATTAAAAAAAAAAAACCTAATATATATAATTTTTCTAGTTGCACATGAATGAAATTTCCAACCTAAAAACACTAGGATCTTTGTTGCCACCTTTAGATATTAATTGTTTGTCTTTGTTAACTTTCCAAAAAGGTAGATATTAATTTTTGAGGTTACCCACTGTTTAGTTTCTTTGTTTGTTTAAGATAATTAATTATAGTTTTAGCGAATCCTTTTAAAACATGAGAACCCTTATTGCCTTACTTGTAGGATTAGAAAACTTGATGCCAACCTTTCAAACATGTTGTCAAGCAACTCACATGCAAAGACACCAATAATTATCTTAAACAAATAAAGAAAAGCCAAGCAAATCAGATTTGATAGGAGTGTGACACAAAGATAACTCGTATCTAGGCACCAGCACTATTAGAAACAAAAACCTCCACACGTTTGATTATGGCTTTATTTAAACTAGCTCTAGACTAAAGAAAGAAAACCCTAATGGACCTCTATTATGTGGACTTATATGAGGCTCATTTACAATCGACCCAAATAAGTAATAATAAACAAAGACTAAGAAGAAAATAATAAAAATGCAAAATTAATATCCTAGATATTCTAGAATCAAATTTGCCATCCTTAATATGTCTCAAACAGATTAGGAAATCTGATTTGAATGTGGAATTAATTCTAAAGTCTTCTTTCTTTGTTGTGCTTGATCTCTTTATTTTGCTTGGACAATTAATGAAGAAAATCTCTCTTTATACTTGCCAATTTAGTTTCCTACCTTGACTAGAAGAATCATTAATCAATCCTTTCTAGCTTAGAAAATCAGATCTGGCAACCCTTTGATCCAGACGAATTGGGCTTTTTTTGGACTTAGATTAGATGACTTAGAGGCCATCCTTCATGCTCCCTAGGCGTCCCAATGATGCGAACCTTGTGATCATGCAACCCACTATCAAGATTGAGATATGATTCTGAAAGCTGAAATAGGTCTGATAGGAGTGTGAAACAATAAAAACCTGCCGCAAGGCACCAACACTAATGAAATGAAGTAGAATGACGTCAAGAAGCCAGTTATCTTTGATAAGTCAGATTCAGTTCGCTCAGAATTGAAGAATGCAAGAATCACTCTCACACGTTCAAACTGAAAAATTCAGAAGTAATATTCATCAATGCCTACCAAAATTTTGGTTACAAGAGTTTAAATAGTTCTTAAAAATTAACCCTAATGGATCTAATCTTGTGGGATGAACTGACCCACATATAAAACTGACCTAAAAATCCTTAATTGAAAAGCCCATAACTTGATCCAAACAAACCTTGGATACTAGCTCAAAACAAAGTTTTAATTAAGCCTAAACATGAAAGAAAATAATAAAAATAATTAATCTGTCATTAAAAAGCACTAGCGCTTCTTTCCTTGTGTAGCTAGGATGAATAAGGAATCCTTATAAGAAAAGAATTCTGAAAGATTAATGAATCGTTGCCATCCTTGAAAATTATGTTTCAGCTCACTCTTGGAAATTCTGAAAACAAGCTGTAACATCCTTTTAGAAAAATAATCCTTGCCAAATAGAAAGTTCACATGTTAAAAGAAAGTAAATAACAAAATTCATACAGCCTGTTCTGAACTATATCGCAAGTTTTTTCCGAACTCTGATTCACCTAAAAATTTACCCCAACATAGACGAATACCTATAAAATCTTCTGGTAAAGTTTCAACTCGATCCAATGGTTGGATTTAGAGTTATGCTCAATATCATAAAACTGGATGGTAGAAAAGTTTACGCCAAAATCAGAATCTGACCTTGCTCGGGTCCTATCAGAAGGCTGAACCATATCACCCAAGCTCCTCTAAGTCTATTTTTCTTTGTATGTTCTAAACAAGCTCATTCAATGAAGCTACTTTGCCTTAGCTCTTGTAATTGAGCCATTTGTACCTCCAATAGGTCTTTGGCATGATTAAGTTTGGTGTTGGGTTGATTCTCATCATCCCCTCTCTCTTTAAAAGGATTCGACCTTGAATCATCAAAAAAGTACTCCCCCATTATGATCACCTTTAGAGTAAAACAAATATCGTTCTCTGGCTATGCTATGCTATACTGGAGGGATTTATTAGTCTTTGGGTAATGGCACTAAGCTTAATACACTTAGGAAATCCTACAATTGAAAATGACCTTCACTGGAACAAAGCTCTATTCAATCCACTGATAGAGAATGACCTTAAAAGGAAAAAACTCGATTCAATGTCGTTCTCCTGTTATACTTTTTCCTTTTTATTATATAAAAATTAAGGATATAGCGCCTGAAAACCTCTCATAGCAGGAGTTAAGTCTAAATCAGACAGAGACTGATGGTCCAGGGTTGCGACACCTGAACTTTTATTAATAAGCTCAGTGTTTAACTCAGATCTTTGTGTGGCAGAACGCCAAATATGGTAGGTTGCCACACCTGAAATCTTATTGATAAGCTCAAGGAAAGCCAGGTTTTAACTCAGATCTTAAAGAAAAAATAAATCTATGTTATATAATATGAGGAAGAATGCTAATTTTTTGTGTTGCAGAATGCCAAATATTTGGCAGAATGGTTAGCGATTAAAAAATGTGGTTGATTCTTTTAACTCAGTTTTGTTTTGCTTTTTTTCTGATTTTTATTGCTTCTAGAGAGAGAGAGTGTGTGTGTGTGTGTGTAGATTGCGCTACTAAGTTGGTTCTATTAGGTGTTGGTTCAGTTTGACAAGAATTGCAAGAAGATGAGACGAGAGGTGTGAGCGTGTGAGGATATTAATAGTGTTTGAACTGACGTGATGATATTTTTTTACCACTAACCTATTTTTGCAAGTACTATATCATGTTAGATCAAAACAACACTCCACCCCGTCCCAAGTGAGAACTTAAGTTCCAAATGCAAGCCATGACGCAGATGATGGAGATGATGAATTTTGTGATGAGGAACATGTGTGATAGACTTGATAGGGTGGAGAGTCGTGGTAACGAGGCTGGTACAAGCACCCAAGACGTGAGGAAGGTTGAGGCTAAACCAAGAGCAAATAGTGGCAGTAGGAGCGAAAGGCCAAGGTGGGCTAATTATAAGGATTTTGAGGAGAACGTTGATGATATTGGTTATGGTGGTCTTGAGGATGAGGCCATAGGCCATCGAGAAGGTTTTCAGTAACCTAGAAACTAAAGGTATTGTAGGAATAGAACTAGGGGTCACTTCGGCCGAAGGGGAAATTTGCATAGTGTTGGAGGACATGATGATAGCTATTCGGAGGAAAAAAGATGGAAGATGATATACATTCAATGAGGCAACAGATTGGTGGGGTCGATTGAAGGAGATTCACTATGAGTAAAGAGTAGAAACTGAGGTTTCAAGTTTCAAATGTTTATACTCATAATGCTTTTATGATGTTAGACAAAAAGCACTAGGCAGAATGACTTGCAAAGGTTTATAAAGAAACAAATAAAGAACGTGAAGAATGAAAAGCTTCAGTTCAGTGCCAAAGGCATAAAAAACAAAAGAGAGCAGTAGTGGTTATCATTCAAATATATACATGCAAGTGGATGGCAAGACATGTTTATTTGAAATTATTATCGGCTACTACATTTATACAATGTTGTTACAGGCAATTGCGTGCAAGAAAAGAACTCTAATCGCTGAAACAAAAGGCTAAGGAATTGTCTATCAAACCTATTTGTGATTTGAGTATGAATTATCTTACAGAGAGAGGGAATGATATAATCCGGGCAATGAAAACAGAATTAAATTAGGATTCTAATGTAAAATGTACAACTGTTCAGTTTCACAGCAATAGTTATAATTCTCAATCTGATGATTAGATCGGGCTGAAATTTTATGTGAAGTCTCCTGACACGTTTTCAAAACTTGGGTTATAATATCAGGTCAATCGGAGTTCGGTAAGGCATTGCAATACTGGTCAACAAAGGCTATATAAATTTTGTTATTTACTTCCTTTTTTACTTGTGACTTCCTATTTGGCTAGGATGCTTTTTCTACAAGGATGTAGCAACTTGTTTTGGAAATCTCCTAGTTCTACAAGGATAGCTTGTTTTGGGAATCTCCTAGTTCTACAAAGATCTTTAATGGGCTGCAATATAGTTTGCAAGTGTGGTAAAGATTCATAAATGTTTCAAAATCCTTTTCTTACAAGGATTCCTTATTCCTCCTAGCTACAACAAGAAAAGAAGACTTCAGAATTAATTCTACCATCAGATCAGATTTCCTGGTTTATTTGGAACTTCTTAAGGGTGACAAATCTGATTCTAGCATTTTTAAAATAGTAATTTTTGGATTTTTATTATTTTCTTTTTATCTTTGGGTTATTATTACTTATTTGGGTCAATTGTAAGTGGACCTCATATAAGTCCACCTAAGGGGGGGTCCATTAGGGTTTATTTTAATTTGGAGTCAATATAAACAAGGGCATAATCAGACATGTAAGGTTACGCATTTCAGATTAATAAAACTTTTTGTTTGCCACACTTGTTGTGTGTTGGTGGGATAATCTCTCTTTCTTGATTCTCTAAAGAACTGAAAACGACTTATGGAAGAACAACTGGTTTCATGGCGTCATCCTTATACTTCTCATTCCCAAATCAATATTCGTTGGGTGGGGGTTTTCGTTTCTAATAATGCTAATGCCTAGGTACAAGTTATCATTGCATAGTTAGGGAATTGTTCATATTGCATTTGAAATTTCCCCCCAGCGAGTCCCTACTTTTCCTAAAGTCATCTTCTCACCCAAGCATTTTTGTAACTCTTTAGTATTTCCATAATATACCACCGAAGATTGACTTGCATTAGCATCCTTGTCTGAAGAAGGATGCTGGGAGAGCATTCACCATGGCTTTGAAACATCTCCTTAAGTTGAACCCTAAAGTTCTGTCTCGTTTTAGTTTTCACTATCCTTTATTTCACCTTGGCTATTTTTGTTTCTAATGAAGGGACTCACACCATTCTAAAGCTTTAATTTAGGGAAAGAAACATCTACGTTTGTAGCTGGAATATCCAAGAACACAACCTTTTTACCCAACTCTCTTTGTTGAATGCCTAGCTCTGCAATAACGTTAGACATGTCTCTCATACCCAAACTGTTTCCTTCCTCTGCTTATAGTCAAAGAACTCATTGAAGATTCCATGGAGGACACATAAAAAAATAGACACAAAGAGAGGAGCACAGGAACTGAAAAAATGTAACGTTGCCTAAAACAAGCTGAAACTTGGCAACACTTGTGTGGAAGCACACAAAAACATACCAAAACACATCCCAAAAGATGAAGAAATTGAAATGGAGGACAAAACTTGAAAGAAACTGAATAAAAAAACCCACATAAACTAAAAGAAAACAAACGTAAAAACATAATCAGATATTCCAAACCTGATCACTTAGAAGGGAAGGAGAGAGGAGAGAGCATTTTTTATGTTTCCTAAGCTGGCTCTCTGAGTTGATACATATTAATGTATGTAAGGTATTCATATTCATTCAAATATTTATCGAAACAATAAAACAATAAATTCTGAAATTTATCAATAAGTTTAGACAATTTGAAAAGACAAGGTGCGATGCACCTATTTGGAGTATGTATATGTGCACCCACTCCATGTCGTTGTCTAGTCCCCACAACCTCCCCTCTACCACCAAGGATTCAGTTTTTATCAATAATACAACCGTCATTACAATTTTATTTAATTCTCATTCGACTATTATTCTCAACTCAATTACAAGGAATTTCTTAAAATCTCATACTCTTACCCATTTTCATGTTTATATTCATTCTTGTGATTTTGTTGTTAAAACCATCACTCAACAACAAATTATATTATCCTTTTTTAGCATTATTAATAACTAAAGATTAAAAATTATCTAATTCTAATTTATTTAGCTTAACCAACCCATAATATTATCTAGTGTTTTAATCATAACTAAAGTTATACAAACTCAATTTTGAGCGTGATTTATTTCTATGAAAGTCTAAAATATAGAAATATAACTTTCATGAAAAAATCAACTCTAAATTATATTATCCTTTTTAAGCATTATTAATACAGGAAAACAATGAACCCTTCAATTAGTTTTTCACTTTCTCCTCATGCAATTAAACATATGCAAAACAACCCTTAACAATTAATGTGCTCACATTATTATCACAACAATAATTTCACCTTGCTAGTTGGAATCTATGATTATTTTCATTAACTAATCAATTTATAAAAAATATATTTATAACCACCCTTAAATATGTTTGATTTTCCAAATTTCTTTCATTTCAATTTGTTCATAGTTCCACCTCATTCACATCCACACAACTAACAAGTTAGCCTTTTATTCATTCAACATACTCATATAACGGTGTTCCTTCTTATTCTTATAGAATAATTCTTCCCCTCATATAAAGAATACATAATTCATCTATAGCAATTTTAATAAGAACACATTTTACTACTATATCTTTCATCAAGTTTCTTAAATTTTGCCAAAACTAGCAATAAATTCAAAATACAATACGTCATTCACCTTAGCTTTTATTTTCGAATGCATCAGGCAGAATATAGATCTTGGCAGCTTGCACAATATATCTCAAACTCAGAATGATCCAACGGTTAAATCTTCCTAGATCAAAATAAAACCGAGCTAACTTGAAAATCGACGAGTTACTATTTAATATGAACAACACCTTGCTAGATGGTGTGTTTCCAAAATGAAGAAACCATCCAGACACATCACATATCCAAAATTCGACGTGATCCAACAGTAGAAGAGTGAGGATCGACTAGCGACCGAAACTGCCCTGCAAGGTGCGTTTCCTTTTGCTTTCTAGGATATTGTCGATGGTGATTTATGTCAAACGGAATGTGATATTTCAAATCCCTCCGGTCTGTTTGTAGAGGCTTGTGAGGAGAGCAATATATCCAAAAATAAGCATGTTCCAGAGCATACAACCTTCTTTGGGTTGACTCCTTCAAATTCTACACTTCTCTCTCTCTCTATCGAATTTTCTCTCATTTTTGTTTTTTTGGACTGGTTGGCCTCTTTGCTGTTTTAAAGGCAATTTTTTCATTAATTACAATTTTTTCCCTCATTTATGTCTTTATATTTTATTTTATTTTATTTTTTGCATAAACTATTGGTTTTTCAGCTTAAATTGCTAATCCTTATTGAACTCCAATTGAGATAAGATCTTGAACCAAGGTAGGACAACATATTAATAGACTGCATGTAAATTTTAATATTGATCCGACGATTGGATTAAGAGCTCTACTCTTTAACGTAAAATTATTCAGGTCATGACTTTTCATCAACAATCTAAATTTTCTTGTTCAATCTGCACATAAATCATATCAATTATCCCTCTAAACCTTTAGGGTTATTTTATTATTTTGGAATATATTCATTTTAAATTTTCCACCTTTATTTATTTATCATGCTTATTACCATTTTAAAGTAACGTCGCTGATTTTTAGTCAATGCAATCAGTCCTGCCTTTACATTGCACTATCCTTTCTTATAATTTATTCTTTATTACATCATTTATTCCCTAGAAAATTTTATCATTTTACTCATTATTTTATCCATCAAAACACGTTACTAGTTTCTCTATCATTATGAATTCTAAACTAAAATTCATTTTATGAAGGTCATCCCCTCGATTATACATCACAATTATTTTTATTATCATCATTTATCAATTATAATATACCCATCACTCATCAAGATCTTACCACTTTCAGCTTTATATTTACACGGGAGTTTACACATCCGCATATTTAAATTATAAATTTTCGGGGTTTCACAGGGCAGGTTCATTGTGTCACATTCCTATCAGACACTTATTTAGGCTTTCCAGGATTAGATCTCAATCTTAATTGTGGGTTGCGTGACCACGTGATCATGAGGTTCGTATCAGTTGGTATTAGAGCTAGGCTCCGAAACAAGGTCATATCCTTCTGTTATTTTTGTTTTTTAGTGTTTCTTTAAGTTTTTCAGTGTTTGCATCATTCATCTTATTGTTTTTTATGTCTAAGCAAAACAATAAAGTGTTACATTTCATCTTGTTACAGTCCAATATGATCCAACCAAGGTCAAATTCGGATTTTGGCGAAACATTTTCTTCCATGCAGTTTTATGGTAATGATCATAACTCCAAATCCAACCATTGGATCCAACTGAAACTTTACCAAAAGATTCTAGAGGTATGTTTCTATGTTGGAGTAAATGTTTAGGTGAATTGAAGGTCGGGAAGGACTTGCAATATAGATCAGAACAGGCTACATGAATTTTGTTATTTACTTCCTTTTAACATGTGAACTTCCTATTTGGCAAGGATCCTCTTCCTATAAGGATATGACAGCTTGTTTTGGAAATATTCTAATTCTACAAGGATCTTTAATGGGCTGCAATATAGTTTCCAAGTGTGGAAATGATTCATTAATGTTTCTGAATCCTTTTCTTACAAGGATTCCTTATTCATCCTATCTACACTAAGAAACAAAGGCTGCTGGTATTTGGGACATTTTGGTTTCTAGGAAGGAAACTAAATTGGAAGGTCTAAAGAGGGAGATTTTCTTCAAGCACAACAAGGTAAGAAGACTTCAGAATTAA
>Ga0325401_1002629_pt1 | contig 16066 bp, 6 predicted proteins | sample PopdelMetagenome_FD_205666 | JGI IMG/M metagenome (GOLD analysis project Ga0325401, IMG submission 205666) | Populus deltoides microbial communities from Bellville, Georgia, United States - Xylem-PdKOR-R2 | ecosystem: Host-associated > Plants > Phyllosphere > Stem > Wood/Secondary xylem | place...
GACAAACCAAATACTAAGCAGCTTACCTTAGGTATGGCGTACTAGGGGTGCTAATACCTTCCCTTTACGCAACCAGTCCCTTGCCTTAGAATCTCTGAAAGACCAGTTAGGTTTCCTAGTGACCATTGTTGCTACCCAATTTTTTGACCCATATTTTGATAAATTTTCAAATAAAAAATAAATAAAATAAATAATAATAATAATAATAATAATAATAATAATAATAATAATAATAATAATAAGGGCTTACATGTGGCGGTAACATAGAGCATCAGGGTTAAGGAAGCAATATATCAAGGAGATAATTATTGAATCATATATAATTACTGCAATATAAAATACCATATATATATATATGATTTGATTCGTGCTGGTTAGGGAAAATAATCACTGCAATTAAAAAAAATACCATATATATAGGATTTGTTGGTGCTAGTTATAGTAGACAATCTCTGCAATAATTATTGCAATATTTCTTTAAATAACACGTGTAGAGATTTTCTATATAAAAAGAACACCCGGCCATGTAGAAAAAGGGAGGAGAAAATGAAGAAGAGAGAATTTTAGAGATAAAAATAGAGGGCAAACAAAAAACCTAACCCTATTCTCTTTATTAAAAAAAGGCTACAGTGGCTGCCCCGGTCCTTGGCCAAAAACAAGCCAACAATCCGGGGTCCCCCTCCCTTTTGATATATTTTTTTTCCAAGCCTCCAGCCAATCCCCTCTCTTTTGGCCAAAAGCCAGAGAGCCGCCGGACACCGCCTCCCTTCCCCCTCTCCTAGCCAACAAAATGTAGCCGCTCATCCTCTCTTCTTCTTCGACAGAGCCCTGTCTCTTCCCTCATCTCTCTCAAACAGACTCAGCTGCTCCCGTCTCCCATTTAACTCTCAAACAGCCGCTCCACCATCGTCCCTCTCCTTTCTCAGCCGGTCAAACAAACCCATAGCCCCTCAGTCACGATCTCCCTCTCCCCCTCACAGGCGTCGACTCATTCGGCCTTCACAGAAACCAGCGGAGCTCCCCCCATTTCAACAAATCTTCTTCCCTTTCGGTCTCCTCAACAGTAACGGCGACGGACAAGCAGCAGTAAGGCCAGCCACCGCTGTTCCTTTCCCCAACAGCGATGCCCCTTTCTAAATAATTCCTCCTTGCCGCCGGCCACCTGAAACAGAGAAGAAGGTCACGATGGTTGTCACCGCCAGCGAAGACAATGAAGAGGGGAGGAAGCCGTTGCAGATCTCCCCTGTTATTTTTTCCGGCGGCGCGTGAACCCACGCGCCGCCAGTGGCGGCGGCGAGTGAGAACCACGCGCCGCCACTGTTCCTGCATTGCCAGAAGCCTTCCTAGCAGTTTCCTGGATTTTTGGGGGCTATTATGTATTTTTTTTATTTGTGTGATGTGTTGTCTGTTTTATTTTAAATTTGTGTTATTTGTAATGACATATGGGTGTATAAAAAAAACATAATAAAAAGGGATGTGTGTGTGTGTGTGTGTTTGTATTTTTTTTTTATGTATGTCATTGAATTATAAAAAAATCAAAAAGATAAAAAAGAAAATGAATTTAATTTTTTAATTTTTATATGATCAGGTATCTGAAGGATAAATAAAATCCTGTTGTATTATCCGTGAAAATATAAGAACATGTTTCTATATATTTTTTGGGATTTAATAACTGATTTATTAAAGCCTTAAGAATTTGATTAACATGTGTTTTTTTATTGTGATTAAATGTAATGTTTGTATTTTTGACAAAGAAAATATAAAAAATGTTTTTTTGTATGTTGCATACGGTCAATACCCTAACATGTTTTGAACCTTTTTTTTTATATATATAAAAAAAAACAAATATTTGAAGTTTTGAAAATGTGTTTTCGCATTGATTTCTTAAACACCAAAAATTGTTTTCTTGCATTTCTGGATTTTACAACATGTTTGTAAAAGGGTATTGGCCAATATTCCAAAAAAATACAAAAATCTTATTTTGGGAGGAATTCATCTATTATTCACCGCTAATGTTTGGATAAAGAAATCCTTAAAGGACGAATATCCAAAATATTATTGGGAGCAATAAATCCGCACAAATCCTTGAAAGAAGCCTTGATTATAATCAAGGACATTTCAATTTTTTATTCCACGGTTTACGAGCCGTGGGAGTATAAAATACTAAGACAAAAAAATAGGTTTTTAAAGCACCCTAGATTTCTAATTTTTTTGTCCCTCCTCCTTGCGATTTACAAGTCGCAAACTCTTGAAAAACTAAGGGGAAAATGAGCTTTTAAAGCACATGGAACTTCCTTGGATTTCTATCCTAATAATTTTAGTTTGAATCAAAACCTAGAAAACTGATGGGATTAGAAAACACCAACACCATAGCAATTATAAGACAAACCAAACACCAAGCAGCTTACCTTAGGTAGGGCGTACTAGGGGTGCTAATACCTTCCCTTTACGCAACCAGTCCCTTGCCTTAGAATCTCTGAAAGACCAGTTAGGTTTCCTAGTAACCATAATACTAGGTGGCGACTCCTTTACAAACAAAACAAAGACCCCGAAACCAATCGAGGATCGCCGCGACGCCGCGCTCCGCTCGCGAGGGTGCGACAGGATGGCGACTCCGCTCGTGAGGGTGCGACAACCATAATACTAGGTGGCGACTCCTTTACACAAAAAGACCCCGAAACCAATCGAGGATCGCCGCGACGCCGCGCTCCGCTCGCGAGGGTGCGACAACCATAATACTAGGTGGCGACTCCTTAAACAAGACCTTTTTCCTAAAAGAACAAGATACCAGAAATTTGTTCTTTTTCCATAAATTTAGAATTATTTTTAAGGCTGCCACGATGTCGGGTGCGACAGAAGCTAAATATTATTATTGTACGTAAATTCCACTAACGGCAATAGATCTTCCCAACTTTGCCCAAACTCCAACACACATGACCTTAGAAGATCTTCGAGTGTCTGGATACTTTCAGACTGACCATTAGTCTGACGGAATGTTGTACTTAGGTTCACCATAGTCCCTAAAGCTCGCTGTAAGTCGGGCCATAACCTCGATGTGAACCTTGGGTCCCAATCTGACACAATTGATACTGACACCCCTTGAAGTCTAATCACCTCATTCACGTACAATTTGGCCAACTTATCCACGAAATATGTAATTTACATGGGTAAGAATAAGGTCGAATTTGTTACCCGGTCAACAATTACCCTTCTTGCCCCTTGATAATCCTATTACAAAGTCCATGGTAATGTCCTTCCATTTCCATTTTGGAATCGATAGTTGTTGTAATTTCTCTACCTGCCTTTGGTATTCTATCTTCACTTGTTGGGTGAGGAGGCAACAATGAGGTCATTATGGCTGAGGGTGCAGTGGAGAAGAAGGTAAAGGGAGAGAATTGTCGGTTGGGGAAGGAAAAAAAAAACTAAAGGGAAGGCTGATTTTTAGCTGACTTTAGACCTGATTTTCTTCATGCTTGGAGCATGTAATCCACCATATTTATAAGATATAGCAGAGGGACATGTTGTATTTACTAGTGCCAAATATTAGCCCTTGATTCGACTCAGAAGGATCTCAACCATTGGTTCAAAGTTGTTATCATGGCCTAAAAAAGTTGGTTGCTATAGGCTGGTCGAGTTGGCCACTTTTGAGCAACGACGTGGTAGCTGTGGGGAAAGATGGCCGCCAGGGTCTACTCTAGGGTGTAGTACAACATTAGGTCATCATGTTGGTGTATGGTTTGTTAAGTTTGGTGAAAAGACGAAGCATTAAATACCTCTGAAAAGTAGCAACTCGAGCAGCTTTTTTGGGTCAAAACAAGAAGACAATGAATAGTGAATCACGAGTAGTCTGGTTCTCTTTTTTTCTTATTGTTCAAAAACATCACCATTTTGACCTTAAATTAGGGATTTCAGCCAAAGTTCAATTTAATCCTTCATCTTTTGATTTCCTTCAATTTCACCTAAAATTAACTCCAAACTTCTGATTTAATATAATTTTGCCATTGCTGAATTTTAAAATTAGCCCTTGATTTAAGTATCTTTTTCAGTATGATCCCTGATCTTGGATTTATATAATTTGACCTTCAGTTGATCATTAAACTTTTAATTTTCTTCAATTTCACCCTTGATTTCAATCAATTGAGCCCCTATAGTTCGACACGTTTTGTAGATTGGTCCTTGGCCGTGAAATTTTTCAATTTAACCCCTAATTAACCCCAAAACTTTAATATTCTTGCGATTTCGCCCCATATTTCAATCAATTGACTTGGTAAAAATTAAATTTGGTCTCTTAAAATTCCAATCTTCTCAATTAAACCCAAATTAAGCTCCAAAACTTAATTTTTCACCAATTAAGCCTCTAATAAAATTAATTTGACCCTTTTAAAGTATAATTAAGTCCTTGCACTTAATTAAATCCTTTAATTGGATCCAAATTAATTCTTAAACATAATTAAACTTTAATTTGGCCCATGATTAAATCAAATTGACCTATTCAAAATTTAATTATATCCTTGAACATAATTTTTATGCAAATTCATCCAATAATAATTTAATTTGACCTTGAATCTGCATTGTTTTCTCAATATTGGATATAATTGGGTACAATTAAACTTCAAATTTCATCTAAAATTGCAGCTTGATTTTTATGTATATTTTGGAAGCCTTCTCGACCTACTTTATCCATGTTGCTAGTCTTTAATTTTATTTTTTTTGTGGAAGAAAAGATGAATTTAGAGAATAATCCATAAATGAGTTTTGATAATGCTAATAGTTTAGGGTAAAAGGAGGGTGCTTTTGGATGGAGGGGGGGGGGGGGGGGGTTGATTTAATGGTGGCAATTTGCAACAACGGATGACACAAAGCCACCATTTTCGTTTTATGGGTTTAAAGAGAGAAAAGAGGGAGAAATCGTAAAAGAAGAAAGGAAATAAAAAAAGAAGGAAAAGTCCAAAAAAAGGGTATTTAAATCGTGATTAAATGATATCGTTTTACATCTATAGGTTTGTGTGTTAGCCTATAGCCTAACCCAAGGGTCTGCTCCTCGACTCGCAACTAGCTGTACCCATCTACTTATTTTGCTTGTTTACAAAATTGCCACCATTGTCATTTTTTGGTGACACAAAGCCACCATTGTCGTTTTTTGGGTTTAAAGAGAGAAAAGAGGGAGAAATCGTAGAAGAAGAAAGGAAGTAAAAAAAAAAAAAGGAAAAGTCTGAAAAAGGGTATTTAAATCGTGATTAAACGATATCGTTTTACATCTATAGGTCTGTGTGTTAGCCCGTAGCTTGACCCAAGGGTCCGCTCCTCGACTCGCAACTAGCTGTACCCATCTACTTTATTTTGTTTGTTTACAAAACTGCCACCAACCTTTTTATTTTGTTTTGTAATTAAAAAAATTGAAATTATATATAAAAAATATAAAAAGAAAAAAGAAAATCAGGAAGAAAAGCAAAGAGAAAAGAAAAATAGTGAAGTGAAATAAAAAAGGAAAAAAAGAAGAAAAAGGCGAAGAAAGGAAATTGACGAATTTCCATCCGAGTGATTATGCTCGTGTTTTTTTTAGCAAACTTCTCCGGTTGTCCAAGTAAGCAAATTTTGATTTATTTGTTTGTTCTTTTATTTCTTTGTTGTTAATTCTTTTGAGAAACAAAAGAATTTTTGAAGACAATTGCACTTTAGCTGATGTTCTATTTCTCAAATTCCAAGTTGTGTTTTTATATGGTGTTGCATTTCCATGAACAGAACCATTTCCTTCCCAGTTTTGGCTGATATTGATCTCTGGTTGGTCGTCCCTCTGCTGGATTTAGTGGTTTCTGATGGCTGACTTATGCCATGTGCCTTGTGTTCTGGTTGATGCTGCATGCCATGCTGTGCTATATATGTTGCTCACTCCTGCTCTCATCGCTGTTTAGTCATGCTTTTGGAGTCCCTGGCTTGATGGGCATAAATGGATGTATGCTGCATGCCATGCTGTGCTATATTTATATTTATCAATAATAATAATATTGTTATTATAACCATAATAACAATATTAATAGCAATAAATGAATAGTACCGTTAATATTTTAATGTCAACAATAATAAAACCAAATTACCGACGATGGATCTCCTAGCATTTGCTCACTTGATCGATATAATAATGCCCATCTTTGATCGAACATGACTATATGATATATGTTTGTTGACTTGTTGTTTTTTAAATAGCTTTGACCAACAAATTTGGGAAATTAAAACACATAATTAAAATAAATAACAAATTAGTGCTACAGTAAAACAATTTGATGAAATTGTTCACAACATGAACTGTATTTTGTATTTTGAAATTGTTGAGATGCTTGGGACTGCTATCTGGGCAAGTGGACTTGCGAAGCAGGTAGGATGTAAACACAAGCTGGATTTCAAGGACTTCGGTTTCATTTCGCCGAACACCTAAGAGACTTTTAGCACTCCACGCGCAGCAGACGACACAATTCTGACAAAATAATTACTCGATTGGAAAAAATCTCACGTAAATAAGAAATATTTGACGACACAATTCTGACAAAATAATTACTCGCGTGGAAAAAATCTCACGTAAATAAGAAATATTTGACGACACAATTCTGACAAAATAATTACTCGCGTGGAAAAAATCTCAAGTAAATAAGAAATATTTGTAAAATATTCTCACGTAATTTTTAAAAGCCAACTTGTGTTCTCAGCCAATGTTTTTTTTTTTTTTAATCAATGTGGGTATCAACATGAGAAGGAAAAATAATTATAAAAAAATATTCAATTAAAACATGGTTTAAAATTTGAATTGTATCAACCTATCAAACTTGTAATCTATGTCATAAATTCAAGAAACTTTATAAAAAAACAAATTAAAAAATTAAAAAATTCAATTAAAAAAATATTCAATTTAAAAAGGATCCAAAAAAAATCAACATGAGTCAACTTTCCAATCTCATGACAGGTTATATATAAGATCGAGATAACTCCATAAAAAAATTTATTATAATGCTCTATTTTCAACTAACTCAATTTTAAAAGATAGAACCAAGAAAAATAATTAATTAGAAAAGATGTGCAAAAAACATTACTCAAGTTAAATTAAGTTAACTTGTTAAACTCAAAACATGAGTCATGAGATAATGATAAGTTCATAGAAAATATATCAAAAGAATATATGAAACCCCATCTTCAACAAATTTAATATTGAATGCTAAAATCAAGAAAAAAATTAAATTTATGAGATCAATACATAACCTAATAAAAAAATATAAAGCATAATTTTGAAAAATAATCTAATATTGAATGATGAAATAAAAAAAAAGAATATGTTGTTAAAGAGTGAAATTAAAATTAAAAATATAAAATTAAATATAAAAAATTATTCCAATAAATAATATATTATAAGTATAGATCCTTTAATATTTTGATAATTCAATGTTCGCGAAGCAAATAATTGGAGATCATAGTCTACAATGACAGCTCTTTTTGGCTGTTTTCCAAAAATCAAAGATTAGTTGTTGGCTTAAATTAATTCTTACCTTTATATTAATTCTCTCTTTAAGGTCCCTTTACTGAATTCAGATGGAAAATTAATCAAAGATCGGTTACTGATCGGTAAAAGATCTTGTTGTACTTTTTTATTTTATTATTATTGAAGCTGTAAAGATTTTTTTTGCTCCACTATATGTCAACGATTCCATTAGAATATGTTAACATTTTATTTGAATATGAACACGTACGATTAGGATTTCAACCAAAAAAAAAGTTTTAAAATATGCATGGACATCTAATACTGCCTCCAGTAAAATTTCTGGGTATAGATGTTGTGAAATTAATAAAACCCTGAACCCCGTTACAATAATCCATCCTTCGCAATCCTTATGGTGAATCTCGATACATCCATGACTTCTATCGAACCTCTATAAAATTATAATGATAACGTCTATTAATTAACTATGTTAGGTAAATAAATTTACAAAATTATTGGTTTACCTCCAGATTATCCAACAAACTAATTAAAACTTCTTATAAATATTCATTATCAATGATCAACGTCCATACAAATTTATACATATAAATTTACGGAAATTATAATTCTGCAATAACATTGATAAAAATTAAAGAGGATTCGTTAAACAAGCTATTAATTATTTCGCAACAACAAATATAATTTGGTAATTCAACAAAGTTTTAACAATTTACTAACAAATATAATTTTACAAAATCTAAAACAAACCATAACAGGTGCAAAATTATACATTCATACTACAAGTTTGTTTGAGAAATAACAATAAAACATGTACATACACTAACAAAATACATATACTAAAAAAATAATAAAATTGACATTTAAATGTTAAAATTAAAAAAAGATAGATTTACTTACAAAAAATGATAAAATCCACAATAAATCAGAATACGAATGCTGTGACCACAAAACTTAAAAAAAATTATGACTTGTGTTGAGAATAGGGTGATTTTTTTTTGGGGTGGTTGTTTGCAGTTTGAAAGGGGAGAGTTGGGATGAGGAAGAAGAAGGAGAAATAGGGGAGGAGATGGTCGACAAAGTGGTTATATATTAGCTTTTACCGATGGAAACACTGACAGACTCATTCTGTCGGTGATTCTGTCGGTAAGTCAGATGGTGAATTGGTCACATCACTGTATGGAGATCCCGTTTTGAATCCCTCAGTAAATCCGTCTGTAAAATCATCAGCAAAAACTTCTACGTCATCAAACCGTTTTTTTTTTTCAAATTCTATATATTCTATCTGTAATTGAGTCAATATATGCCAACGGAATGAATTCATCGGTATATACCGACTAAATTACAGATGAAATAGTGGCCATCGATAATTATTACTGTAATTTATCGGCAGAAGTATTGTGTCAGTAATTCTATTGGTTTTAGGTGAATTTCTGATAGTTAAATTTTTATCCTCTCATGTTTAGCGAGACGGTGAGCCTAAGATATTTGTAGGTTGATCGGTGATTTGTTCTATAAAATATTATCCGCAGATATAAATAAGATGGGTCCAGGATTCAACATTAAAGGTCTAAAATGAAGATTTAATATTTTACAGGGATTATTATGTACAAATATACTTGTGGATTTGATTCAAATATTTTACAAATATTCTCCGGAAATGATTCAAATCAATTTTTTAATAATGCATCTGTCTTGTTAAGGAATAAACGACAACGAAGAAATGCACCATCTTTCCCTCTCAGTATCAATCTTTCCATCGACTTTAAAGGACGCTTCGAAAGTTTGTCGGAAGGTGAGTGTGAACGCAGCTAAATTTTCAGTCCTCCATTAAAGTTGAGTAATACTTTAAAAGGCGTGGTGTAGCTTTCCCCACAGCCTTTTTTTCTTTTTCCATTCCCACACAGAATCTTTTTTCTTCCTGCATAGTTATTATTATATTATATCTGTTACGGATGTCAAGAGTTAGGAAAGTATTGTCGCTTCCCCCCACAGAACCTTGTTTTTTTTTTTCCACATAGTTAATTATTATATTATATCCGTTACAGATGTTGAGTTTGGGAAAGCACGGTAGTTTTTACATACTTTTTTTCTTTTTCCATTCCCCTACAGATCTTTTTTTTTTCCACATAGTTATTATTATATTATATCCGATACGGATGTCGAAAAGTGAAGATTGGTTTTTTTTTTTTTTAATTTTTTAATTTATTTTTTTTATCTTTCTTCTTCTTCTTTTTCCCTTTTTTTGTTTTTCCCCACGTTTTTTTCCCTTTTTTCTTGGATTTTACATGTTTTTTTTTCTTTTTTTCCAAGATTATCTTCCTCTTTTTATTGTTTATTCTATTTTTTTTGTTTTGGTATTTTTTAAAAAATTATTTTTATCAATTTTTTTTAATATTGAAATAGTGGAAAATTTAGTTTTGTAATTTTTTTTAAAATTATTATTTATTATTATAATGTTTCCTTACATTGTTTTTTTTAATGAATTTTTTATATGAAAAAACAAAATATATGCCAATTGTAAGATATAATAAAATATCATCTCTAATTAAAAAAGAAACTAAAATATTAATATAATTTCTAAAAAATAAATTAACCCAGTTTCTCTAATATATATCTATTTGTCATCTGTCATAAACATAAATATGATAATGGCAATAAATAAATGAAGAAAACACGTTTTCCTATCACCAGTCAAGTGGATCAATTAAGTTGAACATAGATGCATTAGACTGGCTAGGGGATGATAGAAGTCTACGCATGATTTGATTGAATACACCCCATTTTCCAAATCAATTTGTTGACAACTTCACTTGATAATTCCACTTCAGAAACCTTATCAAATAGAGAATTAAAAACGATTATCCCTCTACCTCCTAGAGCTTTTCTCTATCTGAAGTTCCATATCCCAGAAAACTATCCCACACACCCATATTAGCTATTGAGGAGACTTTGTCTTCAGAAAGATTATAAATTCTAGGAAACCAGACAGTAAGATAAGAATTACCCAGCCACACATTATTCCAAAAGTTGGTATCATGACCATTCCCAACTAACACACAGCCTTCTTGCTTAGCAATATCCTGAAGTCTCTCATCCTTGGCACAAGCATTGAGAATCTTATGCCATATACTGTCCCTTTCATTAGCACTTTCTAAAGGGCAAATTTAAAGCTGCTTTTTTATTATGGATGCTGCAGATAACATCTTTCCATAGTCCTGTATCGAAGTTTCCATACCTTCAAGGCAGGAGACTTAGAGAGAGAGAGAGAGAGAGAGAGAGAGAGAGAGAGAGAGAGAGAGAGAGAGAGAGGAGCTGCAATCTATAGGAGAGAGGCTCGCTGCTTGGGACCATATCTATACGTACGTACAGAGAGTGTCCACTGGTCTCCCTCAGGTCAGCACTATCTTGTTTTGTTCTTTGAAAATTTACGTACGATGTTTTGGATTTGGTTTAAGCTCTTCAGACATTAGATGGTTTAATATATGTATAAGCATTCTATCCATAAAGGGGCATGGTGTGTGTAGTTCCATTTTTGTTTTTCATTTTTTTTAAAGAACTAAACTAGGCCCGGTCTGGTTTTTTAATACAATTTAAGCAATTGCATATATAGGAAGATTGTTAACGAGTCAGAAGAAGACAAGTAGAGAAGGAGAAAATGTGTTATAGTGAAAGAGATCGATAGGTAAAGAGGGAGATGAAAGTTGAGTTATATGTTTGATAGAGAGGTTATCAGTAGACTGTAAAATGAAAGGAAAAACTTAAAACTCTAGATTGTAAATGGAATATTTTTAAAATTCCGAGTTAAAGCCTCGAAAAGGCAAAAACAATAACCAGGAGTTGGCCGAAACAAATACAATACATCGAAAAAATCAACATGAACCAAGCAAAAAGAGACCCTAGAAAACACAAATACTAGAATATACAATAATAAAAAATCCGGCCCTTAATATTTCAATACTTAACATTTAATTACTCACCACCTAATCGATGTTTTTAACTTCAAACGACACACAACCTTTTGGCACTAATTTGTTGTGATAAATAAATTAATAGCCTTTGTGTGATGCAACTGGATGGAATTTAGTAGATTGAAATGCATCATCCATAAAAAGAAATTGGATAACGTAACTTATTACTTGATTAGGAGGATTTCATGCATGGATTTAACATATGTTCCTTCTAGATCATGACTTTTTTTTTTAATGTTTCGATAATTTTATTGAAAAGTGGTTGCTAAGCATTTAGGAAAGGAATAAACAACTGATAATAAAAGTTTTTTTTTTGAGATAATCATCAGAATATATTAAAAAGATCATAAAATTAATAATCAAATTAAAATACATGAACATAAAAAAAACAGGCTTAATAAAAAAAACTAATAAGCTACAATAAAAATAAAAAAACTATATAAGATTTCTTATTACACTACAATTTGATGCCATCAAAAGATCTTAAAAGATCATTTCTTGTATAAATAAAGTTTGAATTTAGAATATACAACCAAATAGCAACTCGATAAAAAATAGTAAAAATACAATCAAACAAACTTAAAGTTCCCTATTAAAAAACAATAATATTGTTCCTCAACAGTATAAAATACCAAGATGTAAAAAATTGAAAATTAATTACTATGCATACAAACAAATTATATTAAATTTTTATATAAATTCACGTGTTAAGTGATAATTACTAAATCAATTGAGTGTACATTTTCAAAAGGAGTAATTATTTACAGTTTGGATATTTAAAACCATAAACAATTATTGATGAATGAAGAATTAATATCATAAAATTTACAAAATTTTCAAATCCAAAAAACATAAATCCCACATTAAGAGATTGCACCGTAATAACGATCTAAATAATTCTGTGAGCTAAATAGTTCTAACAGCTGTTTCATGTTTTCGAATTTTGGGGTTAAGAAATACTGGTGGGACAGTTGTTGCCTTACCCCATCAGCATGAACACTCCACTCATGCTTAACTTGGCCATTTTCTTAGAGAATTCTTCATGCATTTTGCCTTACCCCTCTCTCTTTGTATGGGTTTGATGATATAGGTTATCTTGCAAAATTCGAGGGAAACCAACTAAACATTTTCTAGCATGCATTTTTCTATAAATGTGATGTCTTAAATTTTGATGTTAATGTCACTGAACTTGTTATTGAATCGGAGGTTCAACTTGAGATTACTACTAGTTAATTTGCCTACGTGTTGCTGCCTTTTTGAAATTATTTTATTGAATTCTATGGTAATTAAAACAAATATTCTAATAAAATCAAATGTTTCAAGAAATTGAAGAAAACATCCATTTCTCTGGTGAGAATTTCTCTTTCAATTCATGCATTTGTTTGAGAAAAAATGTCATTTTTATTAGTATCGCTCTTTTATAAATCAAAACATAAGTTAATTAAAATAAATATTCATAAAAAATTCAATGATTTAAATGAATAAGAAAAAAACATGTTCCTTTAATAAAAAAAATATCATTCCTTATTCATTCATTTCTTTTTTGTTATGAAAAAACACATTTTGTTTTATTATAAGCATGAGTTTTTGAAATTAAAAAATATCATTATTTAGATGGTTTCAACTTTGAAAAAGTTGATAACACCTTAAATAGAAGGTATGAATTTCAAAAAATCTTTATTTAAATTCTAAAACAACTCTAAATTCTTCGTCCTTATTTTTTTAAATTGTTTTGATATGATGATATCAAAAATAAATTTTAAAAAATTTATTATTTTAATATATTTCAAAGCGAAAAACACTTTAAAAACATTCGTTACTATTGTTTCAAACACCCTTAATAAGCTTAATTAATTACCGGTACGAATCATTTTTATTTGATGGCGTCAAATTTGATTATATACATTAAAAAAATCTAGCTAATTATTTAAGCTATTTAGTGTTATACCAAGTGAGAAATAGAGAGACAAGGATGATTTGAAGTGAGAGGGGGTAGAGAAGGAGAAAATGTGTTATAGTGAAAAAGTTTTCAAAATTTGTGATATTCATAACCGAACTGTGTATACCTTCCATTCATTCTTGGTTTGTTTCAGCCAACCTGCAGACTGGAAAAGGATAGGTTTACTGCAAGTGCTTCAAACATGGAAAACGATATTGAACAGGCAAGAGCCTCAAATATGGAAGAGGATAAGGCAAGTGCTCCAAACAAGGGAAAAGATTTTGATGTGGGAAGTGCTTCAGGCATTGAGATGGTTACAAATCAAAAAATAGAGAGAGAAAAAGCTACAGATATTTTGGAAAAGCTGGATTCTGAGGAGAAACAAAGGTCCTTTAAACGGAACGGTTCCGAGTGCTGCATCTACAGGGTGCCCGAACCGCTTCGAAACGTAAATGGGAAAGCCTACTCTCCACTACTGATTTCAATAGGTCCTCTTAACCGCGAACATACTGAACGGGCCATGGAAAAGGAGAAACTGAAATATTTCAAAAAGCTTACTGAACGGGCTGGGATGGATAAGAAGAAAATTATTGATATTTTGATCAGCATTGAGAACCAAGAAAAGCGTCTCCGACACTGTTATTCAGAGAAATTCAAATTAATCGAGAGCCGTGATTTCGTAAAGATGATCCTGCTGGATGCTGTCTTCATCATTCAGTTTTTGTTGGAGTCAAAGGATCATGATTATAACGATCCTAAGAATTTTGAGCCCAGGATGACATTTGACGTCCGAGAAGACTTGATGCTACTTGAAAACCAACTACCATTCTTCGTTATTCAGGAAATATATGACCAGGTCAATCCCGCTAGCCAGGATGGTACAGCCACTCCTTTTCTTGATCTTGCCACATTACATTTTCGAAAGTACACGTTTTCACAAGGGGTACAAACCAGCTCGAGTGTGAAGGGAAGCAGGCATTTCACTGATTTACTAAGGAATTTGATGTTGAATGGAGCCTTTCAGCGAAGTTATAAGATTTATCCTATGAAGCTGAAATATAGTGCGGTCATGCTTCGCGAGGCTGGGGTGAAGTTTCAGGTCACCGAAGACAAATGCCCGGTCAACATAGAATTTGAGGAAGGAGTGTTGAAAATACCACAGTTGGAAGTTGATCACAGCTTCGAACGTCTTGTACGAAATATCATGGCTTTGGAGCAGTGCTGCTACCCGTCTGAAGCTTACGTATGCAGTTATATTAAGTTTATGGACAATCTTATCAACAGTGCAGAAGACGTGGGTTTGCTAGTCCGGAAGGGAATCATTCTCAACCGGCTAGGGGACGATGCTGCAGTTTCAAATATAATTAACCATTTTTGCGAAAATATTGGTGACAGTTACACTTGTTTTGGTGATATCTCTGAAAAGATAAATGGCCATTCCGAGAGCCGCTTTAACCGTATGAAAGCAACTCTGAAACTTGTATATTTCCCCAATATTTGGAGAGGTACGGCAACTGTTGCAGCAGCTATCCTGCTGATCCTCACTTTCATACAGACTATAGCTTCCGTAAAATCGGCATTCTAGGATTTTATCTTGTTTAGCTTTATTATTCCTACGTAATGATGAATTGGATTATTATTGTTAAAATTTGGGTGTGTAGTTCTGAAATAATAATATTGTCGGAACATCAAAACATAATTCAGATTAACGATTACAAATAAAATAAATTTGTAGTGTAATTTTGAAAATAAGATGGAACTAAAAGGAAATTTTATTTAATCTTCCTATAATATATTGAATTGGAAAAGAATGAGGGATTTGAATATAAAAAATTAAAGAAACAATAATTTTAAAAATAATAACTTGATCTGTAGTTAGCTCAATTCAAAATTCTACATATCCATTCTTATAAATTTGTTGATCATCGAAGTGAAATAAATATTCTTTCATGTAAAATAAATAAATTTGATATCCCTTAAAATTAAGAGAAATTGATGTGATTATGAATAACTTAATTAGACAAAACTCTTTAATCAATTTCTATTTATCAAAATATATGAATATATTAAAGATAAAAAATATAAAAGGCTAAAGAACCAAAGAATTCAATATCAAGGATTTATAAAAAAGAAACATGCTCCCTAACTAGAAATAAACGTCCAGGCCAACAAAAAAAAAAATATAGACAACCAAGCAGAAAATGAGCTTGGGTAGATTAGGAACCTAATCAATAATAAGGTGCCTTACCTAACCAAAAGCAAAATAACAGTACCAGCTCACAAATCTCGAACAATGGGCCATGCTGCATCAAAGTAGGCATCAAGGGAACCTCAGCATTGAACATGCACAAACAAAGAACCAGCAGAGATGTAGCACACCATTCTAACAAGTCGAGAAGAGCAAAATCCTTAAACATTGGCAAGATAATAGAGGCTTGACGACCAACATGGATGAAGCCAGTAGGGGCATCAAGCACAGAGAAACCGCAGCAGAAGAGAAATAAGACTGAGAAGAACAAAAAAGACAGCAGCAACAACACCACCCAAACCAAAAAAGGGCGCCATCACCAGTAGCAAAAGAGGATGAAACAACCCTTTGAAGATCACACCGAGAAGCAGATCCTGAGAACTGCCCAAAAGACAAAGGAAACAAAGCCAGTTAAAGCAGGAAGGCAG
>Ga0325401_1002630_pt1 | contig 16061 bp, 11 predicted proteins | sample PopdelMetagenome_FD_205666 | JGI IMG/M metagenome (GOLD analysis project Ga0325401, IMG submission 205666) | Populus deltoides microbial communities from Bellville, Georgia, United States - Xylem-PdKOR-R2 | ecosystem: Host-associated > Plants > Phyllosphere > Stem > Wood/Secondary xylem | place...
CTCCATCACCATCGTCTTCGTTTTCCAATAATAGCACAAGCAACAGCACATGAAAGAAAGACTATGGAAGACGTAGAAAAACAGAAACAGAGGGGGAAGCAGCAGCAGTCGGCCAACCCTCCATCACAATCGTCATCATCTTCGCCTTCACTCCATACCTGCATGAGGCCCAATAGCTCTTCCATACCGTGAACATCCAGTAGTCCTCTATTGAAGCAGCTGCACTGATCTCAGCAACACCAGAAGCCACCATCCTCAACCGCGACAACCCTTGACCCTGTCGTCTTTGTTCTCACCAGCGTAAAGTCTCAACACCATAAGCTTCCCTTTGGCAGCAACAACATGCAACTCCAGGATGACCATACCAAAAAGAACAACAAGTGGGATTTTCAACTGTGAGTAGTTACCCGATCGTCACCATCGTCTTCGCCCGCACTCTACAGCTGCACTAGATTTGTTCTATATTGTTACAGAAACAGATTCATAAAAAAAACGAGGAAGCACAGGACAAATGGAGAGGAGGGAATACCAGTGGAGAAAAAGAAGAAACAAAAGAGGAGGACAAAGCAGCCAGCCGGTCTTCCTCCACCAGCATCTCCATGGCCAGTAGCAGGTAAGTCTTCTCTTCCTTGTGAAATTATTCACTAACGCTAGAGTCAGGAATATCGTATTTTTTGGATTTGCGCGATATTTACCAACAATAGAGTTGGAAATATTCGTACGAATTGTTCACTGACGCTAGAGCCAGAAACATGAAAGAAAGAATAAAAAAGAAAAAGGGGAACAAATTCTTAGCAATTTTAGACAAAACTAGCAATGCAGCTTGCCTCAAGGTAGGACGCTCGAGGGGTGATAACATCTTTTCTTTTGAGTAACCAGTCTCATACCATAGAATCTCTGTTGACCAGTTAAGGTTTGTAGTGATCATAATACTAGATGACGACTCCTTAAACATAACATTTTCCCCTAAAAGAACAAGATATCATATATTTGTTCTTTTTCCATGTGATTAATTCTTAATCGGTCGCCGCGATGTCCAAGAGTGATAATATGATCAAACATTATAATATATTTTTTAATTTACTTTCCGTTATACTACTGAAATATTGAGAAATAAACTACTTTCAGGAAACTATTTTTTATAATATCACTTAAAAAAAAACTAGTGTAATTGTAATGTAATTATAATTGTGATTGTGATTTTCTTCTTGGAAAGAAAGAAACACTATTTCTTCTTGAAAAGAAAGAAAGACTATATTTAAAGAAATATATAAATAGAAAACAAAAATTAATAATACGCTCTTTGGTTGTTTCGATCTAAACGATCTCAACACACAGACCCTTAGCAGTTATCTCCCTTTCTCTCAGTCCGCAAATTCCCAAACCCTAGCAATCTCCCTTTCTGTTTCTGCAATCTCTCCTCGCGCAATCGCTATCTCATTCTCTCTCTCCCTTCATTCCTGTCTTCTTCTTAGCTTCTCTGTATTTTCCTCTGTGCACACCGAATTTGTGCAATTTTTGTTGGTATTATATAACGTGCAATTTTTGTTGGTATTATATAACGACGATGACTGACGGAAAGCTCAATCTACCTGACGATCTCCTCCTCTCCTCCAAATCAGCCGATGAACGCCTCTCCTCCTTCAAAGGTTCAAATTTCAAATTTCGATTTTCTATTGTTTTATCCAATCGATTTGTTCCTTTTTTTTTTGGGCATGTATACTTCCGTTTTGGTCTCACCTTTAGGGTTTTGACTATTATTTATATTTTTGCACTTGCTACTCTGTTTTGTTTTTGCAACAATTTTATCTGATTTAGTTGAATGCAAGTTGCATGACTGTTGAAGTTGAATGGTTTCGATGTTAATTTATATTTCTGTGCATTTTTCATGCTCAATGGTGGTAGATTACTGAGCTTAATAAATGTTCTTTATATATATATGTATATTGTGGTTTTGTTGATTTTTTATGAATGGAAGTCATAGTAGTTAGGAATGTCTTTCTTTTTGGAATGGTAGATCTAGGAGGAATTGGAGAGAACAAGGCGCCATTGAGTTTGGCAGATGAGTTTAAAGGTAGTTTGTTTTGTATTTCAAGGATTCTAAGCGGGAAAGAATTATTATACCTATTTGACAAATACTTATTATTAGATTTCCGACATGAATTTGATAGTTTTTAATTGTATTATTATATTGATTGTTCTCACTACTTGCTACTTACAGATCAATTGACTGTGGACAACACAATACCACTTTCTCCTCAATGGCTTTATGCTAAGCCGGTGGATGCTAAGTCATTAACTGCTGGAGCATCAGGGGTATGAAATTTAATTTGTCTAAAGTTGGACATGCGCATTGACTAGTTGATCTTTAGTTATCTATATCAGGGTGACATGATCTTCTTTTGTTGTTATTTTTAATTTATTGATATTTATTAATAAATGCTTGCTTGGATATTTCTTTTGATACTACTAATTTTGTTAGCTGATGTGATGTTCTGATATGTTTTGCAGGTTTTCTTGTTATTCCGGATAATTTATGTCATTTAGTGTGATTGTATGTTGTGGTGTTTAGAACCATGTATCTTATCTAGGGCCATAACTAATTCTAAATTACATAAGTTGCGTGCCGGATTCAGAGATGAAATTTATTGGATTTAAAAGTCAATTGTTTTCTAACAAGAAGTTATACTTAGCAAGGTGTTGAAATACTTTTAGTTTTGGGTCCAACTCTACTCTGTAACTTTCAAATAATTCAACCTAAGGAGATTCAGTGGCGGCATCTTGATCTCTTTATAGGGAAATACCCCTGCGCCCCCTTTTTATCTGTCAGCAAGAATGCTGTCTCGTTGTTTATAAGTTACTACTTGTTCACTTATTTTTGTGTGGGATGAACTTATATGTCACCTGAGTTTCTAGAACTATCAAAAGGTTTCCTCTATTTTTTGGGTGTTTTCCAGTGATCTTGTTCCTGAAAATAACAGGAAACACGTGCATCAAATTCTTTGTCCCTTGGAAACTCCATTGATAACAATTTGAAAGACAATTGGCGTTTAGATGGAACCCAAGACAAGAAAGATCGGAGGAGGATTGCTTCTGACATAGAAAGTAGCCGTCGCTGGCGTGAGGAGGAGAGGGATACAGGCTTGCTTGGTAGAAGAGATCGCAGAAAAGAGGACCATCGCGCTGATTCTGTTTCAACCAGAGATATATCTGAGAATAGGACTTTGTCTTCTTCAGATCGTTGGCATGACAGCAATAACCGCATTTCTGGGCATGAATCCCGAAGAGACAGCAAGTGGTCATCTAGGTGGGGTCCGGAAGATAAAGAGAAGGGTTCTTTAACTGATAAGAGGGCAGATGTTGAGAAGGAAGACACTTACAGCGACAAACAAAATTTTGGCACAGCTAGCCGCCCAACTTCTGACCTTGAGAATGATTCTCGTGATAAGTGGAGGCCTCGCCATCGTATGGAAGTTCATGCTGGTGGACCTGCTGCGTACCGGAGCGCACCTGGATTTGGGTCAGATAGAGGACGAGTGGAGAGCTCGCATGTGCGGTTTGCTGCTGGACGAGGGAGGTCTAACAATAGTGGGAACTTTCAAAACGGCAGGCATCTTAATTCTTCTCCTATTGGGTCCATTCCTGTGAATAAAAATCATACATTCTGTTATCCAAGGGGAAAACTTCTTGACATTTACCGAAAGCATAAGACTCTTCGTAGTTTTGATCCTATGCCAGATGGGATGGAACATGCATCTCCAATAACACAGGAAACTGCTATCAAGCCGTTGGCTTTTGTTTCCCCTGATGCAGAGGAAGAGGTATATGAATATTATTTAATGTCATGTAAAAGGTATGCCTTGTAGTGATTGTCACTGCTTTAAATTGGATCTTATGATTCTTGCAGGCTGTCCTTGGAGATATATGGCAGGGAAAAATCACAAGCAGTGGAGGATTGAAAACCTCATTTAGAGACAATGACACATCAAATAATAATACTGCAGGTGATCAATGCCCCATTTTCAGTTGACTTTTGCATATCATGCCATCTGTTCTTTCTAACTCACATTTTTGTTTATTCAGGCTTTGGTGAGGTGCCTTTAGGTGAGGGGAACCCAAATTCCTCTGTTAAGACTGAAGAAATTGCTGACTCTTTTGGAAAAATTACTGTTAATGCTTCTGGTCAAGGTATTGGTTCTGAGATGTTAGATACATCAATGGCTGAGGGTAAGTGATCATAACATTGAGTTTTGAACTTTTTCTATCTCACTGTGTTAATGCAATTCCATCTGTTATGTATTTCAGAAAAGGATTCACAAAAAGATGGCACACAGAAGCTTACAACAACAATTGGCAGAGAGTTGACAGATGACTTTGTGCCTGCAGTTTCCAAGAAGGACGATTCCAGCAGTGTCGGGGAGTGTGGTCCAAACGACAATGTTGTGGAGTTGAAAGCTTTTGAAATGTCATCAGTGGAAGATGTGGCTTCAAAGAAGCACCTTAAGTTAGGGGATAATGAGCCAACTAATTTTGAGATTGGTAGCCAGCTTCCTGGCGATTCAAGTTCTCTATTTGATTTTATTATTCCACTTGAGGAGCTATCATTGTGCTATCTTGATCCTCAAGGGGCAATCCAGGGACCATACCTTGGTATTGATATCATTGCATGGTTTGAGCAAGGATATTTTGGAACTGATCTACCAGTTCGTTTGTCAGATGCTCCCAGTGGATTACCCTTCTTTGAGCTTGGAGATATTATGCCTCACCTTAAACTTAAACCTGGGTGCGCTTCAAGCACTAGTCCATCTGCTAAGTTACAACTATCGGAACCTGTTGGAGAAAGCTTGGAAGGGAGCGCACTGCCTCCTGCTTCTTCTCTTGAATTCAAGGGTTCTTCTGTCAGGGAAGAACTGCAGTATGCCTCATCTGTATTTGAGGCCATCCCTAGTGTTAGTGGTCAGTCAAGAATACCTGATCATGGTTTTCGCCCCAGGACAGTGGATTCTGATGATCAAAGATTCCAAAATATTGTTTCTTTGGATGAAGGTAAGTTACTAAGAGTGATTCTGCTGTTTATGTCTCTGAATCCATTTTTTGTGCTAATTTAATTGTTTTGATCTTTGTTTGATACAGAAATTGTCTTTCCTGGAAGGCCTGGAAGCAGTGGCAACCCTTTGATGACAGATGCTGCAGACATTCAGAGTTTTGTTTCTAATCCTCCTAGCCACCCTGTCATCTTAAATGAATTTTCAGAAACTGGCATGCTTACTCATCAGGATGAAATAGTTCATCCATTTGGCTTGCTGATGTCTGAGCTCAGAAGCAACTCTCATCCGAAGCATGCTCAAGCATCCTATATGGCTTCAAGCATGAGTGAGGGTCATGCTGTGGATCCTTATACAGAGCGTGATGCTGCTCTTGCTAGCCACAGGTCCTTTGATGCAGTATCTGATCAATCCCGTTATACAGATACATGGCCTGAAGATTATAGTAAAAAGCCACTCATGAACCCCCACATTGATCTAGGTTCCACAGACGCTCGACACTTATTTCAGAGGCAACCTGAGTTCAATGATTTGGACCAGCAGCATCTCATGCCACAGAAGATGCAAAACGAACGTCAACAACAGAATCATGTATCTCATCCCTTCTTACAAGAACTGGGTTTTGAGCAAATCCCTTCTCATCTGATTGAACTGCAATTTCAACAGCAGAGAAAGTTGGAGCTCCAACAACAGTGGCAGTTGGAGCTTCAACGGTTGGAGCTTCAACGGCAGCAGCAGTTGGAGCTTCAATGTCAGCGGCAGTTGGAGCTTCAACGTCGGCAGCAGGTGGAGCTTCAACGTCGGCAGCAGTTTGAGCTTCAACGTCGGCAGCAGTTGGAGCATCAGCGGCGGCAGCAGTTTGAGCTTCAGCAACAGCAGCAACAGCGTGAACTTCAGCAACAGCGTGAACTTCAGCAACAGCGTGAACTTCAGCAACAGCATCATTTACTGCATCAACAGCAGCAGCAACAACAGCTTCATCAGTACCAAATGAAATTGCAGCAGCAGCAGGTTCTGGAACAGTTGCTGCAGCATCAGATGTCTGATCTTGGCTATGGGCAGGGAAAGGGAGATCCAATGAGAGACAACTTGGTTGATCGGAGTCAATTTAGGACACTACTTCCAGAACTGCAGCGAAATCTGCATATTCCAAGGCACTTGGATCTGTCACTGGAGCAGGTAATTCGAGCAAAGATTGGCCAGAATAATCTTCAAGAACCTCAAACTGATATCTTAGACCTCTTATCACAGGTGAAGCATGGTAATATATTGCCTTCAGACCTGCAATTCCATCATCAGCTAGAACAGATGCAGGCGCAAGAGTTGTCTTTGGCAAGGTCTACAGGATTTAACACTTCAGATTGTCACCTGCAACAGCAGAGGCAATCCTCACATGATGAACATTTAAGCCACATCAAATGGAATCATGCTTTACAGGAGTTACATCAGGGTGGGTTTTATGAGCCTAGCTCTATGGCATTTGACCATCCGACTTCTCTTCCTGCTATCACACTAGGGATTAAGCTGGATAATGTAAATGGTCATTCACAAGGTCCAGATTCAGCAGAACATTTATATATGCATCCTGCTGAGCAACTGGGTTCTGTTTCTTCAAATGCTCCCTCTTGTGACCAACAAGTTCTTGATGATATTTATTCTTCTCATCCTGAAATGACAGAGAACTACTTCCCTGGAAAACGAAGGCAGCAAGAGAATAGTTGGGTTGAAGGAGGGATGCAACAGCTGCATCATGAAAATGAAAGAAAAATAAATGTTTCAGAAGCTTCTGGAAACTCTAGGATTTGGTTATCAGGTCAACGAGATGAGGAGAGCTCGAAGCAAGTTTTATTGGATCTTCACCAAAAAATAGGTCTTCAGTCTATTCACTCATCAGAAGATGATTATGGGCACCTTATATCCTCTTCAAAGTCTCGGGAATCCTTTTGGCCGATCACTGATTCATCTTCTTCAAATCATAATCCAGATCAAGAAGTTGCCACGAATAACTCATTTATGGATAGGCCTCAACATTTGAACTCAAATTCTCTGTTGCATGATAATCCTGCCATGGCCTTGAGTGGTCAATTACACCTAGGAAATGGTGAAAGATTGCATGGGTCAAATTCTGGAGCACTACTGGAAGAACCAACTTTTTTGTCTGGCATGATAGATACTTCTCAAGCTAATCATGTGGATAACAGGTTTGGTTCAAAATATACCAAGGATAAAGACTTGGCAGAATTGGATAACAGATCTGGGTCCAAATGTGTGAGGGCCATGTCCAGGTCTGTTTCACACATTGAAGAAAACTTTGTTGAACAAGCTGAAACTGCTATGGATCTTGTTAATGCCCATAGCAGGCATAGTTCACTAAGCAGTGCTGGTAATTTCTCTGCCATCTTGTCAGATATCATTCATATGCTTAGATGGATATTAGAGGTTTTGTGAAAATCTGCAGGTGGATATGGAGGCTTACATGGCTATGAGATGGGATTAGATAATTCGACCAGTGAAGAGGTTTCTAATGACAGGTAATGTTTCTCAGCTGAGTTGTGGCATAGTATTGTTTTTAATGAGGCGGAACGCATCATCTTCTCTTGATAACAATGATGTTAATTCTCCATCTTGAATATCGTGTTCTCCACAATTGGTATCGTAGCACATATATTGTTACTCTTTGGTGGGTTAGGTGCAACTTATGATTTCTTTTTATTAAGAAGCTTAAAACAAGATGCAATTTATTTGGGTGAACACTTGCACCTTGACTGGTTTGGATTGTGGGTCCCCTTGTGCATGTGCATACATTAACATGGTGTCATGTCATCTTTTGTCTTATTAGCTGCTGGTATCCTGGACTTATTTCTAGCAACTTAACTGACGTGAAAAAAGGTAAAAGATAACAGAGGAAACCATAAATCTTGAAGTGCCAAATTTTGAAACCATTGCTGGACTGCAAATGGGCCAAACCATAGGGTACTTTTTTACATTGCCCCTGCTTTTCTTTTCAAATAGTTGCTTCAGAATGAAAAGTGAGTTGGAGATATTTTTGTCACCCAAACCACTTTTTTAATTTCTTTCTTTTTATTATGATAAAGTAAGAACTTTACATCTCAAGTGGTGCAGTAAAAACTACATCCACTGCAAAGCCAAAGGGCTGATTCAATATCACTAGTGTTGTGAACAGAGAAAGCCATATTTGTGGCGGCAAGGACATTAACTCCTGAATTTCACAATTTACTTATTTTGCATATGAGCTCTGTGGTCCAAACTATTTATGCATGACTTGACTATTAGCAACTTCAGTGTTTGTTCATGTGTAAATCTTTTATGGGTTTTCCCCTGTAAATCTGTGGTGTTATGACATCGGGAGCTATCAGTAAGGACTTGCTTCATAAACATAGGAGCTGCGAGTTGTACTATTTTAACCTGAAACTAATATTGATTTTCATGAAAAATGCTTGTGGACAGGGTTATATTAAGTAAAGGGCTTGACAATTCCTTGCATAAACACCCACCAGTGTCCCGAGCCATATCTTCCCTGGATGTTTTGTCAGACATGGCATCTGCTTCGCATAACAAGCATAAAAATCCAACAAGCATTGCAACTTCTGATGGTATATCATTAGTGTCAGATTTGTTGTCTTTTGTTTATTGGGTTTTGGATAATTGTGGTGATTTACAAAAAAAAAAAAAAAACTTTGGTAAATTTCAGAAAGGAGGAACGAGTCTGTGGAGAATTTAGCAGCAGCATGGGGAGGTGATACTCAAGCATCTGGCATGAAAGAAGTGCGTTTTAGGAGGACTGCGTCTTACAATGATGCTGGTATAACAGAGACATCATTCATAGATGTGCTAAAAAAGCCTGTTTTTTCTGAGGCTGAAGCGGCTAATGCGGCTGCCTTGGAATCATCTGATGGTTCACTGACTGGACGAAGTGGGAAAAAGAAAGGGAAGAAAGGAAGGCAGATTGATCCTGCTCTCCTTGGCTTCAAGGTTTCTAGCAATCGCATTATGATGGGTGAGATACAACATCTTGATGACAACTGATACATGCTGTTCTTGTACGTTTTTCTCCACTTGTTTTGGAGATGAGTAGATTTTGTACCGATTACTGAAGAAGCAAATAGGACTTGAGATTCTTTGTTTTTTTTTTTTTCCTTCCCTTTTCCTGTCTTGTTCAAGGTGTGGAGAAACTGCCTGAATTTCTGTTCTTGTCTGCCCTGCCATATTGTTAGTTTATGTAAGTTCAAATTTTATGTAATATAAAATATTTTGTTAGAGAATAATAAAATATAAATCCTATATTAGGTTTTTAATCATTTCAGAGATGGTTCTCGATATATAATATAAATAATATATATTTATATTTTATATTTCATGAGTTCAAATTAATTTTATTGTGAGTTTATGGAAGTTTTAAGCTTAAAAATTTTACTAGAGGAATTATATTTTAGGGTCTCAATAGTTACTCGTGGGTGATAAAAAATGCAAAAAAAATATCTAGTTTATTATTAAACCTGAAAGTTCTTGTTTGTGAACTATCATTTGTTTTTGTTAATTTTTTTTTTTTTATAATTGTAATCAAGTTAAAGAAAATATCAAAATACCATATTTATATTTTGTGACTAAAAATCAAAAATATCATAAAGGTTATCATGTTCAAAATCTATTATTAGTAATGTTATTTTTATATCATATACATAATAATTGTATAAAATATCATTAAAATCTAAATAAAAATAGTATTTAAGAAGCATGTAAAGAATAAAGAGAGTGAATTTTGCATGCATGATCGGTAACTCCTATACCAAATGACTGATTTTTCTCATGTCTCCGATGATTTTTGAATTATAATTTAGTTATATTTATCAATCATTTGGATGATCGGTAACTCCGATACCAAATGATTGATTTTTGCAGTATCACGAGTTACCGATCATCCTATTTGCTCCAACGAGTTACCGATCATCCTATTTGCTCCAACAGACATGCGGTTCTGTAGTCAAAGCGACTTCGTCCCCTTCGTGGATGTTTAGATTTCAATTAACAAGTCAACCACTGGAAAGCGTTCCAAGTTTCCAGTGTATGGCTAGATTTCAATTAACACTACCGATTCCTATAGCAGCACTAAACAATCTGAGATACATACGCCACAATTTCATGGACCATGCCCAACTCAACCGTTGATTCAAGCTAGCATGGCTAATGAGAAAGCCCACCAGGTAAAGTGAGGCCCAAATATTTAGTTTTTTAAAAATTATTTATGTTTACTTAATTAGCTAATTTACTAGCCTTGCTGCCGTGCTTGTCTGTGGATTATACTATTTTTTTTTTATAAAAAAATATTGTTTAGGTACTTAAATGGGATAAAAATAACATAAAAAATTAATTATGAAAAACTTGTAAACACACTAATTAGGATTGAGTCATCCTGAGATATCTCGTCAAACTTATAGCCCAGATAATGTAATTTTAATAATCTGAGAAAAAAATAAAAAGAATTATAAAGTTCTTTTATAAAAAAAATATAATAAATTTTTAAATTCATAACCTGAGTTATTAAACTCGAACCTAATCAATTAAATATTTAAGAATGAAATTGAAAAAAAATAATTATACAAAAGGATTCTAAAAAATAGCAATAAAATAATGAGGATCAAATTAAGATATAAAATAAATTTTATATTTAATTGAAGGGTGAAATTTTAAAAAAAATCAATATAGTAAAATAATTTTTTTTTAGAAAAAGAATGAGGATCAAAATTGACATGAAAAATAAAAACAATGTTATAATTAATTGGTGAAATTGAAAAGAATTATAACTTTTACAAAGAGGTCAAGAAAAAAAAATCAAAATAATAAGGATCAAATTGAAAAATATAATACCATCAATTTGAATTGAATGATGAAATTGAAAATCACTAAAATTTTTACAAAAGGGCAAAGGAAAAAAAATAGAAATCCAAAGAATGAGAACCACATTGATAAATATAATATTTGATAAATTGGGATTAAAGGTTGAAATTAAAAACAAATAAAACTTTTATAAAAGAGTCAAGACCCAAAATTATAAGTCAAAAGAATAAGCATTGAAATTCAAATACCAACAACTAAAAGGACTAAGCCGTAATTTTTTAGAGAGGAGAGAGAGAAGAAGGAAGAAAAGGAAGAAAGGCCTATTGACGCCAAACTAAACCACCACATGTGAAACACGCTGCACTAACAGGAATAGACATGGCAACGCTTCAAATGACACGGCTAAAGGGTATTTTTGGATGTCAGGAGGTGCTGCACGTATCGACTAAAGGGTGTAGACGCCTTTCATGTACCCTTGGATGTGCCATATATACAACCACCTTTTTTTTTTGTTTTATTTTATTTAGCCAAATATAAAATTGTCCCTGAGCTAACATAATAATTACAAAAAATCATTGTGAAAATTTAAAAACACCCTATGTTCTTAGGTTTAATATTTTTTTTTATTTTAAAGTTATTTTCTTTGTTTCATTGTGCATTTTATGTAACGCTCCATGAATTCTTAACATCTTACAATTTTCATGAGCTTTGAAATCAAGAAAAACAAGGTAAAGTATTTTACATACCATTAACTCAATTAACATTTCTCCAATGTAACAATCTATTTTCCTCGTACCTTTATGACAATCACAAATTATTCCTACTAATTGCATTATTCATAAATAATACAACTTTATTGACCAATTACCTAATTTTTCATTTAAATTGTATGGCATCTATACCATCACAAATTCTGCCAGCTTCAATCTTTAATTCTATTTTATTCTTTATGCCCCTCTCTCAAAGTCTTATATATCATATAGCCCTTTACTTTTTAGAAGAACCACACCACCTAGTCATAGGCAACAATATGAAGTCACTCGAGAGAATTGTTCCCTTAAACCCTACTATTTTATTTAATTAATTTGCGTACTTGACTTAAAAATATAATATTTGATAAATTAGAATTGAAGGATGAAATTAAAAACAAATAAAACTTTTATAAAAGAGTCAAGATAAAAAATTAGAAATTAAAAGAATAAGGATTGAAGTTGAAATACCAACAGCCAAAATGACTAAACTGTAATTTTTGGGGGAGGAGAGAGAGAAGAAAAAAGAAGAAGAAAGGCTCTGAACTAGAAAATGCATACAGGAGAATGGAAGAAACAAAATTGTTAAGGCTGAAATTATTAAATTAAGGAATTCCACTTTTGCAAAGAGATAAGGAAGAACATGGTTCATTCTAGACAATATGTTTAAAGACTAAAATATAACTTGTAAAATATAATTGTGAGATTAGGATGAAAAATGGTAATTGAGATGTAAGAATTTGATGACATAAGCCTAGTAAGTTTCGGTCAAATGAGGATTCAAGGAAGATTTGAATTGTTGATTTATTATCCCTTGTGTAATGAAAATGGTATTATGAAAAAGTTAGGTTAAGTAATGTAAAAACAAGAAAGAAGTTTATCCTTGACTAATGACATCACTACTTCCTAGTGTGGGTTATTTTGAGTAAAAGATCAAGGTGTGACTTAGTGTTGATAAAGTAGAGGGAAAGATTTAGAAACATCGTGATGGTTCACAAGGATGAAGCAGTATGTAAAGCCAAACTTGTACCAAGAGTATTACTTGTCAAAAGGGGAGAGATTAATTGGTGCACATATATGAGACATGAACCTTAATTAGGAAGGAGATAATAATGATAATAATGTTAACAAGATCTTATTTAGAAACAAAAGTTGTATGAAGCTTAAGATGATGGTTGTCAAATGAGTAGATTAGAAAACTGGACAATTTTGTTGATTAACCTTACAATAAGATTAGGGATTGATGAAGATAAAATTTAAATGAGGTTTCTTCATAACAGTTGTAGGTATAAATGTTACCTTGCAAATGAAATTGGTGTTGCTTAATTTGGAGTTATGTAACTCCAAATATGATCCAAAAAAACGAGTAAGGATCTAGCTTGTATAAAATTGGGCAGCTTGTAGATGTTAATATGATGGTTTAAATTAAGCCCTAAAATGGTATAATTTGGAGTTGGTTTATTTAAATACATCATAGGTATGAATGTAAGCTTTCAAATGGAATTGTTATTGATAAATTTGAAACTATACAGCTCCTGATATGACTTAAGAACTAAAGGAAGGTCAAATTCAACCTTACAAGACATATTTCATTAAGTATAATAATAGATGGATTTGGGTACTTTAAGGACAGAACTAGGTTTCCCTACCCTCAATAAAGTTGTAGATTAGAGTTTTACCTTTCAAAAGAGTCAAGTCATGTTCAGAACCAAGGTCTAGAACTCTGCTTATAAATGAAATACAAAATAGTACTCTTGAGTAATAAAATGGGGATGAAGTGTGTAATGAAGAAAATGAATTATAGTAATGGACTTATATGAATGAGATTTCAATTATATTATGAGAATTCACATTATGGTAAAGTTATGAAGTGATACTTATACTATGAAGTGATACTTATACTACCTCTTAATCTAAACAGGAGAGATGCTTGGAGTAGGTTCATCTGTTGTTAGAAGGACTTGTTTGGATGGAGGAGCAGGTAGGTGCCTCGCACCTTATTTTTTCAATCCATGTAAACTTATATTGATAAATTCAAAAGTTATTGTTGTATTGGTACGCTAAATACTAGAATAGATATAAGTACCTTACGTACATTAGTATGGATCAAATTAGTTATGATAATATTAGAATAGATACGAGTATGTTGCGTATTTTGGTATGGATCAATTAGTTATGATAATGTTTGAATGGACATGATTACCTTGTGTGCACTATTATGTATCGAATTAGTCATGATATTATTGGAATGGATATGAGTACCTAACGTGCATTGGTAGGCATCCTGTGCCTCGTCAAACTGATTTTAATTTTATTCTTGAATTTTGTGTAACTACAAGTATATCCACTACATCGAAAGTATACAATGAATTAAGAATGAGAATTTAATTAATTAGTTTCCTAGTTTAGAAACTAATGGCGTCAACATGTCTAACGACTAGGATTTTAATTGATTAGTTTCCTGGTTCGGAAACTAATGTCATCAACGTGTCTGACGACCAGGATTTTAATTGATTAGTTTCCTGGTTTAGAAACTAATGGTGTCAGTGTGTCTAACAACTGTGATTTTAATTGATTAGTTTCTTCGTTTGGAAACTAATGGTGTCAGCATGTCTGGCGACCTAGATTTTAATTGATTAGTTTCCTGATATAGAAACTAATGACATTAGTGTGTTTGACAACCAGGAAAGTCTGGAAGTAAAGATATATAGTATTGAATTGATATCTGGATGAGATATCATATGGATATTGGCTTTTATGTGAAAATACAGAAGAAAAGATATGTAATATTTAATTGATATCTGAGTGAGATATCAAATGGATATCATCTTTAGTATGAAAAGATTGAAGAAGAAATGTGTATGGCACTTAAATAGAGTGCCAAAATTCTTTGCAATTGACCTTTTAATGACTATAATTTTTATTTGACTAGTTTCCTGGTTTGGAAGTAAAGATTTATAGTATTGAATTGATATCTGGATGAGATATCATATGGATATTGGCTTTTATGTGAAAATACAAAAGAAAAGATATGTAGTATTGAATTAATATCTGAGTGAGATATAAAATAGATATTAACTTTTATATGAAAAGTCAAAAGAAAAGATATATAATATTGAATTGATATCTGAGTGAGATATCAAATGGATATCATCTTTTGTATGAAAAGATTGAAGAAGAAAAGTGTATGGCACTTAAATAGAGTGCCAAAATTCTTTGCAATTGACCTTCTAATGACCATAATTTTTATTTGATTTGTTTCCTGGTTTGGAAACTAATGGCGTCAACATGTATAATAATCAGGATTTTAAAATTGATTAGATTTTTAGTTTGGAAACTAATGGCATCAGCGTGTCTGATGACTAAGATTTTAATTGATTAGTTTCCAGGTTTGGAAACTAATGGCGTCAGCGTGTCTGACAATTGAGATTTTAAAATCGATTAGATTTCTAGTTTGAAAACTAGTGATGTCAGCATGTTTGACAGTTAACACGATCAAAAAATTGATGTCTTATCCTAAGTGCAGGAGTGTCAAAGTAATAAATAACTCGACAAGACCGGGGTCGAACCACAGGAAGGTGAAGTATATAAAATTATAAACAACAAATGAAAAGGAGTTGAAGAGAACTTTTGTGATGTGATATTGATGAGAGTATTAATCAAAGATAAAAACAATTATGAAGGTTAGAGGATCCACTAATAGTATTAGAAATAAGTATAGTATAAACTCTTTTTATTAATCAACTGGAAACCACATACATAGGAGGTTTCAATCGGATGATTTATCCTTAATAATTCATTATAAATTTTTAACATGATCATATTAATTATCTTATTTTAGTAACATCATACTTTTAAATATTGTTAGTAATTCATGATATTAACTTATGTTAACAACAAATCAAGTTCCTTTCATAGCACAAGTGTCGGTTATACCATACAGTAAGCTATGAAAGTGCCAAGTATTTGTTGTATCAAGGGTTGTACAACATAAATCTAGATTAATCATTTAACAAGCAAGGTATTAAGAATTAGTAAGATAAAAAGATAACACATGTTAATAACAAACTTTCTTGGATAAAAACATTGAAGTCCATGTTGAGTTTATATTATACATATTTTAACACCATTAGTGAAACCTTTTCACCTTGACATAATAAACTTAGCTAAACATTGTGAATAAGAGAAACATAAATAAACTAGATAAGAACATAGTTATGATGAAAAGCATAAACAAGAGATTAATGAAAGCAAAACTTAAACATTACAAAAATACAAAGAAAAAAAGCAAGAATATGATCTTGATCTGAAAACCAAGATGTTTAAATGTATGGCAAATGCCTCCTTTTATAGGCTAAAATTCAGAATTATTGATTTGATGACTAATTATTGAGTGGTTGACCACCTTTTG
>Ga0325401_1002631_pt1 | contig 16061 bp, 9 predicted proteins | sample PopdelMetagenome_FD_205666 | JGI IMG/M metagenome (GOLD analysis project Ga0325401, IMG submission 205666) | Populus deltoides microbial communities from Bellville, Georgia, United States - Xylem-PdKOR-R2 | ecosystem: Host-associated > Plants > Phyllosphere > Stem > Wood/Secondary xylem | place...
TAGAGATGTCAATTGGACCAATTATAAGGTTAAAGGTCAATAAGCTCAAAGAGGCACTTAATGGGCTAGTTTATAATATTTAGCTCAAGACAAGCTTCAAATCATCTACTTGTGATGATGATCAACTTAATTAATTTAATTCATGTAAAAGAAGGGGTTGATATATGAGCTTGAATATTTTAGCAATTTAAGCTTCTAAATAGAGAGAATAGAGAGGTGGAAACTTTTCTTAATGCTACAATGATGTTTTGGAAGCTTGGAGTTTTCATACCATACAAGGAATCTTTATTTTCTATGGACAAATAGGTGGTAGAAAATAGAGGAATTAATTGTCAAAGTTTCTTTGTTTATTTAGAAACTTAAAATCAACATCAACTATTATAATAATTCCTAAAGTCTCAATGATACAAGGGTTGGCAACAAGGCTTTTTGAGCGAGTGAGAGATTCAGCCTTTGTATTTTCTAGTTCATTGCATGTTGCATTAGTATTTTAAATATAAGACTTGGGTTTTTGTTTAAATTTTATGTTTTGGGCTTTATTTCACATATTTTAGGTTATATTTAAATTGAGTTTAATGCTAGCTATTAGTCCATTAGAGTTAAGTTTATTTTGACTCTTTAAATACTTTTTTTTAAGGGTTTATTTTTTTTTTAATTTTGAAATGCATTGACTTTGCTGCATATCATGTTCTTTGTAGAACTATCTGAGACTTATCAAAGATGGATTATCTCTATCATGTTTTACTTTATATATTATGATTCCTTAAAATAATTGAGTTCAGGTCTTCATTCCAATAATTTATTCAAGAGTTATGTTAGCATTATTTGTAAAATTTGAAAGTTTTTTTGTTGAAAACAATTAAATCGATTTTCATTGGTTATAGAACTCAAGGGAAGGGAGAGAAGGAAAGGCCTTTTTTATTTCTAATTTTTTTTCCGTTGTCTTTTCTGTGCCTAAAATATAGAAGAAATTCATGTGTTATGAGAGGATAAATTAATTTTCAAAATCTTCGTTTTATTTCCCATGCCCTTGCAGCGCAAAAACATCACGAAAGAAAATTCTTGGAGCCACCAGTACAATACTGCATGAGCTTGTATATATATTGGTAGGCTGGCAAAACGTTCTGAAATTGAAGAACACAATTATGCATGTGTTCCTGTGTAGAGAGAGGCTATGAAATGATGGATAAATCATAAATGCCATAATTTACAAAAATGGGCCCTCACAGGACTATACATGAAGACACCCTAAGTGCATATGTTTTCAACATATTCTGATGCAGAATGGCTTTAAATTAATGATGACAACGAAGAAGCTGTAATTTATCTAAAGAGCATTTTGAGTTCCTCTATCCTAGCGGACCTGACTTCCTCGTCGGTGAGGGCACCGGCAATCATTCTCTGCTTCTTTGCCTGAACTTGCTGCAGGCGTTCCTCAACTGTGCTCTGTCACATTGGTCGATGGCAAAACATTTGATTAGCAGCTAAGAAAGTGGAAAAGACAAGAATTTATGAGCAGAGGCAAGATGACACTTGATAATACTCGTTAATGGACCTTTTTGCCAATCGAACTCCTGGCTACTTCAATTAAATGGTTGCCTAAGTTCGTAAGGTACTTGTTAATGAACCACTCAGTCACACAACATCACAAGTTCGTAATTGTATCTCAGCTGCCTCGAGAAACAACTCGAAAATGCCTCTATCAGGAGCTTTAGAGTCACTGAGATTTTTTTTTGGCTGTTCCAAGGCTTGAGCCTAATCCTCCTCAACTAGGTTCAGCTCACCCACTTTTCCCCATGGTTTTATTTTGTTCTCAATAATGCTTGCCCTGGATTACTTTGGTTCCTAAACTAAACTATAGATGAGTGTATCTTCATCAATCCGGCAAAATATAAATTAAACTAAATCACATTTCTGATCCAAATCTTCACATATTCCAACTAGAAATTTGACGAGAACCCAAAGAAAATCCAGAGTATAATCTAACCTCAACAATGAATCTTCTAACAAAAACTGTTCGCTTCTGTCCTATCCGATGGATTCTCATTATTGCTTGCTCCTCGACTGCAGGATTCCACCATGGATCCTACATATTTTAAAATAACAGATCTTTAAGATAAAGGTGGGAAACTCTTTCCTTTATGAAAAGAAATTCAGATATGAAAATGTACCATCAAGAAAACATTTGAGGCTGCAGTAAGATTCAGGCCTACGCCACCAGCTTTTAAAGACATCAATAATACCTGAGATATAGGAGTTAGGTATGACGATAATTGGTTAAGAAAACTATTAAACCATCGAGAGCTGCAAAGACATCAAATTCCGGAAGGTAATTAACAACCACAGGCACTTGAAACTGCTTACCATTTTTTCCCTGGTTTCATTGAACTCCTTCAAAGTCCTCTCTCTCTGCTTCTGTGCAAGTTTTCCATCAAACCTTAAGAACCCAATTCCTCTCCTTTTCAATGGGATCTCTAAAAGATCCAAAAATGAAGTCCACTGGCTAAAAACAATGCTCTTTTCACCAAAGCCTGATCTATGGATATGTTCCAAGCATTCCAGAAGCTTGGAAACCTTTGAAGACTCCTTCCAGTCATTCTCAACATCAACCTGGAACTTACCCTCTGTTGGGCATGCTATCAGGTCATTTGCTTTCAGAGAAGTTCGACAGATTGGGCATATCCCTGATATTGGTGTTTGCCAGCAAGAGATGAGACATTCCCTGCACATCCTATGTACACATGGTGTGAGCACGGGGTCATCTGCAGACTCCATGCATATGGGACACTCGGTATTTTCACCCCTCCGGATGCCCTCAACAACCTCTTCAATGTATGCTGGAGTAGGTGCTGATTGCCTTATGCTGGCAGAACTAGCATGGCGGATGGCCTCAACAACCTCTTCAATGCATGCTTCGGTGGCAGCTGACTGCCTTGGAGTGGAAAAATTAGAATTTGTTTCCACAAACCTTCTTGCATACTTGTTCAATTCCTCATATCGTTGGATATCAGCTCGACTGCACGTTCACCATTTATAAACAAAGAAACAAAAACAGAAAATTCGCTTTCTTTTTAACAAATAAAGGAAAATATCTTCAATTCTAGTCCCACCTCATAACAAGAAATGGGTGGTTGCAACACTGCCTCAGTCGTAGTAGCAGCTCAAGGACAGATGCATAGTTGTGCAGAACCTTGCCCTGAGCAACAAACTCATCAAACTGGACCTGTTCAGATTTAAAAAAACACTCAGTTGAACTCTGTTTCCATCATATATTCAATATAATTCATCCTAATGGAAAGTGACAATAACTAACACTTACTTTTGATCTTCTAAAAAGGGCATCATAAAAATCACGTTCAGCTTCCGATTGTTCACACTTGATTATTTGAATGTCAGTTGGAGGAAGAACAAGTATGGGCCTAAATCAAATGCATCAAACAACAGAATGATGAAAAAGGGTTTTGCTGCGGTAAAAAATAATAATAACAATAAGAAGAAAGGTTGAAAGACCAAGTGTTCACCTTCCCTCCTTATCCTTTGTATCCTTGGTCCTTCTCAACATTAGCGGCCTCAAAATAGCCTTGATCAACTTCAAGGCTCTAGCGTCTCCATTTTCATGCGGTCTTTGAATTAATTTGTTCCACCTATTCCAAAGTCAGACCGTATTATGGACAAAGACATATGAAACTAATCCCAGAATAAATGCCGGAGTAAATGATTAAAGTGCAGTCTAGGTGAAATTTAGAATCTTAATATTTTTTTTACACCAATCAGCAAGGGGCAATGAGCGTGCAGTCCTACCATGGCCAGATGCACCAAGGCTCAACATGCAAGAAGCACAGAAGGCTGTACAGATCTTCCAAGGTGTTCTGTAACAATAGATGAAGAGATAATTTGTTAATTGCTCAAGCAATGGCATCCACTTCCTCGATATCTAGCACACCAAAACCACGATAAATTGTTGAAAAAGAGAGTACTTCTCAAAAGCAGCTACTTAGAAAGGATAACATAAAGCAAGAGGAAAAACATATAGTACTTCTGTGCATCAGCATTTTCAGAGAAAAATGTGCATTAATGAATAAGAAAACAGACCTGAATAGGTGTCCCAGTAAGACACCATTTGCAATATGACGACAATGAAAATGTAGCCTTAGCAGCTAAGGTCTTCCAGGACTTTATGGTATGAGCTTCATCTAGCACCACCCTATGCCACTCAACCCTATTAAAAATGCTGTTCTCCATATCCTGTATCAGATCAAAAGTAGTTTGAAGTTGGGAGAGAAACTACTAGAACAATTACTAAAAGAAAGATGAAATAACTGGTAAAACTACAGCTTAATAATTTAAATCTCTTGATATCCATATGAAATTGATTAATAAATGAAAGAAGTATGTTCTTACATGCTTGTAAGCTTCAGTTAGGACGCCATATGTTGTCAAGACCACATCATATCCAGATATAATCCTGGGGTTATTTGTTTTGTACCCGCCATAGTGAACAAAAATGGAAATGCTTCCTGGCTCTGAATGGGTTTCAAGCTCATCCTGGCATACAAGACCTAATAAGATGTAGAACAAAAGACAAAAAAGAATAACAGTATCTCTACAATGTCATATTCAAAGCATCTATCAATTAATTGAATTATTATAAGGAATTATTTTTCTCCTTAGACGTTGTGACACCATAGTTCGAAACATTCTATCTTGTAATCAGAGACTAGAAAAGAGCCAGGGATATTATACATGATTCTATTCATTATCTGACAACATGAGGGAAGAGAATAACCTTCCACTGGCCTAGCAAAGCCATGGGGCAGATAATAAGAGTGCCACCCTTTGCTTTAGGCATGGTTTTTGTGCGGGGATCTTCTATTCTGTTTACTCTTTCTTTGCAGTCAGAGCTTCCTTTGCCTGGTCTTGCTAGTATAAGAGCAATTGTCATCACTGTCTTTCCAAGTCCCATTGCATCAGCTAGTATCTACAGAGGCACTTATCAAGTCAGACAACAACACCACCTCCCCTCAAGAAAATGCACATGCAATGTGTCGCCCACGTGCAAATGAAAGGGAAAATGGGAAGAGTAAACAAGTCGAATCTCAACACAACATAATTATCAAGCAAGAAAAAAAAAAACAATTGTTAGCACAATAATATGAGGCCAAGGCATATTGATCTGAAAATGAGCTGGACAGTTTAGAAACATACTCCCCCTTTTGTCATCTGTGATGCAGTTGGAAATTGAGTAGTGGCTTCCCCAGAAAATATGTTTAAATAAATGCTTGGCGATGAAGCCCTCCTGCATCAAGCATGCTTGGTCAAGTTTCATAATGTTAGCATGTGGAGCATACACTTCATTTGTTTGAAACTACGTACTTGTCCGTTATGCGATAAGCTGCCCAACATGGATTAAGAGTTTCTGCTGCTTTCTCAGCTTTATTTCCCTTCTCTGATTCAGCCATCCAATAGAGAGCTTGTTTCTGATATGGTTTCAAATTACAGGTTAGGGTCCATGGAGGCTCCATCTCCTGCACAATTAAAAGAGAATGATTAGGGAAAGATGCTAAAGATGAGATTTGGAGCTATATATTACCTTGATCCTGGAAATAAGAGATTTGAAGCTTTTACCTCCAAGTCATATGTATCTACAGCACCAACAAGTTTATTCAAAGATGACTCAGAGAAAGCTTGTTCATCCTTCTCTTGATCCTGCTGGCATCCTGATCCCCTTTTTACTACATGCAACATAACAGCATCTTCCTCTGGATCCTGTTTTTATCAACAATTTAAGTATTCGCACTAAAATGAATGCACTCATAATTTATCCATATGCTTTAAATAGTTCAGATGCTGGAAACAACATTACTTACAGCTCCATGTTATGAGATAAATTCAGTCATTTCAATAAGATTTAACAGATTTACAGTAGTTCTTTTTGTAAAACTTGGAATGTTAGAAGCAACTTCCATATGCACTATCAAATTCAGGATGTCAAATGCAGTTGCAAGAAGGTTTCAACCATACGGGGCAATACAATGGTAAGGCCAGATGCACTAAATTTTATCCAAGGTACAAAAAGGTGATCTTTAAATGCCAGCTCTTGACATGGCATTTAATTAACCAATAATATTAACCAAAAATTAGATTCATAAGGTACATTTACATTCACAAGAGCAAGTGGAATATAACAAAACAACTCCATTGCTGGACAAAAGCACAGGCATACATACTTCATAGTTGAGGGGTCGCTTTCGAGAGTCAAGTTCTGCAGGACTAAATTCAGCCTGGTTGAACAAGGACAAAAGGTCAAGAATAAAAAGCAAAAGTCACTTAAAAGACTCCAAGAAAATCATAAACTGGTATATAATAGTTAGAATTTAACAATAGAAAGGAAAATAAAAATTAATGATACCTTCTGATATGGTTTCATGTCCAGTAACTTGAACAAAGTAGCAAGGGGGTGAGCTGTAGGATCAATGTTTGGAGGAGCATCTAGCCTCCATGTTGAAATACACAACTCAGTGAATATCGATTGGTGAACATAGAAACTGGCAAACAAATTAACATAGGTACTATGAAAAATCAACCAATCAAGTCAAAATCATTGCCAAACAGATCCAAACTGAAACAATAAGAGGGAAAAAAAACAGAATTTTACCTCACATACAACACAACATCCTGCAACATTTGAAGGTTCTCTGGTGCAGCTACACATCGTCCACGAACTCTAACCTTGCCAGAACTCACGAGTGGAACAACACTTTTTCCCCACTCCATCGGAAGCCTACCAATCTAACCGAAAAAAAAAACAATCAAGTGATTCGCAATCCTTGAAAATGAAAAAAACCCATGTTCAGAAATATATTCAAATAAACAAAGAATAAACAATCAACTTATAGCTTATAAGTACTCTTGCCCAGTTATAATACATGATAAATAAATAAAAAAAGTTAAATCTTTTTTGATATTTCAAAAAATCTAAGACTCCAATAAAGAAACTAATAGCAATAAAACTGACCTCTCCAAATCTTTTAGTAGAGAATCGAATAATGCCCTGTCTATGATACTTGGAGCCAAAACTAGAGAAACCAAAATGGATAATCTCATTGTCCATCAATTTCCTTCCTTTAGTAGTTGATGAAGCGGTAATAAGAGAGCCACCAACCAAGTACCAATCTATCTCTTCTGGGAAATCACCGGTTTCCACTTCAGCAACATTCTCATCAGCCAATTCTTTTCTGACATGGGTTTGGACCCGAATCCCAGTGCCTGTTCGCGTTCTCATTTAATAGTTGCTTGCTTCTGGCTCGTAGCGATTGATCGGGAGGTGGGGGGGATATTTGTAGGGGGGACCTTTTGGCGCCAAAGTGAAAAGTTTGGGAGCGAGCGAGGGATAAAAAAAAGGAGTGAGGTAAATACTAGATGCCTGGGCCTACAAGCATGCGAGTACTTGGAATTGCAGTAAAAATTATTTTTAAAAAATATATCAAATAATATTGTTTTATTTTTTAAAATTTATTTTTAATATTATCATATTAAAATATTCAAAATTACTAAAAAAAACTATTTAAAATTTAATAAAATACCAAATCAAATCACAACCCTAAACGAAGCCATAATAAAGAAAGGGTTCGCATTGCAATGGCGATCAAGTCCAAGTGTAATTATAAGCTTAGTTTTGTTGTTTCTATTCAAAAATAATTTTTATTTTATTTTATTAAAGTAAATTGGATATACTTTAAAGTTTTTGTACATGTTTAGATTTAAGTGAACTTCATCTTAACTTTCTTTTAATTTTATTTATTAAAATTTAATGCTTCTTAAAAAAAAATAATTACACTCGAATTTTCCTTGCTATCTAAACTATTTTAATTATGTTTAATATGTGTTATAATGATGAATAATTGATAATAAAAAATATAAATAAAGAGTAATATGATTTAAAAAAATAATATAAAAATAAAATATTTAATAATTTTAAAAACATTTAAGTTGAAAAAAAAATATTGGCATTTTAAAATTGCAAAACCCTATTTTTAGCTCCAAAATACCTTTGACTACACTATATACTTAGATTTATAGATAAATACAATACACGAAAATCAGTAACCTTTCAGTCATTTTCTTTTTTATTTCAAAATACAAAATCTCACTTCCAAAATTTTACTTATTGAAAAATATAAATCCACACAAAATTTAACAAAATCCAATTTCATTTTTTTTTAAATAGTAATCCTGTAAAACTAGTTGGGCTTTGATGGTTGGGCTCTGAGCCGATGCATGACCCATCAAACATTCAAAAACCAGAAACCCAACAACTACTTCGCTTCACTTCGATATCTTCTTCATTTCGCCTCTCTCACACACACAGTCCAACACCACCGTCAATGGCGGTCGCAACTGCAACGGCATCGAGCTTCGGGTTCCACAAGCGCATGTTAGCATCACCCACGGTATCTTCACGAACTATAAATCCTAACAGAACCTTAGCTCTCTCTTCATCCCCTTCTACTTCTTCTTCTTCAAGGGCCTCTCTTTCAACCTGCTTTCTCTCTCCCTTCGCTGGGGGAAGCATCACCTGCGACTTCTCCGGCACTAAAATTCGACCCGAATGCCTCAATCCAGCTTCAATTTCGAGTTCCAAAGGCAAAAGAAGCGTTGTTACCATGGTATGAACTGTTGACTTCAATTATTTTTATCATAAATTTTTCTCTTTTAGGTTTAAATTAACGATAAAATGCAATTAATTAGTAATTTTTATTGTTATTGTTTAAAGCATAAACATTGGAAAGTGGATAATCTAACTGTTTTGCCTACACTTGTGGTTGGGGCTCGCTATTGAGGATATGTTACTAATGGAATCTTTTATGGGTTTTGAGAGTTGGGAAAAAAAATCGAGCTGGTAAGGAAGGGTTGCACTGTGTTTGCAATTACATGGAGTTGAGATTATTTGCGATTGAGGATTTGTTATTAATGGAATCATCTTTTCTTTTGAATTCTTTGTTGTGTCTTCCTATTAGGGAAGGAGTTTCTTTAGCTTTTTGTTCTGCATGACTTCCCCAGTGCTCTCATTTCCCTTAAGATGATGCCTTATTTTCCTCATATTTTTCCTCTAACAACATATGAAAAGTCAGTTAGCTGGTCCATGATCGTTCTTGATTGCACACACATCATCTCTTTCCTTCCTACATCCAAGACCTGGGATAGGTTATACATACCTTTCCAGCTGTTGTTGTCCATTCAAGAAATATCAAAGTTTCAGAATTTGTTGACCTAGGAGTGGCTGTTATTGCTTCTGTTCATGTTCCTAACCTGGTTGATCTCTGAAATAAACATTGCGTTTGTTACCATAAAGTTTTTTGTAGTGTGGGGACTTGACAAGCTCATTAGTTTGCGAATTTTTTCTAAATCATGTATCAATCATGAGTTGAATCTTTACAGCATTCTTTATTCTATGTTCATGTTGAGTTGAACCTTTATTTCAACTATATCATTGAAAAGTTCTCATAACTGCAATCTTTTATTTGTCTGTTTGAATATGTCCAGGTTATTCCATATACCAGGGGAAGTGCATGGGAGCAACCTCCTCCTGACTTGGCATCTTACTTGTTCAAAAACCGGATTGTTTACTTGGGGATGTCTCTTGTTCCTTCTGTCACGGAGTTAATACTAGCAGAATTTCTTTACCTTCAGTATGAAGATGAAGAGAAACCTATTTACCTATACATAAACTCCACGGGCACAACTAAGGTTGAGTGTTTTTCATGCTATTTTTTTTCACATGACTTTGTGCGTGCATTTTTTTTTTTCCCATGCCAGTGTTTATTTATCCAGAATGTCATGTTGCTCCCATAGAGTTTTTCATAGTTGACTTTGATATGCAAAGTGGGCTACACTTGTAATCTTGTAGGTGATTGTGGGCAGCATATAGTCTTCTGTTTCAATCGGGACTTACAGTCCTGAGGAGGTGGAAACTCCCTGGGAGTTCAACGAAAGACTTTAAAACTTAGTCATTCTGATAATTGCTATATATTTGCCTGTATTCAATAAAGAATCCACTATTCTATAGAAGCTTGTTTATGCCAACTTATTTTATTTAGTTTTAATTTAAAGATATGTATATAGTTAGAGTTCAGCTTGAAGAAAAATATTATTACTTTAAGAAAACTTGAGAATTGGTAAATAGAAAGGTTGTTGTGTCAGAAACTTTAATCGCTTATTGAACTCACAACACTTGCTGATTCTGGAATTTGATATTGTGTTCGTTAACTCTGGGTATTATTCAGATTTATGGAAATATTAAGGGCATGTTGGAAAAAAAATTACATTGTAACTTTGTTTAGTGTGGTGTAAAATGTAGCAAATAAAATAAGAAGGTGAGTGATAAAGTAAAATAAAAAGGTTGTTTTTTCTTGGAGGCATAAATGGTATTGTTTTTCTAGTGTATGCCATCTTTGTCAACACAAAATAAGATAGAAAATTGGTGTATTTCCATTTTAACATGAATGATGGCATAAGATCACAATTTGGCATATATTGTTTGGATGCCATGAGTTTTGAGTTATTCTATTTCTTTTCTCTTCTACCTTTCTTTATATAATATCAATTTAATGGCTGGATATCAACAACATTATATAACTATATATGATATTAGCTATTATGTCATTGGACTCAATGTAGACACTGGTTTTGGCTTCACACATCTGTGTATCATTTCGAAAAGACTTTAAGAAGAAATAGAGGCTTAAAAATTGTACTGGGCAATGGTATGCTTTTGACACTTATATTTTCTCATGTTTTTTCAGGGTGGGGAAAAGCTGGGATACGAGACAGAGGCTTTTGCTATCTATGATGTTATGGGGTCATAAATCACCTTACCTTTATTTATAATTCCATGTTATTATGAAATCCAGTTTTGCAGTTCCTATTTTGCATTTAGAGTATTTCTCAATGATTCACAAAACTGCCTTTTATACCCCCAAGTTCTGTAGGTGGCACTTGATTTGTTTATGTTATGAATCATGCTGACACCTCATGGTAACCTGGCAGCCTTTTCAGGCTATAAAATCTAACTTTGCCTTCAAAACTAGTCCTTAAGATCCAGTCTGAATTTTCCCAAAATTGCATGTTCCTGTACTACTCGTTGATCTTTCTATCTGAGTTTCATTACTGAAGGGAAATATGTTTAAATCAGTGGAATCAATTCTTAATTTATTTTGAAAGGCTTGAACTGAAAGGACAAAATTATGAGAATAGTTTTTGTAAATGCTTCCAAAGCAGCCTGACAGATTATGAATTGAGATGAGTTCCCCAGGTATGTTTATTGCGTTGGACTGGATGAGGAAGATGTTTGTGTTGGAGTGTATGCCATCTTCTCATTAATGTTAACCATGTCCATGCTAAAAGCACAGTTTACTCTCCTGCTTTCTGAGTATTAATGTATGCTTCTGTAAATATTTATATGCCTGTGAGTGCTTTTAATAATACGTTTTAATTTATCATCTTCAAAGCCTACTGGCTGATGGTGAGAGAGCAGACTAGTTTAGTTCTGACATGAGCGTATCATATGTACACCTTTATTGGCGATCAAGTTCAGCACATATCATAGTGATAATATTTTATTGGTGGCCTTTATTTCAGTGTGTTCTCTGCTTTGTGATGTTAAAAATAAGTCAATTGACATTTATGAATGCAAACCATTACACCATCCCACCATTGAGGAAATTCTTGTATTGTATATTTTCTTTGATGACAGTTTTACACCACTGCAGGTATGTCAAGCCACCTATATTTACTCTTTGTGTTGGTAATGCTTGGGGAGAAGCAGCCTTGCTTTTGGCTGCTGGGTCAAGGGGAAACCGTTCTGCTTTACCCTCATCAACAATCATGATGAAGCAGGTATTTCTTGGATAGGTGGTGCTGCTCAATTCTATCCAACTTCTTTCATCTTGCAAGTTTTTCTTTCTTGACTGCAATCATTCTCTAGAATTCAGAGTCAAAACTTTGTGCACTTTCTCAATGATTCTACAGCCAATTGGGAGATTTCAAGGTCAAGCAACAGATGTTGAACTTGCCAGGAAAGAAATAAAGAATGTGAAAACAGAATTGGTAAGATTTATGATTACTTTCTATTACTTTTTTTATAAGAACAGTTATAATTTTTTGCTACAAAGTTTCCAACCTCAATCTATGGTTGCTGGTTACTAGGAACTGTTTTTTTCTTTGGCGGGGTGTAGTCCCTATTTTGTGAACTAGTCTGAACAATGACCTAGAATAGTGATGTGAAAATGTCTTCACATCTGTCAAAGATGAATGCCAAAAGATGTTCTATATTTCCTCTCTTTAGTAAAGCGATGAGGGATAATGATGGCAATTTACCACAAGAAGACAGGCCTCATCCTGACCTCCCTTAACAAGGTAACTTGGTGATCTCGAGAGTTGGGTTGGGGAAGCACAGGTTCTCATCTCAACTCTCCTTGGGGCATGATGGGTGGGGGGTAAGGAAATAAACAATCCAGGTTGAGTGGTGCTGTGACTAGGTTGGTTTTATGCATTTTACTCATATATCAGTTTTGCAAATTTTCTTGTACATTTGTATTACAGGATACAGAACCAGTCAGAACATTGAGTTCATGTAAAATTGTTTCTTCATACCTCACCCAGTCATTATTTACTGGATAACAATGAAAATTCCCGGGACTGGAGTGACATCAGAAAGAAAGATATGAGAAAGGGATCCTTTTCTCCAACCACAAACCTCTATAATCAATTATTGTTTGGCCGGCATGTACACACAATTGGTACATCATTCATTCACTTTTGCCTCTGCTTGACCTCCCTACAGTTGCAAGTTGAAGTTTAGCAAATATGACTGCAGGCTTGTTTGCACATGTATGTGTTTTTGTGTGTCTGTCCAAGCACATGCTGGAGGGAGGGAGTTGGTGATTTGTGTGTGCAGGGATGAGAGGGGGAAAGAAACTGGGGGTATGAGAGGAGGATGTAGAGCTTCCTTTTGACTTCCGAAAAGCAACTGATATTCCTTTTGACTTCCCAAAAGCAACTGATATTTAATCTTAATCCAAGGTTCAGAGCCTTGGTTCAATGACATAAACAATTTAATTTCTGGAAGAAGATGACATAGATTTACTTCCACAATTCAGAAGGCTTGAGAAATTTGCTATCTTATCAAGTGCTTTTTGGCTGTTGCAACTGCTGCAGTTATTCTGCATGGAAATTTTTAAATTTATCTGGAGTACTAATCACATGACTTTGTACTCTGAACTTCAGCTATTTTAGAAACACATTTATCATTTTCCATTTTGTAGGTCAATCTCTTTGCAAAGCATATTGGAAAATTACCTGAGGAGATTGAAGCAGACATTAGTCGTCCAAAGTATTTTAGTCCAACTGAAGCAGTTGAATATGGCATCATAGACAAGGTACTACTGTAAAAAAAAAAAAAATCTTTTGTTTTTATTTTAGTTCTGCCATCCTGAATTTTACCTTTTCCATAATTTTTTTTCAGGTAATATACAATGAAAGGACCACTGAAGACCGTGGAGTTGTTTCTGACCTTAAAAAGGCACAACTGATTTGATCTGTTGTCAAAGTCGCAATTGATGATTATTAGGAGTAATCAGGTAAGCAACAACTGCTGGTCATTGCCAGATCTTGGACTGTGTTAAAAATGCTTTCATGCATGTAAATTTTGTTTTCATGTCATAGATTGTCCATGACAAACTGACAATCTGTGCTTGCTTTCTTCCAGCAAGTGTGAGATTTGTCTGATTTTTTGTAAAATTCAATTACAGCACTCATGATTGCTGCCATTACATTTGAAAATTCTCGATATACGAATCATTTGGTCACCTCAAGACATTGATCATGCTTGCATTAAGCACAGATCAATTTTTGGAAAAGTCAATACCTGAATATGTTTTCATGGTGGTCTAGTGAAATGGTTATTACTTCCAATTCATTTATGTGCGAACCATTTGAATCCTTAAAAAATAAAAGGAGAGAGAGAAAGGAACCAATTCTCTAGAACATGTATGTTCAATCACTGTCATATACCTCCTTTTCATTTGATGCACTAGCTTTGCATCAGTCCAGCTCGTAACCAATCCACTGCTCTTGCCCTGGAATGAAATGCAATTACTAGTTCTTTTCATGGCCACACCACCTCAGCCTTATTGCTTCTTATTTCTTTAATGAGACACTTGGAAAGTGTTTTGACTTTTAGCTAAATTGCTGATTTGTTTATATAGCATGTATGCGTTACAATTTGGATTTGCTTTTCAATTGCTCTGTTAAGATTGTTGGATTTTGAGATCCAGAGTGATTGAAAGAGACAATGTTGGTTAGTGGTTTTCCTTATTGTCTGGTAATAGGAGCTTCATCCCCCGTCATATATGACATTTTCCCTTTTCCATCACAGATTTGCAAGTGAAGGTAGGGAATGCTGGGTAGTAACACTTAAATAGATATCAACCGTACACATTTTGGCCCCAATTATCAACAGTGCCTCTTCCATTATTTGCTTCAAGCGTTATAGCCCTGTCTTGAGGGTGATGTCATACTTCACAAATCTGTTATGGTGATTGTCACTATCTTCAAACAGGCCCTCTTTCTCTTAGCTGGGATCCTTTGTTATGTGTTTGAACTGCCAAATTATGAGAATGAACCACTGAGCTGATGGTTGTTGAGAGTTAAAATTACTCATGGTTTTCTACTTCAATTTCCTTTTAAAAAAAATTCTTTATTTCTAGGTTATTTTATTTAGCCTTTGGCTGGATGATCGGAGATTGAATTGATTAAAGACTCGACAAGCTGTGAACAGAAAACGTGCTTTGACGGAGAAACAAGGCTGCGGGAATGAGAACCCCAGCAATAATACACTTGTAACATGTTTGTGGCATGGTATATCAGCTGGACAGATGCGCGCATCCCTATAGTTTCATTTGCTATTAATTTTGTTTTGCAGTTAATCTTAGATTAATGAATCACATTTACAGTGTCAGCAAACCATTCCCAGCCAAATTCTGTTTGCAGGCATCAGTAAATCTATTAGCACCATGTTTCGGTGCTCGGTTTTTGAAATCTAGAAACTTTGCCGGCACAGTTTTATTCAAGATTTGTCGGGGCAAGGAATGATTAGACTCCATGAAAGTCACGGTCTTCGCATCGTGGATAAGAATCTGGCAACTGTGAGATTTTACTACCGTGAAGAAAATCTTAATGTCCTCAGGAGTGATTTGACAGTGGTGATGCTGGCTGGTTAAGCTGCTCTGTTTCTCTAGTATATTTCTGACCTGGCGTGGTACGAAGTTGCCAAGCGGACGACTAGGAAAAGGAGCTACCTGCCCGAATTTATCCCTGAAAAAAGTATATTAATGCAGTCTATCCTACCCGGAAATTACACTTGGTGGTATCTTTTCTTCGCCTGGGTCGGCATCAAGTGCGCCGGAGCTCAAAAGAGTTTTCCAAAAAATCAGCTCGCTATTAAACAAACCAAAAATGTGCAAGTGGTAACAAAATGGTGAGTGCTCTAACTCCTAATTTCGAGTCTTATCCTGATATTGACACGAAGAAGATCTAAATGCAAAGCTTAGCTAGTTTGACAGGCCTCCATTTAGTGCGTTACAACCAAACAATTAGTCTAAATGACCCTATCTCTCTCCTCGGTTTAATGAATCTGTCTGTTAATTAGCCCATAGCTTTCAATTTTGACTCAGAGTCATGCAACTCAAGATAACAAATTTCGTCAGTACATGTGCGTGAATGTTTCGAGAGAAATGGGGTGGTAGGATTTTTTTGCCTGTAAGCCCTCGGCTTTGATTCAGTGTAAGAAATGATGACTAAATGGTATGTTTCCTGAGGATTATGAACTAAAAATTCAAGTTTTCTACTTGCACTTGATAGATATTAACTCTCGTGTGGTCATAATAACATCCGAAGAAACCGTGGCACCCAAGGCCTCCTCGAAAATGTCCGGCCATCAGATCACTGTGCTCCACCACTATCAACTGGTGGGGACCCTCTCCTATCTTATTTAGATACATATT
>Ga0325401_1002637_pt1 | contig 16047 bp, 9 predicted proteins | sample PopdelMetagenome_FD_205666 | JGI IMG/M metagenome (GOLD analysis project Ga0325401, IMG submission 205666) | Populus deltoides microbial communities from Bellville, Georgia, United States - Xylem-PdKOR-R2 | ecosystem: Host-associated > Plants > Phyllosphere > Stem > Wood/Secondary xylem | place...
ACCACAGCCATTAATTCCATGTGTCTGCTTCCTTTATCAATATCATTCACATATTTACTTAATTTCCACACCAAAGAAAAACCCTAAACCCTAAACGCTGCCATAGACACAGACACATCACTGCATTTACTAAACCACAAATCAAAAAAAAAAAGAGAGAGAGAGAAATCATAAACAGGATAACAACAAAATAAAACGAATTCAAAAAAATAAAAACAAAAATAGCTTAAGTTCACATTATTTTCTTCCTCGACGCATAACACAAAAGAATAAAAAAATAAAAAAATCATTTCAGACTGTTTTCTTAAAAAAATAACCAAAAATATCACTCACAAGCTCTCTGTGTCTCTTGAAGACATTTTCTTCAGGCAATGTTGATTAATGAGATCGAAGTTAAATAAGTGGCAGAAGCGATAATCGGAAGAAAATACGGGGAGATGTACCTGGTAACGACGGAGTTCGCGGAATCCGTCGGAGGTTGAGGATGACGCGCTTGGAAGACAGAAAGGAGAGGAAAAGTGTTTGTAGTGTGAGTGAGGGAGAAGGGAAAGAGTGAAGACTCCGTCTTATACATACGGAGAGAGACTGTGAGCCTGTCTGCCTGCCTGCCTGCCTGTCCCGGACCTCAAATTTTTATTCGCTTTGCTTTTCTTTTTTTTCCAAGCTGAAAAATATATTTTAGATGTAATTATTATTAATAAAGATATTAAATTCGATTGATTATTAGCTCGATTTATTTGTTGAAAAATATTTTTTAAAAAAGTTAAATTTTAAAAAATTAAATTCTATAAAAATAAATTATTTTTTAATATTTGATAGTATAATAAAAAATAAATTTGAAAACACTTTCCAGTATTTGGTTATATCATAAAAAATAAGCTGTAAAATAACTTATTAATTTTTTATTTTTTTCAAATTTATTAAAATAATGAGGAACAAATCTTACAAATTAAAAGGTTGAATGAGAATGAAATTGAAAAAATAATATAATTTCATAAATTATCTCAAATAAAATAAATAATAATCAAAATAATAGAGATTAAATCTAAAAAATAAAAAATTGAAAAATGAAGAAATTAAAATAATAATAATTAAAATTTCATAAATTATTTCAAATAAAATAAGTTACAATCAAAAGAATGAGGATCAAATTTGATAGATAAAAAATTTCAATTAAAAAATGATAAAGAAAAAGCAAATAACAATTATAAAAATAAGGACCAAAATTAATATAAAAATTAAATTATAAGGGATGAAATTAAAAAATAAATATTAAAAACAAAATATATATAGCAATCAAAAATTTGAGGACCAAATTTGATATAATCAGCTAATAATATGACATTTCTAAATTTTTCACAACTTCCGGAAAGTGTTTTCCGCCCAAAATAAAAGGAAAACACTTTCCTGGAAACCAAGCTAAATTTTCTTTTAACTGTAAAGTGTTTTCCGTTGACTAACTTACCTAATGACAAATAAACACATGAAAGTTTGGAAAGTGATTTCTTAAAAATCAGTTTCAAGAAATAAACACAGCTTTAATGTTGTTTTAAGATTAATTTTTTAAAAAATTAAAACAATACTATTTTGTCAATCAAGTCATTAGTTGACTAACTGAGTCGCGAGTTGAGTTATTAGATCGATTAAATTAATTTTCACTCAATTTATTAGCAACCTACTGTAATCAAGTTTTGAAATAGCAAATCATTTTATTAATCATTTAATAACATTGATTATATGCTAAACTAATCAACATTTATTCTAGTATTTTGGTATGTGATGTGTTTAAAGCATAATTATTAAACCCGGCCCAGCGAGTCGACCTCGTGGCTGGACCAATTCAAGTTTAATAAAAGACCAGCCGGGGCAAAACCCGATTGACCCATGACCCGAACGACCCAGGCAAACCCGGACAAGACCCGGTGCTTTGAAGTTGAGTCCGCTTAGATGATTGCAAGTGGATCTGGGTTTGGAGATCTTGAAGAGAACTTGAAGGGACTGACGTTCTTATATCATTTTCTAGCCCTAACGATTGATGACTGTAACTTGAAGGAAATTGAAGATTAAATGGGACAAAACTCACAGTTTCAAGAGAGAGAGAGGCAACAAGTAGCAGCACCACAGGTTTTATTACCATCATCAAGTTTTTAACATCTCTCTCTCTCTCTCTCTCTAGCTAATGCTTTCAAGCATGTAGAAACCACAAGAATTTGCAGGGGAAAGATGTCAAAAAAAGAAGGTTTGTGTGGTGTTTTTAAGCTTTAGAGCATGGGGGTGTCAAAGAGCAAGAGACAGATTGGTTGCTTGTGATGAAGCCAGAGAGGGTAGATGAACTTTATGAGGAGAGGAGATGGTGATGAGTAATGTTGTATGTCAGTGTGGTGATGATTTGTGAGTTGATTTATTTCAGTGTGGTTGTCTATCATGAAGGACAGGAGTTTGGGTTGTTATGCCAGCATGGATGATCGGAAGGTTAGAAATATCTGCACATACACGTGGCTTGGATATATTGGTGATTGAGTTGTAAGTTGATGTGGGGGAAAGAAACAGTCAGGTCGGACTTACTTAATAAATTAAGAAAGGAGTGTGATTGACCGCTTGGATTGGCTCAGAATTGCAATGGTGGGTGATCGGATGGGGTGTGATGTGTCAGTCAGATGTTTGGATGTTGCAGAATGTTATTGGGTATTATTCTTGACTTAACGTGGAGAGTGGAGCATGAGAGTCTAGCTTGCTCTATAGACATGTTTGATTGGCACTGCCACATTGGGTTCCTTTATTATTGCCTCTCTTTGTCATTTCTTATCTTTAACCCAACCTCAACCCTTAATTATTGCTTTAAAGTACAGTTGACCCGGGTTGACCCATAACTAGATCTCTTGACCGGGTTAGATTCCAGGCCGGGTTTAATAACTATGGTTTAAAGCTTTATAATTTAATAAAAATTGCTATAAATTTTAAATTTATTTTTTGTTTGTTTATTAAGTAATGTCTCAAGTAAATTTTAGCATATCAAATGTTATTATTTTTTTCATTCAAAATGATTTCTAAAGAAACAAATGAATATTTTTCTTTTATGTTCAGAATTAAATAAGTCATTCACGAAGGAATAAATATGCACTGATGCCAAATTCATTTTTTTACTTAGGTCAAAAATAAATTATGTATTTACAAAGAAACAAATGTATATATATTGAAATTAAATTTATTTATTTTATATGGGTCATGCATAAGCCATCTACAATGAAAAAAAATGCCTTGTAAGAGTTGTAATAATATTTTTTTCTTATAAATTGTATAGAAGCAAACAAAATATATTAATGTAGCAAATGTTCTGATACTACTTATTACAAATCTTAAGCTTCAAATTTTAAGATAAAAACTTATTACATACAAAATTATAAACCATCTTCAAATAATACAAGTCTTGCTGATCCATAAAAGATTTAAATACAGTTGTTATCACAAACCATCTTCAACATTTATCAAGCAATACCAACTTATGATGAGATCCTCTTGTTAGGAAGCTAATCTCATTGAGATAGAGAGCCAGAGGAGTGGAGAATAGAGGATGGGGCTGGAGGAGTGGAATGAGTGGTGGAAAGTGAAAATTATAGTTATAGCCATCATGTGTGGTTGTTGGTTAGATAAATTAACTTTTGGATCAAAATATCTCTCTAAGCTATCTCAATATAAGTATACATGATCTACCTAGCTAAACTAGAAAGTAAAATGTTTACCTATAAATGAGGCTTAACCTCATTGACTATAACTAGATTAGAAGGAGCCCTCTTTTGCACTCCATTTGTCAAAATTGGGCAAAAATTCTAAAAATTTAGCTATATTGAATAGTTGATCTTTACAAGTAATGAACTTACAGAAGAAAAAAAAGGAGAAAAAAGACCTAGTTATGTAACAAAGAATTTCTTCCCTTTCCCAAAGAAAGGAATTAGAGGATGTATGCTTGAAGTTTGAAAGCAACTGGCTTCACAAAAACATATATTAAAAGAGTTAACTGGTCTTGAGTTGGTCTCATACAAGACAAGAAAAGAATGGCTTAGGGTTAGGAATGGAAGTTTTGTGTTGTTTTTCATTTGCCAAATCATGTCTCAATCTATCCCAATGAGTCTCTAAAATTAAACCTAAAAAAACCTCATTTAAATTTAAGAGGTATATTGGTCTTCATGCTTCCAATAAGCACTAATATGTGTGAAAAGGCTGAGAATGGAACCATGACCAAGCAAATCATAAAGTTGCTTAAATGTTGCTAATGGGGTGGAGTGAGTTGGTTTGAGTAAGGTAATGAGGTGTTAAGATATGAACAGATGGAATTACAAGAGAAGTGGTCGCAATTGCACTTGCAAACATTGAATTATATAATTATAAATGGGACTTATCATTAATTAAGAGATAATCTAATACAATTAAGCTAAAAAATTAAATTGATAGTGTCAAAAAAAAACATTACAAACTTACTTATAAAGATGGGATAACATTCAAGGAAATGGGAGCTGTATAGTATTGTGGGAGAGTAGAAGATGAAGAAATATATAGATGTTGAAGAGGATATTGATAATCAAATCCCTGCCCATATTGCCAAAAAAAAAGTAGAAACAAGTAGAATTTGCACTAGAAGCAGTGCCATTTACAATTGTTTAGAACATTTTGAAGTGAAAAAGCGTGGTAGAAATGTGTACACTAACCATGAGATATGTGTAATTTGGAGAGTTCTTAGTACAAAATCATGTATTAAATAATGATCAGGCAACATATATAATAAAGTTATAAATATTGTGTGTGTAGTATTAGGTTAAGCTAATTAGTTTTACTAATATTTCACACAAAAACAAATTAAAATGTGAATAATCTTAACAATATTGATGGATGAAAGTTTTTTTTATATGTTATTTGTGTGGAGTTTCTTGACTTTACACTCCTTTAGGTTTGATCACAATATTATTCTAATAATATCCAAAACAAAGTATGAAATATAGTTAGGGTAGTGTTAAGCTACTAAGAAAAACAGAAACAATGAAGATAGAGGGGACATGTCTCATGCACCTCTTGTTTTGAAAGCATAAAATCAATTTAAAAATATCATAGAGAAATTAACTTAATGAATAATAAAGAATAAAAGTGGGCATCATGTTGTGGGGTAGAAGGTCTAGATCTTTGAACTCCCAATGAAGTAAGATTACAGTTAGCCTTCTTGCCATCTATCATAAGTATTAAATCCACACAAGTGTTTTTTGCTGCTTATACTTCTCTAAAAGTTACCTAAAAAATATATACCAAAAAATATGGTTGGTTAAATGTTTTTATAAATTTCATTGCTACATCTAAGACTTGTTCAAGGTAACAAAGTGAAGAAAAATAGTGATGATCACTTACAAAGCTGTATCCTTTTGATCTTCTAATGTTTTTATTTATGATGACTACAACTTCCAAGATCTCTCCAAATTGTTCAAAGTATTTTTCCATGGTCTTCTTTTGGGTCCCTCGTGCTAAATCCTTAACAAAAACCTTGATATAAGTAGTGTTTCCAAATTGACCTAGACCTCCTATATTGGTTGAATTTATAACTTTGATGATCACCCTACACAAGCTCTCTTTCTTTCTTATATTCTTTTTTTTTTATTTATGACCTAAACTCCAGAGTTAGTAAATTTGAGAGCTCAAAACAATGGAGGTAAAGAGAACCTTTGCTAGGAAGAGAAGAAGCAAAAAATGATGAAATTAAGGTAGGAACCACCAAGGAAGAGAAAAAGATAAAGAGCAAGAGAGATAAAGAAAAGAAAAAAAAAGTTGATAAAAAAAAGGATTATACAATATTATAGTTAGTTCCTACCACTTAATTATTATTGGCACCTTAATCACTTTGTAGGACCATACAATATTTTGATGACTAGAAAAATATGGATTCAATTAATTGAATCAAATTATTGTTAATATCATGATATAATCTTCTTTTAGTCTTGCATTTTCCTTTAGACAAATCACTTTCATACTTATCAGGTTGTCCAGACATGATCAATTAATTAGTATTTAGATCATTTATAGTGATTTTTTATTAAAGTATTTTCCATCTTTATTATAAAGCATGATTTGTAGCTCTCATTCTTTTCTAACTCTAGCTTGAAAAGAAAAATGCATTTAACATCAAAATTATTAAACTTAGTCTTGGCGTATGATCTAGTTCAAGAAATAAATTGTCTTAATCAATTAAAATAACATTGTAATTTTAAAAAAAGTTTAGTTGGATTTTAGCTAGGTTGTTTAAATTTAACCAGATTAACTCTTAGTTATATATATATATATATATAATCTAGACCAAGTCCTAGATAGACTTGTCGAGCTAGACTTGGTTTAATATTACTGCTTGACATAATTAAAGAAATGAAAGTTATGTAATTAAACAATATGTACTTCAAAGTTCAAATATCAACTCATTATCAATGTGTTGATTGTCATGGTTGAAAGTTAAAACAATTAGGCAACAACTTTTGTATCATCTTAAGGCTAAATTAAAGACTTAATTATTTCCATGTCCAATTTAGAGATTCTAAAAGGGAGCAACTTGATTAATGAAATAATGTGTTTATCATAATGATTAATAATATTTTTTTCTTAACCTTATGCTTTGCAATTGAAATTTATTTAATATAAAACTTGGATTTTAATTGTTTATTGAGGTCCATAACACAATTATTAAACTTCGCTTGATTTGACAGGTTAATTTAGAATTTGATTGACCCATTATCTAACATAGGACAAGTGAAGAAAATCAACCCAAAGTCAACTGGTTGGACTCGATCAACCCAGCAAGTCAACATGTGACCTAGACAACCTAGGTTGACTTTTAGAAAAAAAATCAAAATGATATTGTTTAACTGTTAAAAAATTGAAACGACGTCGTTTTAATTAACCCATGTAACACGTGACTTAAGCTTTAGATCAGGCAGAGTTTAATAACTTTGTTCCACAATTTCCCCTCGTAATTCATACTAATTGTCTTTGTGGAATATAGGTAAAAGTTGCCTTCACCTTATTCTATTTTTATGCTTAGTACACTTTGATTGGTAAACAACTACTCAAGATTTAAAAACTTTAAAAGGAAGAGAATGTCTTAAAATGGTTGGAATGAGTTGTTTCCATTATTATCTTTTTTTGTTAATTAGGGTATTAAAATTCTTATTTCAAATTGTACGTATTTTTCAAACGTTTCTTTACACTTAACATGTTATTTTTAATGCAATAAGAAATTCAACTAGTCAAAGGGACAACCATATGAATATGTAGTATTATCAATTATTTGAATGAATGCTCCATAATTATTGCGATATACAAATATTACGGAACAATAAGAAATCTAATATGAATATTAAAAATTCAAATTATTTCAATAACAATAATATAAACATCCTTCTGGTGAGCAAGACCAGTGTCTATTTGCTTTGGTATAAAACTAAAAGGGTCAACTCTTATCAATAAAAACTTTATATATCTCAAATTATATAGTGTCTGCCCCCTAAAAAAATAAAATCAAAGACTTCACATTGCTTTTCATTAACCTCATTGCAAGTAAAAGGATAGAAAGAAGGGAAAATAAATTTACACCAACTAGAAGGCTTGAAGATTAAGTGATTTTAGGCTTACATAAAGTTCTTTGGATTGTTTGTTAACTAGCTCAGTTCCGTGGCCCCCGAATGATAAATAATACTTTTTAAAATTTTTAAATATATATTTTAAAAAGCTTCAAGTTGTATTTTTCGTGTTTTTTATTGTTTTGATATGTTGATGTTAAAAATAAAAAATTAAAAAAATAATATTATTTTGATTTATTTTCAAGTAAAAAACACTTTGAAAAACATCATGCACTATAATATCAAATAGACACATAGCCGGAAGCCAAAATATCTATACAAACTCAATTCATTATTTTGAGATAGAAATACAAAACTTAAAGAAAAAATGTTTAGAATCTAGGTAGGACCTTCTAAGAAAATTAATTTTCTAGCATTTCATTTTCCTATTTTTTTTGTGTTTTTTTAATATGTTGTACTTTAATTTTGACAAGAAATGAATATATTCCCATACTAATACTTGTGATGTGTAGTTTCTTACGAGAAGATGAGCAAAGTCTTTGGGGGCAATAAATGTAATTGATAGAGTATATTAAAAGTATAGGGTGTTTGTCAGTAGTATGTTTGACAATATGATAGTAGTTATTTTTTAAATAATTTTTCGTGCTGAAATACATGCCAATGGTGTTTTTTTATTTTTTAAAAATTATTTTTGACATCAACACATTAAAATAATTCAAAACATATAAACTGTATTAAATTTTAACAAAAAAAATTTTAAATTTTATGGGAACACGGTTTCAACCGCGTTTCCAAACGCTTCTGTAGTCATTGCCACTAAGGTTCGCAATATGTAATGACTTAGCCGATGATAACCTTAACTCCTTGCTATCCATTTTCTTATTGGATTGACTCATTTTACTCTCATCATTTTTCTTTTGTTGGCTTAATGCATACCTTTTTCTCCTTGTACTAGTTCTTTTACTAATAAAATGGCAAAATTAGGGACCATTTATGTAGTGGATTGATAAATAGAGTGGGAGACAACATAACATTTTATTGATGACTAACAATATAATATATGAAGAGATTAGGTACATAAAAGAAATTATAAGATAGGATTCGATAAATAAAGTGGGTAACAACATAATATTTTATTAAAAATTAATAAAACATAAAGAGAATAAACATATAAAAGAAATTATAAAGTAGGATTTTAATGTGTTTTCAAGCTATACAAAATATTTATTTATATTGAAGATTTATAATTTTAAATTTAAATTAAATCTCATTCTGAATTGAAAAATGATTATGGATGATTTCAGAAGAAATTAAAAAAATTCTTGGTTGGATGATTTATGATGTTAAAAAACATATATCTATATCTATATATATTATCTTTAGCATTTTATCTTTTATATATCTAGAATAATTGAGAAATTTTATCTTGTCAATTTTAATATTAACTTTTCATTATATATTAACTATGAAATATTAATATTTGGTAACATGCATCCACGTTGACACGACAGCATCAAGACATCATTACTCCTCCGTATGCAGTCGTGGCCATTAAATTAATCAATGATTTACTTAAATATTATTATTTATTATTTTCTTTTTTTCCAAAGAGGACTCCTCGCGAAGCTTCCTCGTTCCCTCCTTAAAGGGTAATACAGTAATTATCAATCAAACCACCTCGATATTTGGTAAACGTCTAGGAACCAGTCAGCACTCTTAACGGCTAAGATTTCTCCTCTAAAATCAAATTTCAACCAGAGGCGATGCTAATCAAATCCGAGCTGTTCTGAAATCCAAAATCACAGTCGCTTCCTCAGCTCTCCACAACCCCAAAACGATCCGTTTTCCCCTTCAGTCTCACTCTACCTTTCCCTTTTTCATCACAAACACTAAAAACACTTCCTTTCTCCCCAATCTTTCAATATCCACCGTCAGATCTACCAGATCTAGAGCCTTCTTGACTTTACTTCCCCTCACGCGCCGCTTATCGGATATGGTTGTCAACGGGAGACCGATTAAGAGGATGAAGAGGAGAGTCACAGCTGATCTCTACAACTTCCTCTCTTTCCCTTCCTCCCCTTCCTCCTCTTCCTCTTCCTCTTCCTCCTCGCCTCCTCCACCCCGCGGTCCTTTCAGATCCAACATCAGGTCGTTTTTAACCGAACACGCGCTGTTACCTCCGCCTTCCTCGCTGTTCCCTCACCTGCTCACGTGGCAGATCTCGTTTCAAGTCGGTGACTTGGTGGGGTGCGGCGGCGCGGAGGCTGGGGGCGGTGTGGTTTCTTTGGATGTGGTGGAGGAGGATGTGGCTAGATCAAGATCTGTTTACTGTGATCAGTGTCGAGTTGTTGGTGAGTTAACCCAGCTCGAGTTATAGCTAGATCCCGTTTTTACCCTTGACGTTTTTTCCCCGGCCTGCCGGGTGCGATGGGGCGGGAAATTCGAGAGTTCTCTCTTTTGCGTGCCTGTCTTTCCTTTTGCTTTATTTGGAAAATTAAAAGATTTAAAATATCGCGGTAATTCACGTGATTGACTCGTGATGGTGTTTGTAGAAACAGAATAAACGAGATGGTAGCAATGTACCGCGAGAAAAGGACGGTTTTTTGTAACTTGGATTAGCGGGAATGTGGGTCCCAGAGTGATAATGACTGGACGACAATGATGTAGTGTAGTTTAATGTTATCTCAGTTAGGATAGGCTAGTACTTGCTACACGTGGCGTGCTGTGGCTTCCTGCTTTTAGTAATTGTTTTTCTTTTTGGGTAATAGAAGAATCATGCTTGCTTGTCTTCTTGTGGTGGCCTGCCATTTCTACTAGATGGTGCTTTTAGTTAAAATTTTGTTGTTGGTGGGACCGTGTCGCAGTGGGCACCTGTGTTTCTTTCTTTCATTTGACGTGGGTCTTAAATATGATGTTGGGGGTTAACCCCATGTTTGGTCTTGTCTGTTCCATTTGCTTGGACAGCAATGCTTGGATGTGGAATGGATAATGAGTTGATGGTGCTGTTGTCTTTTGAATAGGATCTTTTTTTTTTGTGACCCCAAATAGGATGGTAGTTGACCAAAAACCTTTCTTTTTTAAATGTTTTGGATTTGTCTAGAAGTGTGTAGCATGTGGGCCATGGGATGAATTTTTTTTTTACTGTGAAATTGGTATTCTGAAGATGGATTAGAGTGCACTCAATCTTGCAACTTAGGATATAAGAGGGAAGTTCCGGGGGTTAAACATGGGCATCTTTGGAGTATGGACTGGTAGATTGATTGCTGAGGGGAAAATTTGGGTGATTGATGAACTTATGATATGTTTGGTTGAACATGATGCAAGATAATGTTGTATAATGTAGTTAGGAAATGAGAACTATTTTTTTTTTTCTTAGCCTTTTTTTGATTATTTATACTGATTTTTCTGTATTAAAAAAAAAATTATTGTGACTTCTTAGATTTTAATTGTGTGTTACTTAATTATTGTTTTTTGTCTGCTTTGTAGGTTGGAGTGGTCATCCAGTATGCAGTAAGCGTTACCATTTTATTATTAAAGCTGATGGTAACTCCATTGGTGGGTATCATAAGCCATGCACTTGTTGCGGAGATGTCCTGCATTTGTCTGAATCAAGGTCAGGGCACTCTGCCTGTTTTTCTTTTTAGAGAGTTGATTGTGACAATGTGTTGTATATGGCGTCTTGTTGTTTTATTGTATGGCATAATTTAGTTACGTATTGTACTGATGCAATGTGCATGCCTATGAGGAGATGCAGTGTAATTATCTACTAGTACTTTGTTTAGATCTCTGTTGAACTGTAATTATCTTTCTTTGATATTTTCATGTGAAACATACATGCTGGTGCATAGCATGGTCAAGAAAATAGACTTTGTGTTTTACCGATTTCATGAGCACACCTTATATTCTATTGTTTGAAGAAAATTCTTAACTTTGTATTGGTTAGATATTACAATTTGTTTTGTGGAACTGAATTATGATCATAGGTGTATTGAGTTTGATTCATATCTGGGTTAATGTTAACATTTTTGTGGCTTCTGATGATCCTCTTGTATTTTCTAATTTAGGTGCAAGACATGCAATCATGTGACAACTGCGGATGATGTTGAAGAGTGGATCTATCACCAGTTGGAAGACACCACTCATCTCTTACATGGTGTCATCCATGCAAATGGTTTTGGGCACCTTCTTAGGGTAAATGGAAAAGAAGGGGGCTCCAGGGTCCTTTCTGGAGTCCATATCATGGACTTTTGGGATCGGTTATGTAAAACTCTTGGAGTCAGGTTAGGATTCTTGATTGCACTTACAGTCTCATGCTTGTTATGTAGTGAGAGTGTTCCATTATGCTGAAGATGATTTCTAATATTTGCTAGCTAAAAATCTATGTTGGAGTTCTCTTCATAAATCTTCAGTTCTTCAGTGTGGTTATCTAGGTAGATATTATCATTGGCAGATGTTTTATGGTCTAGGAGTATTTGAATATGTGGAGATTGGGATGAGTAGATGATTTTCTGGTAGCTACCTGTAAAAAGATAAAACATAAGCGTGAAAGGTTTCAGATTTGTAGAAGCTTTATCTGTGGTGCTGTTCTCCTGGGTCATTGAAATGTTTGTTTTTGTCGAATCATTTTGATGTGGATTTTGGAAGTTATAATTTATCTTGCAATTCGCTAGATAGAATGCTCTATGCTTCTCTTGAAATCAAGGGTTTGTGGATAGTATTCTGGAGATCAAAACACAGTTGGTATCTTATGCTTTCTTATACTGTTGGATTTGGTAATCTGTATGGTAGCATGGATTCCATTAGCCTCCTGATTTCATCTAATTATAGCTGTGAATTAAACCAGCCATTTTGTCATTTTCCATGCATTAACAGAAAGGTCAGTGTGATGGATGTATCAAAGAAGTATGGTTTAGAGTACAGGCTACTTCATGCTATCACCAAAGGCCATTCATGGTATGGTGACTGGGGCTATGAATTTGGTGCTGGTAGTTTTGGTTTGACAGTCTATGCGTATAAGTCAGCTGTTGAAACACTCTCCAGCCTACCTTTGTCCATCTTTCTTTCTGAAGGGCAGAAACTGCAAACTCGCTTGCTGGATATAATAAAGTTTTACCAATCTTTGTCAGATCGGGAGCTTGTAAATATTAGAGATCTTTTCTGTTATTTGACAAGTTTGATCCATGATGCTCACAAGTCTCCCTCAAGGGTTAATGATTCTAGCTGCAAGAAGCGCTGTATTTATGCATCAGGGATTTCGTCTTCATGGAGTAAGAGTGATATAGAACGTGTTGAAGAAGCCATGTTTAGAGTACTGCGAGCAGTTTCTGGGTCCAACTGGGTAAGTTGGCGCGCGCTTAGAGGCGCTGTTTGCAAAGTGGCTCCTCCAGAGCTCCTTGATCATTGTCTAAAGGAAATAGGAGGGAAATTTGCAGCAGATGGAATGATTGTTAGGTCGCGATGCAATCCTAGTTCAGGTGCTTTTGAGTACAGGTTAGCAATTAATCTCTGCATTAATTAATTCATGATTGGCGGCATATATATAACATATTCAAATTTAAGAGTTTTTCTGGGAGTATTCAGGTTATATTATACTAACTGTAGTATCCTATTTTTATTTAATTTGGCAATGATTAAGCTAATGTTCAACATAGCAATCATCTTCTTTGTGTACCAACTAGATCTTGGAAAGACATGAATGCTTTTGAAAGTAATTTTTAGTACTTTTCTTTTTGATGAAAAATTGCTTAGGAATGCCAATATAGATAGAGTTTATGGTTTTGATGGAGCTGGATGGTACTAGTAATTACTAGGGCTAAGATCTGCATCTCTTTGTATTTTATGTAGTGCGATTTTCAGTGCAACACTAATCTATTGAATGTGCTTTAATATTTTACAGACTGGAACCAGGAAATCCTTCCCTAAATAGCCCTGCTACCACTGGCTCTTCTGTCATTACCTGCCCATCCGAAGGGAACCTTATACAGGACCTGAGATTCCTTTACGATAACATGCTGCACCCTCAAACCATGATGAGCTATGGACCTGAGGCCACAAGTGATGCAATCAGCTCAGCTAGAAAACTTCTTGACTGCAAGCAGTTCATGAAAGACTACAACAAATGTGAAACAACGTCATCACCCTCAAATCCACCTACTATATGCCTGTCATGTGAGGTGGAAATTGTGGATCAGTTGGAAGAAAATGTCCCAGATCTTCCCCCAGAAATAATCGTCCTGCCCTCAAATGCTACAGTTTTTGATCTCAAGCTTGAAGCGTCCAGGGCATTTCAAGATGTGTATTTGATGTTCAGGAGATTTCATGCCGAAGAGCTTCTTGGTTATAGTGGTGTTGATGATTCCACCCAGGTCAAGCTCTTGATAGGGTCAACTGAATCTGTTCGAGTCCAAGGTAGATGTCTGGGAAAAAATGGTCTTGGTAAATTTAGGATGGAAAGAGGAACTGAGAGATGGACTGTGGACTGCCGCTGCGGTGCTAAGGATGATGATGGAGAAAGAATGTTAGCTTGTGATGTTTGTGGAGTGTGGCAGCACACTAGGTGTTCTGGCATCCCGGATTCGGATCCAGTGCCCGCTAAGTTCGTCTGTGTGGGATGCAGAGGCGTCAGCTTGGTGACCAAACCTAGTGCAGTAGTAAAGTGACGAGACGATGACTTTTTTGCCGGTGACAATGGCAGAAGCTGTGGAAACAGCATGACAACATCTCATGTTTCTGAAAATTTAGACTCTGTAAATGTTTTTTTTTTCCCCTTTAAATTTTGTTTTTCTCCCTTTTGTTCATCTTCTTGGGCCAGTTTTTTTTCCTCCAACGATAGGTTGAATGTGTACATAATAAATTATGGCCTTAAAGGTGCATCAGTGCGGTCGGGCCTTCCTCCCACATTATGATGCTAGTGGTGTTTCTGTATATCTCTCATGTATCCTAACCAAGGCAAAAAAAAGAAAAGAAAAGAAAGAAAAAGAGCTATATTATGTACATGAAATGATTAGTTTTCATTAGAGCCATATACTGAAGCCCAAATTATTAGAACTGTATTATGTTTTGATGAGATTTTGTGTAGATTTTCAATTAGGTCAATATATTTAGCTGGTCAAGGAGTTGATGAACAAAATTAGGATGCTAGTTAATAAAACTCTAATATTATATAAAAAATATCTTCACCTATAAACAATGAATTACATGATTCTGATAGCGGGTTCCATGATAAGATCGATTGAATATTCAAGAATGACTAATTGCTGTGACCTTGATATATACGTGTCTCCATATAAGTGGCAAATCAATGAGTTCACTAGCATGCATTATTGAATCTAGCTATAATCGACATAAAGTAAGGTTATTTTTATTAAAATGTATATTCATCACGACCAGCTATCTATCTATATTATATTAGTGTTAGGTGGAGAAAATGATAGACCATCCACTCTTTTAACTTTGCATGCTTTATCTATTTTATTTTTTGTCTGTTTTTTTTGGTTTCCTCAAATTACAAATTTAAAAGTGTTTAGTTAATTAATATATTTTACACAAATTCCACTAAAATCTCTCTTAAAATCTTATTAAAAAAGCTATATAATATATAAATATAATTTATTTATTTTCAAACCGCAACAGGAAATACTATTCAACACAGACTCTTCATTCAATTGCTGTAGTGTATTTCTTTGGGGCAACCTTTTTTTAAATTATTGACATTGACACACACACAGGCACACACTTTGCTACCTTCCTCTTCACTCTTCAGTCAATTCTACTTTCAAATTAATATCTCCCATTGCATCGTCACCCTACCAAGCTTTTGTTGGCCTTTGCCATACACACGCTGCTGCTCATCAAATATTCCCTTCAAATCTAGCAAACATGGCTATGGCTAATTTTCTTGCTTTGTTTTTATTGATGGAGTTAATAGCAGGTGGTTATAGAGATGGAGCGAATGGCCTCAGCATGAACTACTACGTTTTCAGCTGCCCATTTGCTGAGGCAATTGTGAGGAACACAGTAACAAGTGCTTTGAAGTCTGATCCTACCTTAGCAGCTGGTCTTGTTAGAATGCATTTCCATGATTGCTGGATACAAGTAATTGCCTTTTTCTTTTTTCCTTTTTAGTTTACTATCTCATTAATTATCCATACACCTCTCTCACGTTCATGCATAATCTTTATCACTAGGGCGTACCGCATGGTAGGTGATAGAGTTAATTTGGATATAATATTACTAGGATTATTGAAAATTTCTTAAACTCAAAATTTTAATTTGGAAATTTTTGGTTTAATTTCTATAGGAAAGAAGTAGAGAGATTTATGCATATTAAACAAAGTTTACTTTATACTTTGTAAGTAGCTTATGTCACAAATATTATATTCTTCCAAGGCCTTCAAATTTAGGAGGAAAAACAGCCTTGGCATAGAAAAGGTACTCCATCATG
>Ga0325401_1002643_pt1 | contig 16020 bp, 8 predicted proteins | sample PopdelMetagenome_FD_205666 | JGI IMG/M metagenome (GOLD analysis project Ga0325401, IMG submission 205666) | Populus deltoides microbial communities from Bellville, Georgia, United States - Xylem-PdKOR-R2 | ecosystem: Host-associated > Plants > Phyllosphere > Stem > Wood/Secondary xylem | place...
ATAAAATATTAACGTGATCGTTGAAGATCACAAGTAATTGGGAATTGTATTGAAAAGATGCAGCCTTGTGGATTAGTATTAAGATTGTAGAAATAGGAAAAGATGGAAACATTTTATTAGTTACCATACATGCTTTTTGCCTCTATACGTGCTCGAATCTTTTTTAGTCCATTCCATTTTATTGTAATCCAATGATCTTCTTCTCGTAGCCCACATGGATTCTCTTTTTTTCTTATCACTTTGCACTTCTTTGACATACACTGATTTGTTAATACCTCTGCGAATGAAGGAGTTTTGTGTGCCTATCAGCAGAATACATGAAATAATTTTGTGGGTTTCAAGAACTTTTGGACTCCTTTCTTCTTTTCTTTACCCATTGCATTCCTTATATGCATTTGCTTCTGTCTTGTATGAATCTTGATGTGTAATGATAAAGAAGTGTCCAGTTTTGGTAACCCAATGTTTGTCATGGAGCCTGGCAATGGCTTGGGAAGTTTTGGGGGAGTATATCTGAGAAATTAATTTCGGATCTATAACTTTGCCAAGAAAAGGTCGCTTTTGGATGCATTATTTGATCTTATGTTCTCTTGAGAATTGTGAAAGATTTCAATCTAAATGGTAACTTTCACATTGAATAAAGTCATTTAGAAAACTCAGGATTTGCTATTTAAATCAAAATCATTGTTTCTTTTATCTTTTACGATTTATCATATTCTCCTTTTTCATGAGAGTCAACTAATAATATCATTGATTTTTTTCTTCCTGAACATTTAATAACTCTTAATCTTCCCACATGACCTTTTTTTTGAATTAAAATCTCATTTTGATCCCTTCTTTCAATCTGCAGAAGGGTTACTTAGAATCTGATAGAAGAAATGGATAACATCTCCGAAGAATTTGCCCTAGTTGCCAAGAAAGGAGCTCCAGTGCCACCTCCATCACGCGGTCCACCAACAACCAGTTACCACCAAAAGGGGTTATTCATAAATGCCTCAACATTAAGAGGATATAGCTGTGTCCGCACAGCTACCAGGGACTTGTGGGACCAACTCTTTGATGAAGGCTATAGAGCAGATGTTACGATTAGCACTGATAATGGTGGCTCCATATACGCGCATGCTAGTGTTCTTGTAAGCCCTTGTTTCGTTTTCTGTTGAATATATGATGATAAAGAGTTGGTTTAGATTACAAAGTGCTGGCTCTTTTAGAAATTTGACTAAACATGTAATGAAAGTTTGGATAAGGATATAAGAAATATCCAAAAGGAACTGTGGTCTGTGTTATCCTAAACTGCTCTATTTTTGTCAGAAGGTCTGGCCAATGATCATAAAGAGATGGGATTCCTGGTTTCCTTCCTTGTGGTGAATATAGAAAACCTGTGTGTTTGTTGATTTTATTTTTCTGGCTACACATACAGCACAATCATAGAAAATTAGTACATCCTATTACCAGCAATAGATTGTGCAGATCTTGTAAATAAATTCACATATTTTAATTGCAAATTTTCATTTTCCAGGCTTTGTTAGATATGAATCTGCTATAATAAGATGTCTTCTGTTAAATCAAAACAGAATCTTATTCATAAACTGAATGTTTCTCAACAGGGAATGGCTTCTCAAGTGATGAAAGGAATGCTAAAGCAAGCAAAAGGCCGAGGTCGCCGACGATCAATCTCAATTCATGGTGTTCCACACAACGCTGTTAGAGTTTTTATTCGACTCTTGTATTCTTCCTGGTAACAAATTTACCCTCATTGGTGTTTCTTCAAGAAGATAAAAAAGAAGATGAATGCGCTGTATCTAGGACCTTTTTTATAGCTTGTTAACACTGTTGCTCTTATACTAAAACTGTTATTCATGGTCTTTGCACAGCTATGAGAAAGAGGAAATGGAGGATTATGTGCTGCATTTGCTAGTGCTCTCACATGTGTTTGTGGTTCCAGCATTGAAGCAAATATGTATTCAGCAGTTGGAGCATGGTTTTCTTACCTCAGAGAATGTAGTTGACATCTTTCAGCTTGCATTGTTGTGTGATGCTCCCCGGCTTAGCCTCATTTGTCATCGCATGATCTTGAAGAACTTCCAGGAAATTTCCATCACTGAAGGATGGAAAGTAATGAAAAAGAGCCACCCATCACTTGAAAAGGAACTTCTGGAGTCCTTGGATGATGAAGAAAATGTAAGGAATCTATTTTCTGTACAACATTTGTGGCCACTCATGTTTAAAGCGGCAAATCTGAATGTCAAATCATTTGCAGATGCAAAGGGAAAGAATTAGAAAATCAAATGAGAGAAAGATCTATTTCCAATTATACGAAGCAATGGAGGCTCTTGTTCATATATGCAGAGATGGTTGTCAGACAATTGGGCCTCATGATAAAGATTTCCGAGATAATCAGGCACCCTGCAACTATTCAGCATGCAAAGGACTCGAAATGATTGTCCGCCATTTTGCTAGTTGCAAGCTAAGAGTACCTGGTGGTTGCATCCATTGCAAGAGAATGTGGCAACTATTAGAACTACACTCCCGTCTCTGTGTTGATTCAGAGGCGTGCAGAGTTCCTTTATGCAGGTGAGCCTTCTATACTTCTCATCCTATCATTATGACATGAAAAACCTCGTTCTCTTGTTAGAGTGATCAACCGAGAAACTTGTCGTGTTAGGAATTTCAAGGAGAGGACCAAGAAACAAAGCAAGAAGGATGAGATTAGGTGGAGAATACTAGTGAAAAATATACTCAAGACAAAGAGCATCGGAGGATCGCCATTCTTTTCATCAGCATTTTCCATGTCTTCCTGATGGGAAAAAAAAAACAGATTTCAATTGTAGATTTGTTGTAACCATCTTGTAGAGAGGAACAACGTATTTTTGAAAAAACTGTTGTTCCTTTCTACCTTACTGTGAACAAAAAAAAAATGATGAATCAGCAAATATATCACTTCCTTGTTCTGAGAACAGTATTTCTTTGCTTTGATGAACACAGCATGTCGTTTGGTGGTCCAATACGTCTCACTGTCCGTGTCGTTGGAAGATCAAGCCAGGACATCGATCCTAGCGAGCATGTCCTTGTTTTTAACGGAGCATGTCTCTGTTTACATTTTATATATTAACCAAAAATCTTATTTTTAAAATTAATAAAAATAACACTTACAAAAACAATACAACGAATAATAATATATAATCAATTAAATTCAACATTATATATAGTTATTAAATAAAATAATAAAATAAAAATAAATGAATCGCTATCTAGTTTTAAAAAAAATTATTGGTTGTTGGGATAAAAAAATAATGAAAGTAATTTAATAGAAAGTAGAAAATTAAATAGAAAAAAACATTTGAATCTTATTCATATATTGCTCTTAAGGTTTTTTTGGTGATATTTTTTGAGTGTTTTTTTAAAAATATATCAAATTAATATTTTTTTAGGATATTTTTTTAAATTTTTTTATCTTTATATCACAATCATCCAAAAGATCTGAAAAATCATAATTTTTTTTTTTATGTTTTAAGTCCAAACTCACCTTGAAATAAATTTTCAAAAGCAATCCAACTACATTACCAAATCAACATTCTCAAATAGCTTGTGCATACAAAGAGCAATTTTGGAGGCATTTTTTTTTGTACAAAATATTTTAGAGGAAGATGGTTTCTTGATTTTCCAGGTTTATTTCATGTAAAATAGTTTATAGAAAAAATTATCAATATAAAGCATTTCATAGTCAACTTATAAAATTTCATAAAATGATTCATTTATAATAATTCACTTACAATATCATCCAATTATTTCATCTATTACCATCATTACCTTACCACCACTTCACCACATAAACAAAACCCCTACCATCACTTTAATTATCTTCATTATTACCGTCGCCATCAATACCAACAAGTCGCTACCACCCCTATTACTTCACCACCACCATATCAATACCAACACCACTAAGTCATCATTACTACCACCACTTCATTAAACCATCATTGCCATTATCCTTACTCTCACCTCATCATCACTACTATCATACTATCTCATCAATATAGCACAATATCATCACTCTATTATCATTATATTTTTAACATCATTACTTATTAAAATCGTTTAAAATGTTTTATAAGAAGATATTTTACATATGAAAGAGGCCAAGAAACCCCAATGACATATTTTTATTTTGAAGAAATATAAAATATTTTAGCAAAGAAGTAAAGATTTATACAAAGCAAACACTCCATTGATATATTTTTTATTTTGGTGAAATATAAAATATTTTATGCAAAGCAAACACATATATTTTAATTTTGGTGTGTCTCGATCTCTGTCATTAAGAAAAAAAGTTGCAGCCACACAACAATTCTTATATCATAATGACTTGTTTACAGGTCCTGCTAAGTTACAACTCGAATAAAAAAAATGAATCTTAAAAAATAATCAAGTCATAGAAAATTATTTAGCATTGTTATTAAATTTAGTCTAACAGGTCAATCTTAAAACCTTCTAACCTGACTTCTTGTCTAGCTCAAGTTTAAAATTAAACTATATTGGAGTTGCCTCGAAGTGAACCAGTCAACTTGACACGTCCCAAGGCAACCTGGATAATCAGGAAAAGCGTGATTTGACTTTAAAAAATTCAAGATGATTTTTTTTAATATTAAGACGATGAAAATAGTGAGGCGCACAACATACTTTAAAACAAGCCAAATCCAATGGTGGACAACGACAATATGATTGTTGGAGCACCTCCTCTTCTTATCTTTTCTCTCTAAACCTCTCTCTAACTTCTCTCCATAAAAGTTCACAAATGAGCCCCCCCTGTTTTTTTTTTTTGAAGAATCCAAATGCGAGTAAAACACATTATAATAAAAGAATATATATATCCAAAATTAGGTTGAAATAATAATGAGTTTGAGGATTTATATGGATGAACCATAACATGTATAATAGATGTTGAGATTAGAATTGATATTGATTGGAAGAAAAAAATAACATTATAGATATTATGACAAATTACGGAAATTAGTGGGTCAAGATAACATATATATTTGGGAAGCTAGATGTAAATATAATGCATTAAAAAGAGAAGAATGCTTAGGTAGCCAAAAACACAAATATTGAAATTGTATGAATTAAATATGTGGAATAAAAGGAATGTGTTGTGAATGCAATAATATTACAAATTAAATGTGCTAGTAAGGTAAAACAAGACTCAGAATGAATTTGATACGTAGAGGAACATGGAATGGAAGTGTTAAAAAGAATTTAATAAATTCATAAGATGAAACAAATAAATCGTATTAAATTGAGCTAAGGTAAATTGTAAATGTAAGAGTCACTACAATGTGATAAGGATAGTTTGGTGTGTATAATAATAAAAACAGAATTCATAAATAATTAATGAGAATATACCAAGTTTGGAAACTAATACATGTTTGAGGAGTTTACAAAAAAAATTAAAGAAATTGGTTTTTCTTGTATAGTTTCTAAACATTAACAACAATTATAATGCAAATGATTATTATGATTTTTATGATCCTGTATGTGCGTGGTGTTTTAGGTATTTTTTCTTGAAGGACTTAGTATCTCTTAAGTTTCATTGAGTTATCTAGCCTTCCTTGTGGGAGTGATTCATGTATTTCAAATGAATGCTTCTAGAACAACTTATATATGTGTATTTTAGAAAGTATGGAAACCTTATTAACGTGTAGAAATAAATTGTGTATCATTGTATTCATTGATAAAATTATTGGATGATAAATAGAAACTGTTTTGATGTTATGTCTATAAAACAATTTATGTTATTTTCATTAATATTGTGAAGAATATTGGTTAGATCACGATTTAAAATTCCAGGATATTACAATTGGTATTAGAACCTTTGGTTTGTGACTCAATAGACGAACAAAAATATAAAAAATGAGAAAAGTTATGTTACGATAACGGCGGTGATATTAATGACATAATAATAGTAATTATAAAGATAAAATTCGTGAAACAAGTTTGGCATCAAATGGTTGAAATGGGGGTAAGCCAACCCATACAAAATTGTAAACGATATGGTTATCTTTGATCAATAAATGTTGGTTGGGAGTAATTACTAAATAGAGATGACATGTGGTATGAAAAGATGCAAGAAAATTGATTCAATTTGAGTCCTAGATGATAGAGATATAGCTGTTATTACGATAGTATAGCATAAGAACTGGTTTCGAAGATATTTGCACATGGAAAAAGGTACGAGGAGTTTCAAGGGAAGACAAACTGTTATTGCCAACATATACGCTTGAAAGTGTTAAGGATATGAAGCCAAATAATAAGCATGTACATGGTTGCTTTGAGAAAAAAGTATGTCCTAGAGAGATGTAATAATGGATAATTCACCTGGTCTCCATTGATAAGTTGGGGATCAATGTGAGATGAGCAGGAAAACAATAAGATAAAGTAGAAGAAGGAAGGCTTTGAAGCCAGGAAATAGCATAAGTAATTATGATGAGAAAAAAGTGATTAAAGGGAGGAAAAAAGAAGCCTAAGTTTAATGTCATCGTGTCCAAGCAAGGATCTAAATTTCGAGGATGAATTCTTTTAAAGGAAGGAAGAATATAAATCTCTCGATAAACATAGGATTGAAGGTATCAAGATTCAACGAGTAATAGAAATTTAGGATGAAAGAAATAAATAAAGAAAGAAAATAATAATAAATATGATAAATAATATTGAAGTTGTATTATTGAAGTTGAAAAGAAATTTATGAATTTTGAGTTTAAAGTTTATAATTTGAAAGAAATCGATAATGAGTTTTGATGAATAAAATAAAAAAACAAATCAAAATAAATATATTTTAAAATAAAAAAATTGTGTCAAGAATTTAATGGAATGATTAATACTAACCAATAACCATGCAATGAAAGAACAAGAAAATTTAGATTTTTTTATGTAAAAACTCCGTTAGAACTTTTCTCGAGATCCATAATAGGGTATAAATTAATTAAGGAAAAGCAATAAGGCAAAATGGGAAATATAAGATAAATGAGGTCAATATATAATTAATAAAAACTTGACGAAATATAAGATAAATGGGGTCAATATATAATTAATAAAAACTTGACTACAAATGCTCTCTTTGGCCGACAGTTTTCTACATAAAGCAATAAACAAGAAGTGTTATGTGGGGCTTAATCGTTTTTTTTTTAATCTCAAAGATGGTCCTTTCCAACCTCTACATTTAGAGTGTCATAGCCCATGAGGCTAGGCGATCGTTTGTGCTTATAGCCGGAACAACCTAAGTTTTTTTTTTTTTTTTTTTTGTACGCATCATAAGCTTCTATTCCAGATATACTCATTCAACAAGTTTGGAATGTCTCTCTTTTAAACTCCTTCTCTTTTTCCTTGGTTTTGCTGTGCGTAAAAGAATATGCCTGGAAGGCTATCTGTTGGCTTAAGACAACAATTAGCTAGCACAGGAAATCTGCTAGTTATAACTATTTATTAGTTAATCATATAGTATCAAACAAATGTGGAGTGTAACACATCACTGCTTGTAATATATATAAATATAAAAAAAAACATTATACTTTCATGAAAATGCATTGCTAGAATCTCATCATCTAAATGAATAGATTCCTATTTTATCTATGGCAACTCTACTGCAGTGGAAAAACACAAGCCTGTCATTGTCATTGTTGTTGCGTCCCAATTATCTCATCAAATCCCCACTGGGCAAAGAAAACCTTCCAAATAATCTGGCATTTTTCTCTTCTTGACGTAGGAAAATAGCCAGTCTGTGGTCACTGGATGTCAACAATTTCTTATGCGATATGAATCTCCTCTCTTGCAAGCTAAAAGGTTCTTCTCCCTCTGACACCCGATTTGCATGACAATGAAAGAATTTCTGACTTGTTCATTCTTTTCCGTCGTTTCACTCCCTCGCTTGTAATGGGAAAAAAAAGAGATATTCCGTGCTGTTGCTTCAATTGAAAAGGAGTCTGTAACCGTAAAAACTATCAGGTAGTTTGATCATCTTCGTAAAAATTTTATGGACATGGTTTTAAGGAGAGGAGCTTTCCTCATCTGAACTTCTATCTTGTCTAACATTAAATCTGTTGAGAACCGGTAGTGAAGCTGTTGCTGATATCCGAAAGGATCTAGCTGAGCCCACCATTGTTCTGTCCTGCATTTTCCCTACTTCCTTGCAGACATGATCCAATACATTTAGGAAATCTCTTACTATCACGAAAATTCTGAACGGGTGAGCTTCCTCCTTAGCTGTATCCCCATGGAAATATTCTGTGACCTCTTTCACCAGTGACAAAGCCTTCCTTTCATCAGACTTAATCCTGCTAATTTCCTCATCAGCGCCTCTTAGAAACAGCTTCATTGAGTGAAAGAATTTCCCCTGCATATCCGGCTTGTCATACTGCAAAACCAATCTGACTTTCTCGAGCCCCATTGCGAGTTTTGAAACATAGCTACTTAAAACATCAGAGTCCATTCCAGCTGCCTTTCTTACATTGCTGAGATCTCTACTCAGTCCTGTCACAACCTGCAATCCTTGTTTCCCAAAATTATCCTCCTTCATTTTGGAGAGTGTACTGTCTTGCAATTTCTCATTTGTAGAATCGGTACTTGTGCCTTCAGATCTAATAATTTCCTGGACCACAAAGTGGAGTAATGTTGTTTTCCCATCAGTTCCTTTTATATCTACAAGTTTTAAGAGTGTATCAAGCTTAAATGCTTTAGCATCACCACGATTTGTGCCAACATTCATCCGGTTCCCTGTCCTGAGAACAGCTTCAAGGAGTTTGAGGAATAACCGGCTATTCTTCAATTCCTTACTTGCTGCCTGGTAGATAGGAAGATGTCAGGATTAAGTTCCTAGGAGTTGGTGTACACAGAATTTAAAAGATTTTACATTAGAAAATACAGTGAACCTCATTAGCAGCAACCTTTCAGCCAAAATAATTTAAATGATCTTAGATTAAAAAACAGATTGAGTTTGGCAGTAAGCTTAGCCAGTATGCATACCTCTAGGGTTTGAAAAGATTTCCTCAAATATTTAACTTCTGTATCAAAATTGGCTCTGTATAGCATCGCCTCAACTCTTTTAAAAGCAAATGGGATATCAAGTACTGTCTTGAGAAATTGTTCTGCAGATCCCAGTTTGGAGATGTCACCACTGTACTCTCGAAGCTTTATTTCTTCCTCCTTGGTTGGGGCCATCTTTACTAGAGTTTCCAAAAGCTCCGCACCCAAGCTTTCTGGGTTGCCTGTTACACCCAAACATGTATCTCATTTATAACGTTAGCAAACTGAACTCAATATATAACAAGGAAAGTTGATACAAGTACAGAACATGCATCTGATGGTATGTGATCTTCCTGATATCAATGACGAACAATCTTCCAACCTTTCATATTTATTTTTGAAAAATACCCTGGGTCTCGATTTTTTGGTGTCCACATGCAAGTTATAGAAGGAAAATATTGAAGGTGCAACTTGCATAAATAGGACATTCACTATTATGTGTCTTTCGATGGCAAAATACACACTTTATTTGTCTATTGATGCATTCATATTTATGCAAATTTGTCATGTGAAACCATGAGGCTTGTATTAGAAGACTATTCACAAGCATTACTTCTTGTTATTTTGTTATCTATAATTCTACATGGAAAATATGTTGAGTTGCGGCTTAAATTAGTGAGTTGGTTTAGGTTAGATTGGTAATTACATGGTGCGGTGTCCTAAACAAGAATGGAATGTGTTGACATATCCTGTTTAGATAAAAGACTTTCCTTGTTGAGGTTGGACTTGAAGTATTTTTCTTAATGAAAGAAGAATTCTTCTCCTAATGAAGGACCTTGTTGCTAGTATAAATAGCTTGTGGAGTGGCTAGTTTACATGTGCCTCCAATATTGATGGCGTGTGGAAACCAAAACCTTTAACCAAAAGAATTAGAGTGGTATTTTGTTGCGAGTGATTTATTGGAGTTTAGGTTTTCGGTAGTGAGCTATTTTAGTGTGTGCTTGATTAGTGGTTGTAATCCCTAATATTTGATAGTGAAGTTTTGTGGAGTAGGGTTTGCCGAACCAAGTCAAATTTTTGTGTCCCTTTTACTCTGTGTTATTATTTGGTTTGCTTGGATTTTGCACAACAACTAGTACCTAGTTCGAGATTGATTGAAGATTTGTGCAAAACAATTGAAGATGACGAGTGCAAAATTTAAGGTGGGGCCGTTTGATGTGAAGAAGATCCAAGTGTGGAGACCACTCATAATTTGTATTGATATGAAGAAGGAATTATATAGATTGAGGATGAATGAAGGCATGAATATTCTAGATCACTTGAATAAATTTAATAAATTGATTGTATAATTGATGTGAAGATTGATGGGGAGGATCTAGCCGTGATGTTATTAGCATCTCTTCCAAAATCTTATGATGATTTGATGACAACATTGTTGGTTGGGAAAGAGATGACTAATGTGGAGGATATCACTGCTATGCTATTAAATAGTAAGATATTTAAAAAGCTTAGTAGTGGTAACAGAGGTAGAGCTTGTGTGATGAACTTTGATCATGGTGATGAAAATATATTACGAAGAACTAATTGTGATAGAATTAAGTCAAGATCAAGATCAAAACCAAGAGTGGATTATAGTAATAAGGAGTATTATTACTATCATAGGAAAGGTCATATCCAATTTTATTGTAGGAGTTGAAGAGTGATCTAAAAGAATTTAAGGAAAAGAAGAAGAAGAGTTGTGAGGAGCATGTAGATGTAGCTTCTACTGCGGTTGGTGAAGTACATGATGATGATCTCCTCAAGGTAAGGATTCGTTGAAGGATTCATGGATTTTAGACTTTGCTTACTCTTTTCATGTTTTGTGCCAATAAGGATTGTTTTAGTAGTTATGAAATTTGTGGTGGAGAATACATTGTGTTGGTGGATAATCATGAAGTAGAAGTTGTTGGAATTGGTAAAGTGAAAAAAAAAAAAAGATGCATGATGGTATATAACAAATACATTTGATGACATTAGGCACATGCCAAATCTTTAAAAGAATTTGATTTCATTTGAAATACTTGAAAAAAAAGATGCATGATGGTATAATGAATACATTTAATGACATTAGGCGCATGCCAAATCCTTAAAAGAATTTGATTTCATTTGAAATACTTGACTCGTGGTTATAAGCATTTTGTTGAAGGTGGAGTTACGAGAGTTAGTTGCGGTTCTTTGGCAGTGACAAAAGGAAAATTGATGTGTAATGATTTGTATAAGTTGATAGGAACTGCAGTTCAAGGTGGAGCATGCAATGGAGCGTGTAGTGAAGTAAATGAAATGCATTGTTTAGTTGCATCCAAGAAGAGAGTTAGTTTTATTTTGATAGATAGTTGTAAAGAAGATTTTCATACGAAGAAATATGCAAGATAAAAACAAGTGTAGGTGAAGAAGAGAGGAGTTGCATACTTCACGAAAACAAGATTGATGATTTGTCACAATTAAAGCCAAGGTGGAGATTGTTGAGCTATGGTTTAAATTGGTGATTTGGTTTGTTGGATTGGTAATTGCATGGTGTGGTGTCCTAAACAAGAACGAAATATCTTGACATATTCTATTTAGGAAAAGACTTTCCCTGTTGGAGTTGGACTTGATATTTTTCTTAATGAAAGAAGAATTCTTCTCCCATTGAAGGACCTTGTTGCTAGTATAAATAGCATGTGTAGTGGCTAGTTTATGCATGCCTCCAATATTGATGGTGTGTGGTGGCAACAAAAGAAATAGTGCAATAGCCAAAAGTATTAGTGTGGTATTTTGTTGTGAGTGATTTCTTGGTTGTCATTTGGGTTTTGATATTTTGAGTGCGTGCTTGATCAGTGGTTGCAATCCCCAATATTTGATTGTGAAGTTTTGTGGAGTAGGCTTTGTCGAACCACATCAAATCTGTGTGTCCCTTTTATTTTGTGTTATTATATGGTTTGCTTGGGCTTTGCACAACAAAATGTAATGGCTAAGCTGATATCTAGCTCAAGTGTATTTACGACAGAATTTTGGGAAGTCATCAAAGTTACCAATTCTAAAGTGGCAGCATGTGTTAAAACATCTAAAGAAGCATATTGTATTTCTTCTGGTGCTGTAATGGAGGTCTTTGGGCAGTATTACTTGGAAATATTTACCTATTCTAGCTTCCAACTAGTGATTAACATTTAATACATTCTCTTCAGAACTACACAGTTGCCGAAGTCTCACCTAGTTCTGATGAGGAAAGTGCTTGAGATTTCCATGTAATGTCCTTGGGTGATGACTGGAAATGTCGGAAGCTTAGAGCCTAACATAGAGTTTGGTGAGGAGAAAAGGCCGAAGTCTCACCTAGTTCTGATGAGGAAAGTGCTTGAGATTTCCATGTAATGTCCTTGGGTGATGACTGGAACTAAGGTGTCGGAAGCTTAGAGCCTAACATGGAGTTTGGTGAGGAGAAAAGGGAGAGACAAAATCAAGTTTCAGGACTTCGTTCCTTGTTTTTGGTTCAGAATTGAGAGGAAAGGGAAGAAATAATGGAAGCAATTTACAACATAGGTGAGATTTGGGGGAGGGACTCTGTGAGGCAAGTTTGTAGAACAGTTTAAACATAAGGTGTTCCCTCTTAATTAGTCTTTAAAGTATTTTCCTCGGAAGTTTCTCTACTTTTCCTGGATAAACTAACAGGAAACCAACAAAAGCTTGCTACATGTCACCTTCCTTCCTCTTACGAAAAGTTAACTTGGTGTTTTTCCATCCAACAACATCTTGGGACTTGCCTATAATGCATGTTTCTAGGTCTTTCAGGAGTTTCTTTTCTAAAGTTTTCCCTTTTCTTTCCTTCTTTTTTTTTTTTGGTAGCAATTATTTTTTAGGAGAACTAACATAATGATGTATGTGGTGTATGTAACACTGCTTAAATTTCTACTCCATTGCTTTCAGCTGCAATCATGGTATCTTCCGATTTAAGCACTTCAACCATAACTACTGCATTCAACCCAGCTCTTTCTTTCAGCTTTGGGGCATACACCTAGATACATTTAATCACCCTAAGCTCATAACAATCTGCTTATGTGTCAGAATTTTGAAATGAATAAAAAACTAAACACGAAAATACGTTTTTCTTCCCGAAGCGGTCAGGAAAGGGTACAAAATTTGAGATGTACTACAATGTGGGCTAGCTGTTCACTCTAGCACCAGGCACTGTGATACTAATGACTGCGCAATAAAATATAGCAGCACATGACTTTCGGCATGAAAAATTAGGTTCATAGGCCAGCAAAATGCAGTAGCCCATATTTAGCAATATGGGCATCTATTGTTGGTTTTGTGGAGCTCTCCCTACCTCAGTTCTTCTGGTCTCATAAATTACTAGTTTCAAGCATAAAGCAAGAGATCAGAACAATATCGTTATCTTTTTGGTTCTTTTTTTGGTTATTAGCATTTCGTTATCTTCTTATCAGGCTGTGAAAATAATCAAAGACAGAAAAGAACAATATCGCATACCATCCAAAAGAGCTTCAGACACTTCATCTCGTGTCACGTTCAATGCTCGTAACAGTATCGCTATGTTCTGCGACTTCTTTGGATCCAACACTCTGTTTTCATGCTCAGCAGGAGGCAGAACCGATTTTCTTGTAGCTTCTTTTGGTACCGAATTCGCAGAATTACAGCCAAAAAGACTCTCCATCATGTCCTCATTTAATCTAAAAAGAAACGTAGTGACCAAATGATCGTAAATTTTATAAAAGAATAATTTGGTGAAGGGAATTACTGCTAAACTTCACTTACTGAAATGAGCTGGATTTAAGCTGATCCCACACTGTGGCTCGGTCTGAGGATGCCCGCACTTTGTCCCAATGCAGAGGCTTTAACTTGGGCTTTTCTCCATCATTGTCATCTGCATCATTCCTCTCTGAGGAACTGGCTCCTTTATTAACTTCCTCGGTAGTTTTTGTTATTCCGGTCTTCAAAATGGCTTTGGGACTAGAAGCTGAGGGCTTTTGCTTCGCCATTACTGTCGCAGGCATCGAAGAAACAACCATTGTTTTAGCTGTTTCTAAAGATCCTATCTTTCTTGATGTTGACATTGGAGCCGGAGCCGGAGGGGGTGGGGGTGGGGGTGGGGGTGGGGGTGGGGGTGGACCTGTAACTTTACTTGACTGATGATTGTATATGGATCGAAGAAGTTCCATATTCGGTGGTGGTGGTGGGACTGGAAATTTTGGCCTTTTAGAAAAATATGAAGTTGTTGACTCAAGAACCTGGACTTTATCCTGATGCGGCAATGGCGGTGGTGGTGGAGGCGGCGGGGGTGCTAATGATGGCTGCTTGATCGAAGGAATGATGACATGCTTCATTTCCGGTGAAGTTATGGAAGAAAATCTTGATTTCGGAGAGGTTCTTTTAGAGTGCGGAACAGAAGTTGTGGCTTGGACACGGACATCATTCCTAGCAGCATTAGCAGGCCGCACCAGAACAGGTGTGTAGTAGGAATCGTCATTGCTAACTGTGGAGCCCTGTGGCGTATAAAAAGCTGTGTCAAGACTCTCCTCATCCGATATTGATGATGTTGGGGACGGAAAATTCTCATTCTCGTATTGAGGAGGAGGAGGAGGTTTAGGTAGAGGTGGTAGTGGCTGCAAATCAGGACTAGGCCTATAATTATCAGATCTTTTGATTGAATTTAGTCTATGATAAGGTGAAGTATTGGCTCCGTTTGTTGTTGTTGTTGTTCCATTTACTTCAGTAGCTGATGCCCTGCTTGGTTCAACAGTTCCTATGTACAGGAAACTTGACGGGGGAACTCTAGATTCATCTGCAAATCTTTGAGAATTGCCTCCGACAAGCTTTTGAGATTCTCTTGGATGCTTAGCCCGGTGTCGGTACAAAAAGAATGCAAGAGCTGACAGCATCCCTAAAGTGACAATCCCAACTGAGATTGCAATTGCCACTTTCTTAGCAGGCTTTGCTGGCTGTGTTGCTGTTGGGATTGGTATGGTCCCGTTGACTGCTGATGCTGGTGGTGGCTGGCCAAGATCTGGGGTTTGCCCATTTGGGACTTCAGGGAAAAAGGGCTGGTCTGGGTTTGCATTAGCTGAGCTATCTGGTGGCGGTGGCGGTGGTTGTGAGTCGGTGGCTGGTGGTGGTGCAGAAGCGACTGGGTATAATGGCTGGTGGAGAATTCTTCGTTGGATGTTAGAGTCTTGAATTATGGTTGCACTTTCGGGTGTGGCCAATGATGATAATACAATCAAAATGAGGCTCAAGTTATGAGCTTTCATGTCGAATTTTTCTGGGTTGCTCTTATTTCTTCTGCAACTCTTTTTGTTTCACTAAATCCATCTCTCCCTTCGCCTTTGGTTTTTGTCTTTGCAAGAATTTTGTGCGCAGAGAAAGAGATAGTGGAAAAGCAAAAAAGCAAAAGAAAAAAAGAGTTTTGCAGTGAGAGATTGTACACCTGTATTAAGGGAAGCTTCTTTTGGCTGCAAGATCTCGATGCTCCAGATGCTGACGTCACCATGTTACTTTTTTCTTTTTTAATATTTATTCTTAACTTAATAATATTTATGTCATTTTCTACGGTGCCTTTCGGAAAATTATTGGTCTTAATATTTAATAATTTCCCGGAACAATTTCTCTTATTTTTGTTAGGGATTTATTTTCTAAATTGTTTTAAAAAACAAGTTGACAGCAACATCGTATCAAGCATGGGTAATTCTGGATTATTATTTGATTACATAAATAAGTAATGTAAATCTTTCGTGATAATTTGATATAATTTATTTACGGGGAAATAAGAATGTCCGTTTATTTATTGGAAAATAATTTTTTAAAAAAATAAATTATTTTTTAATATTTGATCGTTTCATAAAAAATAAATTAAAAAATATTTTGTAATATTTGGTTATGTTAAGAAAAATAAACTTTCAAGATTATTAAAATAATAAGAAACAAATATTACAAATTAAAAAGTTGAATGAAAATAAAATTGAAAAACAAATCTAATTT